>FUFK010063627.1_pt1 | contig 34516 bp, 31 predicted proteins | sample 1021851 | NCBI WGS metagenome assembly FUFK01 (sample SAMEA51879418, study PRJEB19060) | metagenome | reverse complement strand
TGACTTATCATAATCTTTATTTAAAAATGAGTATATCCATTTTCTTACAGTATTAATATTTTCATGACTTTTATATACTATTCCATTTTGTCTATCAGTTCTTGAATTTCTGATCATATCAAAATTTCTTTTATTGCTGTATTCGATTATTGTAAGAATTTTAGTAAAGTCATCATTTAATCTGTAAAGTCTGAGAACAGGATGATCCAATTCTACACCTGTATTTTTATGAACACCATAAACATTAAACCATGATTGCAGCCAATTACCAGATCTTTTAGTTTCTAACATGTCTGGATATGCTCCTGCGGAATCATCAAATGATACATAATCAAAATAATTTTTAAACCATGAAATATTTCCTAAAATTGTTTGTTTACCTCCCCATTTTGTATCATTGGTATTTCCATCATACCATCCAACATTATCATGTAGAATAGAGGATGCTTTTTCAGTGTCACCATCAGCTACTGCCTTATGATACTCTGCGATTAAATCAATTCCTGGATGTTTATCATAAATAACACCGTTTTTGTTTTTTTGAGCGTTTAGAGAAAAAACAAATAAAAAACTCAATAAGTAAATAATATTTTTCATAATAGCAATTTTAAAATTCTCCCTAATTTAAAACATTTATAATGATGTGAAATGAAAAATTACTTTTTTACTATGATTAGAGTCGCCTTTGAACCTGTTGCTAGATTCCATTGATTGGAGGAAATCAACTTTTTATTATCGTCATATATTCTAAGTTCTGCAGTGTTTGGTCCAGAGTCCCCCTGATTGAGTGCAATGAAGTCAATTTTGTTAAAACCTTCACCTAGCTTTAAATTAATACCTCTAAAACTTGAGTCTAAAGTCAAATTTTGAACGACAACCTCATCATTTACTAATATACGCACCCTATCACCATCAACGTATTCAAAGTCTCTGCAAACGATATTAGCTGCTTCAGAAACAGTAGCAACATCACCTAAATAAGCATCACCCATGTAACTATTGGGGTTTTTTTCTTTTTCTTTATTTAAACTCTTAACATATGCATCACCGGGATTTAAAAAATACTCATTATTCTGATTCATCATTCCCTTAGGAAGGTCTCTTTTTTCTTCTTTTTTAATAGTAAACGCATTAGGATTAACTAATGTGACATTTGGAAGAATAGTTTTTGTTTTTGGAGGAGCTATATCAATTTTTCTATTACTATTTTCAATCTGTGCGAATGAAAGAGATGAGGTTAAAATTATTAAAACAAGTAAAAAATTTTTCATTACAAATTCAAAACAAATATATCTAAACAAAAATTATTCCAATTATTTAACTAAATGCTTGTTGTACTTGTATTTGGATAATGTGCCTAATATAAATACTATAACAATACTCCAATAGACAAAGTTTGGTGTTATTACTTTATCACCAGATGCATAAGAATGAAGTCCAACTAGATAGAAATTTACACCAAAGTAAGTCATCATAATNCTTGCAAANGCGACAATTGACATTAAATTAAACAACCAGTTTCCTCTTAATTTTGGAATTAGTCTCATGTGAAGAACAAAAGCGTATAGTAGAATACTGATTAATGCCCAGGTTTCCTTTGGATCCCATCCCCAATATCTTCCCCAACTTTCATTAGCCCACATTCCTCCTAAGAAGTTTCCTATAGTTAACATAATTAAACCAACTGTCAATGACAATTCATTGATAATTGTTAATTCTTTTAATTTTAATTTTATTATTTCCTTATTCTTTCTGGTTAAAAATATCATCAATATCAATGAAACAATACCCAGTATCATTCCTAATGCAAAAGGCCCATAACTACCAACAATTACAGAAACATGAATCATAAGCCAATAACTATCTAGTACCGGGACAAGATTTGCAATAGATGGATCCATCCAATTCCAATGAGCAATCATCAAAATCATTGATGATACAAAAGCAGTAGAAGCTACTGTTAAATCTGACTTTCTTGCAAATAATAACCCAACACCCATTGTAGCCCAAGCAACATAGATCATTGATTCATAAGCATCACCCCATGGTGCATGACCTGAAATAAACCATCTGGCAATAAGTCCAATTGTATGAATAATAAACAAAATGAAAATNGATGATTTNAATAGAAGTAAGGTATATTTCATAAATTTTTTAACAAAGCTAAAACCAGAAAATATATCAACTATGATAAATAGAAAATACAACATTCCTACAGCAAAATACCAGATAAAAAGCTTTTCAAAAACATTTATTTTATTATACAAAACCTCAGCCTTGATCTTATCATCACTTGGCATTATATTTTCTGAATATTTATACTGAAAGCCTTTGATACTTTCTAAAATACCTGAAGCAGTACTGTAGTCACCTGAACTTATACCATTATCTAACTCTTTTAAATAAAGTGGGAAAATATTATTTACAAACAATGAATCAATACCAACAAAATTTTCATTTTTAAGCTCTGAATATGAAACCCATTTATTGTTAACGTCATTAGGAGTTGGAAAAATTCTGAGAATATCTCCCTCTAAAGCTGAAAATAATAGGTTAACTTTTCTATCAGACTCAATAAAATCTTTTTCAAACTGATTAGGAAGAGAAGATTTATATGCATCATCTAAATATTCGGAAATTTTATATTGCCCTTTTGAGTCAAAAAAGTCCATAAAAGCAGCATATTTCTGTTTTTTNTCAATNCCGAGAATGCTTCTTATACTATCATTACCTCTTTTGATATATATAATTGGTTGTGAATACCATGCTAAAGGATTCCTTAAAATTGATAATAAAACTTGATCAGAATTCAATCCATTATATGTGTCTGATTTACTAACTTTTCTGAGGAGTTCAGATGAAAATGTATTTATTGGTTTCATTCTTCCACCCGAGTCCTGTATTACCAATTCGCCAAATTTGTTTGAGTGTTCANCATCAACAACATAATTTACAATTANAGAATCTGTTGAGGAATTCTGATTTTGATGAACATAATCTTGAGAATTTAAAGAGGAAAGCGACAATAAGAAAACNATAACTGAAGCTGAGTTTCTATTGATCTTTAGTTTATTTAATTTTTTACTTAAATCCTTAAACCTGGTCCTTCCGTAGAACATTGTAGCTAACAAACCGATGTAAAGTAAAATATAGCCAATGTAAGTAATTAAAGTGCCATAAAAATCTTTATTNACTGACAGTATTGTTCCTAATTCATCAGGATCAAATGAAGCTTGAAAAAAGCGATAACCNTTNTGATTAAGAATATTATTCATGTAAATATCATAATCAAAATTTTCATCATCATTCACAACTGTAACTTTACTTTTAAAACTACTGTAACTTTTTTCGGTGCCAGGGTATTTATCTGCAATAAAGTCATTTAACTGTATTGAAAAAGGTAGTTTTGAAACAAGTGAACCATACTTAAGAGAAAAATCAAGACCAGCAACTCTTACCCTCTCAAAATTATCTGTAATACCCTTTCCTCCAAATATTTCTATCTCCTTTGATTCACCAAAATTATTTTCATCAACAGAAGTTATTTTAACTTTTAGTGCGTTTTCATTTGTTTCTTCATCGCTTTTTAAAATTTGATATGATCCCTTAACAACCCCATCTGGAATAACAAACTGTAATCCAGCTATGTCGTACAATGATCTAAGTTGTAACTCCTCAATTTGGTCTAATTTTACATCACCTCTTTTTTGATCAATCATTCTCATATAAGTTCCTCTAAACGAACTTTGAATGAATAGCTCATCATCTACATTAATAAAGTTTATAGCTCCTTCATTATAATTATTAAAGGAAAATAAGACTCCGTGTAAATTTGTGACCTGTCCTTCTTCAATGTAATGATCGTGTCTTTCACCACTAGAGGCCTCTACGATCTTTATAAAATTATTCCCATTATCGCTCTCCACAACAGAAAGNTCAACGTTTTCNTTAAANTCTAAATACTCNATTTCAAACTTTTGTTTATTAAAATCATTAGCAATCAAAAATCTNTTGTTTGTNTATTCTGANAGTAACAATTTTTTNTCGAGCTTTCTTCTTCTTGGNGTTCCNTCAATGTCTCCATCAATTAANACAGTTAAATAAGTATCAGACGACAAATATTCATTNGTTATGTTACCCTCTCTAATTGGCATAACTCCTTCATATCCAATATATCTAGTGATGCCTGCGCCAATTATTATTAAAATCCATGATAAATGCATTAATAGAATACCAAGTTTAGGTCTTGATAAAAGATTATATCTTTTGATATTAAATATGAAATTGATAAGAAATAAAACCATCATCAATTCAAACCAAAAGGCATTATAAATAAGTATTCTGGCAGCATCTGTTCCGTGCATACTTTCAATGAAGGTACCGATTCCCATAGCCGCAGAAAATGTTATAAATAAAATTGCGGTAAGACGGGTTGAAACTATTAAGGATATTACTTTTTTAACCATTTATTGGCAAAATTACATTCTCNACTATCTTTATTNACAGAAATATATGTTTCAATTATTTTCTCACTCATCCAGTTTTGAATTGTTTTTAATTGCTTTTCCTTTAGAGCTAATTCTTTTATTTTAATANAATCTTTTGAGTAATCAGCAACATGTTCATCGTATCTGTTTGTAACCTTAATAATTTTGTAACTGTTGCTCCCTATATTATCTTGTTCTAACAATGGTGCAGATATTTCATTGTCGTTTAATCTTTGAATTTGAGTGTAGAGAACTGGATCTATTTTTGTTAATTCAAATCTTGTATTNCCNGTTGTAGGATTAATTAAAACACCTCCATTATTTTTGGTAGTTTTTTCATCAGANAAAGATTTTGCAGCTTCCTCAAAAGTTAATTCTTTATCAACTATTCTTTTACGAATTAAATCAATTTTCTTTTTGGCTTCTAATAATGCATTATTTGATACCTCAGGCTTTAACAATATATGACGAACATCAAGCTCTTGTCCTCTAACTTTATCAACCATAACTATATGCCATCCAAAATCAGTTTCAAAAGGCTCTGACACCTCACCTTCCTTTAATCTGTAACAAACATCTTCGAATTCCTTGACCATTTGATTTCTTCTACTACGGTTGAGTGTATATTTACCTCCCGTTGATCTTGAACCAGGGTCCTGAGAATAAAGTATAGCTTTTGTAGCAAAACTAGATCCATTTATAACAACATCATCTCTTATTGACTTTAATCTTTGAATTATTTTATTTTCATCTTCTTCACTGACTTGAGGTTTTACAACTATTTGAGCTATTTCAAGTTCAGCACCAAAAATNGGAAGATCATACCTCGGGATGTTTTGAAAAAAAACTCTAACNTCCTCAGGTGTAATTTCTATTTCATCAATAATTGAAGTTTGCATTCTTTCAGAAAGTTGATTTATTCTGTTTATTTCAAAAAGCTCTTGACGAAAGGTCGCTTCATCTTTCTTTTTATAAAATTCCAGAACTTTTTCCATGTTACCTAGTTGATTAACAAAGTAATCAATAGTCTGATCCACATAACTGTAAATTTGCTCATTATCGACATCTAAGCTATCTTGCTCAGCATGATGAGCATACAACTTATCTTCCATTAGTTTGCCCAATAGACTACATCTATCAAAATCACCAACATTTACACCCTGCGACTGAAGATCAATTAAAGTCTTATCAATGTCAGAATCAAGTATTATGAAATCTCCTACCACAGCGGCAACTCCATCAATTTTAATTCTATTAGATTGACCAAANTTCTGAAAGTGTAAAAAAATGAATATGAAGGTGAAAAATAAGTTTAAAATCTTATTTTTAATCAAAACGTTCATAAAGGTTATTAATAATTGCATCGCCAATTAATTCTTTATCAATTTTATTTAAATAGTCAATTCTTTTTTTGTTAATAATAACTTCCTTAATTCTACTGTAAATATAATCCAAAGGAGCATAATCATCGGCCTTTTTATAATTATTTATCTTAATCAAATATAGCGCCAAAGAATCCTGTTTAATATAAAATAAATTGTTTTTACTTATTCTTTCAATTTCATNTNTTTCTAATGAAGGAATTTTCTTAAAAAATAGCTTTTTGTTGGTCCATGTAGAATCATTTAAATAATAATTCAATAGTTGTATAGAAATAGAATCAAAAAAGTACTTGTCAGAAACATTATATCTTCTAAACCTACGTTTAATTTCATCAATATTAAAGGCATTTATATTTAGTTTAATATATCTACCTTTAATTATCTCCTCATAAAGTTTAAAGTTTTCATTATTGGCATCGAAAAAAAATTCAATCTCGTTTTTACTAATTAATGTGTCAGGATTATTATTTGATATTTTATTTTTGTATTCCGATATAATTAAATTCTCTCGATACTTTTCAGATTTACTTTCTATTTCAATTCTTTCAGTCTCAGTTAAATTAATTTGAGCATTTAAAATGAGTAATTTAGAGGTTGCCCACTCTTCAATAATCTTATTTGCCATTTTTAAAGAATCCTCAGTCGTCAAATTATTTGGAATTTGATTTTTAACTTCATCTATACTAAGAAAGTCATCACCTAATCTAGCAACATAACCATCATTATTTTTTATGTTATAATTACATGAAATAATAAAAAGTAATAAAACGATGTATTTTCGCAAACTATCTTGTGTAATTAGGAGATTCCTTAGTGATTGTAATGTTGTGAGGATGACTTTCATCGAGACCTGCTCTAGTAATTTGAACAAAACTTGATTTATTTTTTAAATCATCTATCGTTTTTGCTCCACAATATCCCATTCCCGATTTTAGGCCACCTGTGAATTGGAACATGCTTTCCACTAAGCTCCCTTTGTATGGAACTCTACCAACTATTCCTTCAGGAACAAGCTTATTTTTNTCTTTTATACTAGACTGAAAGTATCTTTCCTTACTTCCCTTTTCCATGGCTTCGACAGATCCCATTCCTCTGTATGTTTTAAATTTTCTTCCTTCATATATAATAGTCTCACCTGGTGACTCTAGGGTTCCAGCTAACATGGATCCTAACATTACACAGTCAGCACCTGCAGCAATAGCTTTTGTTATGTCACCTGTATGCTTAACTCCCCCGTCGGCAACAATTGAGATACGAGATCCTTTTAATGCATTGTAAACATTGTTAATTGCAGAAAGCTGAGGATATCCGACACCTGCAACAATTCTAGTAGTACATATCGATCCTGGTCCAATACCAACCTTAACCCCATCAACACCAGCTTTGGCTAAAAACTTAGCAGCCTCTGCAGTAGCTACATTTCCAGCAACTACATCTAGATCAGGAAAAGATTTCTTAACATCTTTGATTATTTTTAGTACTGACTTGGTGTGAGCATGTGCAGTATCAATAACAACAGCATCTACACCAGATTTATAAAGCATTTTACATCTCTCTAAATTATCTCCACCAACTCCAATTGCAGCTGCAACTCTTAATCTTCCAAATTCATCTTTATTGGATGATGGCTTAAGGGTTATTTTTTGAATATCTCTAAAAGTAATAAGACCAACAAGCTTATTTTCCTTATCGACAACTGGTAGTTTTTCGATTTTGTTCTTTTGAAGAATTTTTTCAGCTTGCTTGAGAGTTATTCCAGGACTTCCAGTAATTATATTTTTAAATGTCATTACCTCTTCGATTGGTTTATTCATATCATTTTCAAATCTTAAATCTCTATTGGTAACAATACCAACTAAAGAGTTTGATTTATCAACAATTGGAATTCCACCAATACTAAACTCCTTCATAGATTTTAGTGCATCCTTTACTTTACTTTTCTTGCTTAAAGTAACAGGATCTAAAATCATTCCTGACTCTGATCTTTTTACTCTTCTTACCTTATCACACTGTTTTTTTATAGTTAGATTTTTGTGAATAACGCCAATACCTCCCTCTTGAGCAATAGCAATAGCCATTTTGCTTTCTGTAACNGTATCCATAGCTGCAGAAACAACAGGCACTTTAAGAGGCAAGTTTTTTGAGAATTTTGAGGCTAAATTAACTTCAGATGGGAGAATCTCAGAATATGCTGGGACAAGTAAAACATCGTCGAAGGTTAGTCCAGTTTCTATAAATTTAGATTTACCCATTGCAATTAAAAATAATTGCGCACAAATATATGATTTTTTACCGACCTATTATAAAATTAGTACGTAGACCAAGAGAAACACAACATTCCAGCTGCTGAGTGACCAGGATTTGGGCATGATACTTTTTTATAATTAGAACAACTAATACAATCTGATAATTTTGAAAAAGCCTTTTTTATCGAGTGATCATTACATACATTATCAATTTCAACATCAACATCATGCTTAGCGCACTTTAAAGATTCAACAAGGTTTTCACAATTTAAACAACTGTTAACTGATTTAATCATTTTTAAAATTTTAAGTAAAATTAAACTGAAATATGTTTAGAATGAATTTAAATTAAATGAGACAATTAATGAGTAAAAAAGTTTGAGCATGTTGAATCAAACTCAAGTAAGTCTTTGTCATCCAATTCTAAGTAGACTTCTTGATCAATTTGTAGTGGTTCCTCACTAAAAAATATCCAAATTTCCTCATTAATTTTAGCACTAATTTTATATTCCTTTCCAACAAAAACTATTTTTTGAACTACAGCCAAATAGCTAGATTTTTTTGCTAATCTAATTTTTTCAGGTCTTATAAAATAAGTTTTACCATTAACACTTATTTGATTTAAATCTCCTAGGATTTTAGCACAATAACAATTCACTGGATTGCAGTACATATTAACAGGATTGTCGTATTGCTGTAAGATGCCAGCCTTAAATATTAAAATTTTATCTGAAATATTGAAAGTATCTTTTATATCATGAGTTACTAAAATAGTTGTGGTTTTAGTTTCTTTAATGATTTTATGGATTTCATCTTGAATTACAGATTTGATACTAGAATCTAAATTACTAAAAGGCTCATCCAATAATAATAAATCTGGTTCTCGAACTAACGCCCTTGCGATACAAGCACGCTGTTGCTCCCCACCAGATAATTGATCAGGATATCTATTACATAAATCTTTGAGGTTGGTAAGTTTTAAAATGTAATCAATTTTCGAATAGTAATTCTTATCAAGATTAATTTTAATATTTTCTAAAACATTTAAATGAGGAAAAAGTGGATAATCTTGAAAAACAAACCCAATTTTTCTTTTGTTCGGGGTTATAAAAGTTGACTTATCATTTAAGGTTTTTCCATTTAATATTATTGAGCCGGAATTAATTTTTTCTAAACCAGCAAGACATTTTAAAAAAGTTGTTTTTCCAGACCCGCTTTCACCAATAAAAGAAACGATATCCCCCTCCTTTACTGAAAAATTCAAATTTCTAATCAGTGGATTGTTTGAATCATAATTTTTTTGTAGTTCATTTACTTCTAGGAACATCGATTTCTTTATTTACAATTTTTTTCAAAAATATTAACAAAATAGTTCCCAACATAACAATAGCCAATGAATATATTGATGATTTTGGAATCATTTCTTCAATTGCATATTCATAAGTTTGAACAGCTAGAGTGTCAAAATTAAATGGTCTTAGAATTAAAGTAATTGGTAATTCTTTAATTATATCAACAAATGTAATTAAGAAGGCTATTGCTATTGCAGACTTGTTTATTGGTAAATGAATTGATCTAAATAACTTTCTTGGCCCCATTCCTAAATTGAATGCAGTATCATCATATGAACTAGGATGTTTATCAAAACTAGACTTTAAGGGCGATATACCAACTGCCATATACCTTATAACATAGGCATAAACCAATATTCCAAAAGAACCGATTAATAATTCACTCTCAAAAGGATATGATGTAAATAAAAATATTAGAGACAATCCAATAACTGCACCTGGTAATGCATATGTTAGTGATATTGCCTCATTAAAAAATGTTATTGTTCTATTCTTAAAAATTCTTTTTAAAANTTGAAAATACACTGCAATTATCACAATTATTACACTAGATATCAACGAAATAATAACAGTGTTAGTAGTTAAATTAAAAACCTTTTCAAAATCAATTCTGCTAAATTCATAAATGACGTTATTAATTATGAACAACACGGGAATTAAAAATCCAAGAATAATTGGAATTAGACATACCAAATGTATTATGATTCTATTTTTAAATGATGAAGATTCATTTTTAAATTTTTTTGTGTTTGGACTATAATTGAATTTATATCTAGCATTTAAATACCTTTCGATCGAAAAAAAGAAAACAACTATAAAAAATAATAAAACGGCAAGTAATGATGCAGTTTCTACATCTCCCATTGAATACCAAGATCTAAAGATACCACTAGTGAAAGTATTTACACCAAAATATTTTACTGCTCCATATTCATTTAGAACTTCCATCACAACTAGGAATAACCCTGAGAAAATTGCTACTCTAGAAAGTGGAATTACAATTTTAAAAAAAGTTTTGAGCCTTGACATTCCTAGACTTCTTGATAAATTGATATAATTGGATCCAATCAAAGAAAATGACAATCTACATGCTGTGTANATGTATGGATAAAGTGATAGCGCCATGATTATACCTAAAACCTCAATTTGTAAATAATCCTTATTAATGAGGTTAGCAAAATCAGGAAAATATTTTCTTGAGAAAGATTGGATTGGACCAGTATAGCTTAAAACATCACTGTATGTAAAGGCCATTATATAAGCAGGAATAGCGAGAGGTAAGTAAAGAAAAATATCATAAATATTTTTAAACTTAAATTCATGTGTACTCATATACCATGCAGGTAATATTCCAAATAGAAGCGAGAAAATCGATGTAATTGCTATTAAATAGATAGTATCTAGAGAATATTCAAACAATAGATTATCCCATAGGTATTGGAAATTTGATGTGTCAATAATAGCTACACTAAAAATCAGGGCTAGTATAGGCAGAATGATAAGTAGTGAAAGAAAAACAGTTGAAAAAATTAGTTTTCCTCTGTTTGTAATATATTTTTTAACTATTTCCAACCTGTTTTATCAAATATACGAATTGCTTCATCTCTTTTGATACCCAACATATTTAGATCAACAGGGTCTTTTTTAAACTCACCCCACTCTTGAACAATTGGATCTGGTTTTACACTAGGATTCACTGAATATTCATAGCTATTATTAACATATGTTTCTTGAGCCTGAACACTTGTTAGATATTTAATCAACTCAATTGCATTTTCACGGTTTGGTGCATTTTTAGTTAATGCCAAACCTGATACATTAATATGTGCCCCTCTATCATCTTGATTTGGGAAAAATACAGAAACAGCTTTTCCAGCTTTAATCTCCTCTTCTTTCTCAGATGATAATAACAGGCCTATATAATATGAGTTGACAATTGCGATATCACCTTGTCCAGAAGCAATAGCTTTGACTTGATCTCTGTCACTCCCTTTTGGATCTCTAGCGAAGTTTTTAACTAATTCCTCAGACCAGTTTGATGTATTTTCAACNCCCAAGTTGGCAACAAGTGAAGAAACAAGTGCTTGATTGTATGCATTCGAGGATGATCTTACAAGAAGTCTTCCTCTCCATTTTTCGTTTGCTAGATCTTCATATGTTGATAAATCATCTTTTTCAACTCTTTCATTACTATAAACTATAACTCTAGATCTGTATGTAACAGGAACCCAGAATCCATTTTTATCTAAAAATTGTGGATCAATGTTTTCAAAAACTGATTTATCTTCGAATTTTTGGAATAAACCCATATCAGAAGCTTGCCATAATTTCCCAACATCAACTGTAATAAATAGATCAGCAGGTGAATTTTCACCTTCATTTTTTAATCTTTGAATCAACTCATCAGCATTAGCTTTAGTTACATTAACCTTAATACCAGTCATTTTTTCAAAATTTTGATATTGAAGCTCATCTACATTATAATGTCTTTGACTGTAGATGTTTATTTCTTTTGATTTGTTTTTAGTTGTAGTACAAGAACTAACTAGAGCTATTAATAATAAAAAAAAGTATTTTTTCATCGCTTTAAAATTGAATGACGAAATTAAATTAATCTGTCAAAATAAAAAAATTATTTTTATTTAGACTAATTCTAAATAATATTATATATATTCGCAAAACCAATTTAGATTAATTCTAAATAAAAAATATGAAAAAAATATATTCTTTGATAATGCTTATATATTTAAGCAATACTTTTTCCCAAAACAATACTNTCGCTAATGATTCAATAACATCCTTAGATGAGGTAATAATACGTGGGAACACTATATTAGGTAATAAATTTGTGGCAAAAAACAGAACAGGTGCTGCTTACTACCTTTCAACTAACGAATTAGCTGAATTTAACTATACAGATATAAATAGGGCTTTAAATAAAATATCTGGTATAAATTTTTATGAGGAAGACGGTTTTGGATTAAGACCAAACATAAGTATTAGAGGAACTTCACCAGAAAGAAGTTCAAAAATAGCTGTGATGGAAGATGGCATATTAATATCGCCTGCGCCTTACAGCGCATCATCAGCATATTACTTTCCNTCTGTAAGTAGAATGCAAGCCGTAGAAGTGTTAAAAGGAAGTAGTCAAATACAATATGGCCCATATACAACAGGTGGAGCTATAAATTTTGTATCTACTGAAATTCCTAAAAAATTTAAAGGAAAAATTACAACTAGTTATGGAAGTTTTCATACTGGTCAAACTCACACAACTATCGGAAATACAACTAATAATTTTGGTTATTTAGTTGAATATTTAAATTATAACTCAGATGGATTTAAGACATTAGGAAATAATTTAAATACAGGATTTGATATAAATGAAATAACCTCAAAAATCAAATTCACAACTCCAGAAAATAAAGGAATAAAGCAAAGTTTTGAATTTAAATTTCATCATTATGACGAAATTTCAAACGAAACTTATTTAGGTCTTACTGAATCAGATTTCAAAACAAAACCTTTTTTGAGATATCCTGGATCGGAAAAAGACAAAATGGATGCTGAGCATATTCAATACCTTTTAACTCATGAAATTAATTTTACTAAAAATTTTAAAATCTCATCAAACTTATATTTCAATGGTTTCAAAAGAAATTGGTACAAACTAGATGATGTAGTTTTTGAAGGAAATTCACAAAAAATATCTAAGGTTATTTCCAGACCTGAATTTTTTTCTAACCATTTTTCAATACTCAATGGAAGTTTAGACTCAGAAAATGCTTTAAAAGTTAAGGCAAACAATAGAGAATATATTTCCAAAGGATTACAAACAAAAATAGATTATCATTGGTATGGTAAAAATAATTCATTCAATGATCTAGAAATTGGTTTGAGATCACATTATGATGAAGAAGACAGATTTCAATGGGAAGATATATACAACATTGATAATGGNTTTATGTCTTTAAATACTTACGGNACAAAAGGCTCACAAGGTAATAGNATAAGTTCAGCGAATTCTTTTGCTACATACCTTATGTATAAATATAAAACAAAAGGTTTAACAATTTCTCCAGGCTTAAGATATGAATCAATAAAATTATTTAGAGATGATTATGGAAAGTCAAATCCACAAAGAAACAGCAATGATCTTTCGTCAAGGGAAAATAAAGTATCAGTTTTTATTCCCGGACTAGGCNTGAACTATACCTTTAACAACAAACTCTCAATNTTTGGAGGAATTCATAAAGGCTACTCTCCACCAGGCAGTTCAACTGGACAAAAAGCCGAGGAAAGCATCAATACTGAGTTAGGAATTAGATTTTCATTAAATGGATTAAATGGTGAAATAATAGCCTACCAAAATGATTACACAAACTTATTAGGAAATGACTTAGCTGCAACCGGTGGATTTGGTGAATTGGACCCATTCAATGCAGGTAAAGCATTGGTTAGTGGTTTGGAAGTGCTTATGAACTCTTCATTTTCTGAATCTGTTCCTTTTTCACTATCATACACACTGACAAATGCTAAATTTTTAACTGATTTTGGCAGTACCCAGGATATTTGGGGTGAAGTGAGTAACGGAGATAGAATTCCCTACATTCCACAACATCAATTAAATTCAAGCTTAAGCTTTATAACTGACAAAATTGATATAAACATAAATGCAAACTACAATGGAGAATTTTCAACAATTGCTGATGGTTCAGAAAAAATTCAATCCTATTTTATTGTTGATATGTCTATTAACTACAAAATTAAATCTAATATTACCTTAAAATCAAAAATCTTAAATTTATTTGATCAGACATATTCAGTTTCTAGAGCTCCAGCTGGTTTGAGACCTGGACATCCTTTTGGAATCTATACTGGGTTTGAGTTCAAATTTTAAGTTAATTTTGTTTCACTTAAAGTTGATGAAACAAAAAAAAGATGTAATAATATTTGATGGAATTTGTAAAATGTGTAATGCATTTTTTAGATGGGTTCACAAAAATGATAAAAAAGATGTTTTCATGTTCACAAATTTTCAAAGTCATTACACATCGACTAAAATGGATATTTTAAAAGATTCAAATTCTATAGCAGTGATTTTAGCAGATGGTACGGTTTTAAGAAAAATAAATGCAATTAAACATGTTTTAAAAGAAACCAAAAAATTCGTCATTATCACTTTAATTTTGAAAATTCTACCAAATTTTATTTCTAATTTCTTCTACAATATTGTAGCAAGTTTACGATACCACTTGTTTGGAAAATATGACAACTGCCCTATTCTNGATNAAAAATACAAATCNAAATTTCTAAATTAAAAAAGGAACTTAGATATTTGAGATATATCCAAGTTCCTATCAAGGTGTGAACTAGAAAAAACTATAATAAATTAACTAAATAAATGCTTATTTAGAATTATTATAAATAAAGCTCAAACTTATAATAATTAATTCATTTTAAAAAGAACTTTTAGCGATATTATTATTTAGAATCATTATATATAAGCTCTGGGAACTGATAGCTATACTTTTAGACCTTTTAGCGTTATTTCTGGATATCCGTTAAAGGGTATTTTTGCCTAGCAAGTCAGAATTTTGGTTGGATTAATCAGTATTAACTACAAAATAGCTCCTTTAGAAATAAGAGAGAAATTTTACTTCGACTCTTCCGAAAAAATTGTGTTCAATAATTTACTAAAGAAAAAGGTTGGAGTTGAAGGTTTGATGATTATTTCAACTTGCAATAGAACAGAAATNTATTTTGAGTTTGAAAATCATGTTGGAGAGGAAAATAAGTTTCTACATTCAATTGTTAAAGAGCTGGTTGAATTTAAAAGATTTAAAGATAGTCTCTCCCCTTACCTGAACAATTCGATTGGATCATACGATGTGGCCAATCACTTATTTCGACTAGTTTCAGGTTTAGANTCAATGATCATTGGCGAATTTCAAATCGTTGAACAACTAAAAGATGCCTATTACTTTTCAAAAAAACATAAGATGCTGGGTCCAATTCTAAAAAGAATGATTCAAAAATCTTTAGAAACTGGAAAATATATCAGAACTAATACAGACATCGGAAGAGGTGCTGTTTCTGTAAGTTATGCAGCAGTTGAACAAATCACAAAAAAATATGACCTNACTAAATCCAATTTTTTATGTGTTGGATTGGGAGAAACATCTAAGTTGTCAATTCGCCATCTTCACCAAAAAAAGATTAAAAACATTAAAATTTGTAACCGCACTGAGTCAAAAGCAAAACTCTTCAGTAAAGAATTAGGCTATAGTAGCGTAAAATTTGAGGACTTTAAAAAGGAAATTAAAAAAAGTGACGTTGTATTTTTTTCAACTAGCTCAAAAACCACTTTACTAAACAAATCTGATTTGGAAAAAATTATGAAAAATAGAAGAAAAAAACTTCTTCTAGTCGATCTTTCTGTACCTCGAAATTTAGAATCAGATTTATATGAATTAAAAAATGTTGAAGTTATTAATGTAGATAATTTAAAGGANGCCGTCAATGATAATTATAAAAAAAGAAANGGTGAAATAATAAAGGCTGAATTATATATTGAAGAGTTCCTCGTTGAATTTGATGATTGGACAAATGCTCGTCTTTTAAGACCTTCAATTTTATCTTTAAAAAAACAAGTNAGGGAATTGATTGTTAATGAAACTTTAAANTATAACTCTGAAAACAAAAATGGAGATGACTTTAACTCNCANCTNAACAAAGTTTATGATAAGTTTTCAAATAATCTTGTAAAAAAAATTAAAAGAGCNAGTAATAACGGNAAAGATGAAAAAGCAATTGAAATTATAAACCAAATTTTTCTGAATGAAAAATAGAGTTGTNATAGGAACAAGGACTAGCAAATTAGCTCTTTACCAGACAAACAAAGTCAAACAAGAGTTAAAAAAAAACTTTCCAAATCTAAATATTGAAATTAAGGAAGTTAAAACAAAGGGGGATATTTTACTTGACAAACCTCTTGATAGAAATCTTGACAAAGGTTATTTTGTCAAAGAAATTCAAGATCTATTAATTCAAAATAAGATTGATGTTGCTGTTCATAGTTTAAAAGATTTACCTGTAGAAAATATTGATGGATTAGAGATTTCCGCAATTCTAAAAAGAGGCAATCCAAAAGATGTCTTTTTAAGTAAAACAAGAAAGAAATTATCTGAATTTGGTAAAAATCAATTGATTGGAACAACATCCCTAAGACGAAAAGCACAACTTTTAAAGTTAAATTCTGAACTTCAGATTAAAGATGTAAGAGGAAATGTTGATACAAGAATAAAGAAAATGATTGATGGAGATTATGATGGACTAGTAATGGCTGCTGCGGGTATAGAAAGGTTAAAACTTGAAAAGTATATAACTGAATATCTGGATTTTAACCTGTTTATGAGTGCACCGGGTCAGGGAGCAATTGCTATTGAAACCAATGCTCAAAATCTTGAAATAAAAAAAATTGTTTCAACTATTAATGATACTGACTCAATGATTTGTACTACAAATGAAAGAGCCTTTATGAAAAGTATGGGTGGTGGATGTAATTANCCAATTGGAGCATATTCAAATATTGTAGAAAATAAAATCTTTTTANAGGGAATTGTNTTGTCTTTNGATGGAAAAAAATCAATNAGNTATGANGTTGAGTCNTTAAATCTAGAGGAAAACCTGGCTCTAAAGCTTAGTAAAAAATTTTTTGANAATGATGTTTCNTCCNTTTTAANNGANATAGATAATGAAATTAAATAGTCAAATAAATATTGTATTGACAAATGAAAAGCTTGATAAAGGCTTTGAAAAACTTAAAAATTTAGGTTTTAAATTGTCACATTTTCCTTTGACTAAGACCCTACCAATCAAATTAGATTTAAATTTTAATATTTCAGATTTTAACTGCATCATTTTTACATCAAAAAATGGTGTAGAATATTTTTTAAAAAACAAGTTAGTGCAGAAGACAAAATTAAATGAAAGATATTTTGTTTGTATAGGAGAAAAAACGGCACAAAAATTGAAAGAATTGGGCTTTAAACCTGGCTACATATGCAAAAGAAATTATTCAGAATTTATGAGTGAAGAATTAAAAAACAAAGAAGTTTTAAATAACAAGAAAAGTCTTTTGGTACAAGGCTCACTTTCTGATAATAAATTAATTGAGTCATTAAAATCATTTTCTAACACAGAAAAAATTATCTCATATAGCACTGAATTAGTAAACAAAAAATATTCAGACTTAGAAAAAATCACAAAAAAATATAAGACCTATGTGGTTTTTACTAGCCCATCATCATTTGACTCATTTATAAAATTCTATGATGCCAGTAANGTAAATCTTGTGAGTATTGGAAACACTACATCCTCTCATATAACTAATTTAGGTTTTCAAACAATATTAACCTCAAAAATGCAATCTTATGAGGGAATCAGTGAATCTCTAATTGCTTTCTTTAACGAAAATAAACAATATGAATTATCCAAAAACTAGATTAAGAAGGCTTAGATACAATAAAAATATTCGAAAATTATTTGAGGATATTAACATTAATAAATCTGATTTAATTCAACCGATATTTATAGTAGAAGGTGATAATATTAAAAAAGAAATAAAATCGCTAAAAGGTCAATATCAACTGTCAATTGATAATACAATAACTTTTTGCAAAGAATTAATTGAAAATGGAATAAATTCTATCATTTTATTTGGTGTATCTTCAAAAAAAGATGAAACCGGGGAAATCTCATGCTCTAGTGAAAGCATTATTCCGAAAGCAATCAAAGAAATTAAAAAAATATATGATGATCAACTTTTAGTGATAGCGGATGTTTGTAATTGTAGCTATACAAATCATGGTCACTGTGGAACAATAGTGAATGATGATGTAGATAATGATTTGACACTAAAAACTNTGTCTAAGCAATCATTAACATTAGCTAAAGCAGGGGCTGACGTTCTAGCTCCCTCTGATATGATGGATGGAAGAGTTGAATCTATAAGAGCAACACTTGATGCGTCGGGCTATGAAAAGATACCAATCTTCTCTTATTCTGTTAAATATGCATCTGCATTTTATGGTCCATTCAGAGACGCAGTTGGCAGTGGGCCCAAAAAAGGTGACAGAAAAACGTATCAAATGAGCTTTAAAAATTCTAAGGAATATTTAAGAGAAATAGAGCAGGACTTAAATGAAGGTGCTGATGCTATTATAATTAAACCTGCACTTGCNTATTTAGATATTATNAATGTAGCTAAAACTAACTACAATATCCCAATTATAGCATACAATGTGAGTGGTGAGTACTCAATGATCAAATCATCGGCAGAAAATGGTCACATTAATGAAATTGAGGTTGTATTAGAAACAATTTACGCGATGAAAAGAGCAGGTGCTAATGCTATAATAACTTATTACGCTCTTGAACTTTCAAAAAACTTAAAATATTAAAATGTATAACAATAGTCATAAAGCATTTGACGAGGCAAAAAAATTTATTCCAGGAGGTGTAAACTCTCCAGTGAGAGCATTTAAGAGTGTTAATTCAACTCCAGTGTTTTTTGAAAAGGGACAAGGAAGCAAAATGTTTGACATTGATGGTAATGAATATATTGATTGTGTTTCATCATGGGGACCGCTAATTTTTGGTCATGCACATGAATCTATACTTAAATCTATCACTGAAACAAGTAAAAAAGGAACAACATATGGTGCATCAACTGAGCTTGAAACATTACTAGCTAAAAAAATTGTTGATATGGTCCCATCAATTGAAAAGGTGAGGATGGTTAATTCAGGAACAGAGGCTACCATGAGCGCTATAAGNTTGGCAAGAGGTTACACTAAAAAGGAGAAAATAATCAAATTCTCTGGAAACTATCACGGCCATGGAGACAGTTTTTTAATAAAAGCTGGATCTGGTGCTGTAACTTTAGGTCTTCCTGACAGTCCTGGTGTGACAAAAAATATTGCAAAAGATACTTTAATAGCAGATTTTAATAATATAGAGTCTGTTTTTAATTTATTCAATGAAAATAAAGAAAATGTTGCTGCAGTAATTGTCGAACCAATTGCAGGAAATATGGGTCTTGTAAAACCTCAAAAGAATTTCCTAAACGAATTAAGAAATCTTTGCAATGAGTTTAAAAGTGTCCTAATTTTTGATGAGGTCATGACAGGGTTCAGAGTTGCACCAGGTGGTGTACAAGAATTGTATAATGTTAATCCTGATTTAACAACACTTGGCAAGATTATTGGCGGTGGTTTACCTGTTGGAGCATATGGTGGAAAAAAAGAAATCATGAATTTATTAGCCCCGGAAGGACCTGTTTATCAAGCTGGAACACTTTCAGGCAACCCCCTTGCGATGTCTGCTGGGCTAACTGTTCTAGATATGCTTGAAAAAGATGTATATATTAAATTAGAAGAAATTTCAAAAACGATTGAAAAAGGATGGAATCAAAATATAATAGAAACTAACACCAAAGCTCACATTGCCAGAGTTGGATCTATGATGACTTTATTCTTTTCAAATAAAAATGAAATAAATAATTATGAAGATGCGTTAGATCTAGATACTGATAGATATGCAAAGTATTTTAAACATATGCTTGACATGGGTATCTATCTTCCACCCTCGCAATATGAATGTTTGTTCTTATCATCAGTTTTAGATGAAAAAGATATTGATCATTTAATTAAGTCTAATANAAAAGCTCTTGAAAAATTAAAGAATGAGTAACATATTTTTAGATACAATAAATGGAAATAGCAGCTCAAGACCCCCTGTATGGTTTATGAGACAAGCTGGTAGGATATTACCATCTTACAGAAAACTAAAAGAAAAACATCATTTCTATGATATGATGAAAAACTCTGAATTAGCTTCTGAGGTTACCCTTCTACCAATAAATGATTTAGACGTTGATAGTGCAATTTTATTTTCTGACATCCTGGTTATTCCTGATGCTCTAGGTTTAGAATTAATATTTACTAAAAATGGTCCTAAATTCACAAATGCAATTACTGACATCAATCATAATCACCTAAACTTTAACCCTGATAAACTAAGTTATATTTATAAGAATATTGAAAAAACAGTTGAAAATAAAAAAGATACACCTCTTATTGGTTTTTGTGGAGGTCCATTAACAACTTTTTTATTTATGTTCCGAGGAGATGAAAATCAAAAGGGTTTTAAAAATGCTATTAAGTTCTTTTACAACAACAGAAAACAGAGTTTAAGAATTATTGAACAAATAACTGAAGCGTCTATTTTATATGCTCAAAATCAAGTCAAAAGCGGAATTCAATGTTTTCAATTGTTTGAAACTTATTGTGGAAGTATTCCATATGAACTTTATGAAAATTGCATACTTCCTTATTCAAAAAAAATACTCAACAGTGCAAAGGAATTAGGATGTCCAACCATATTTTTTCCTAAAGATTTTTCTTTAGGTTTAAAAAGNATAAATAAAGATATCTGTGATTTTGTTAGTATTGATTGGAGTATGTCNTTAGATGATGCAAGAAACCTTGTTGATGAAAGTGTAGGACTTCAGGGGAATATGGACCCTAGAATTTTTTATCAGGAAAATAAAGAAATTGAAAATTATTTAGAATCCCTTTCAAAATTTGGGAAAGAAAACCATGATTGGATCTTCAATCTGGGGCATGGTTTCCTACCTGATATTGATCATATTAAAGTTCAAAATGTAGTTAAATGGATAAAAACTAAAAACTGGAATAGATAATGAAGGTAAGTGATAAACTTATAAAGAAGTATAGTAAAAGTGGTCCAAGATATACATCTTATCCACCTGCAACTTTTTTTGATAGTAATTTTTCAAATGAGGATTTCAAAAAGAAAATCATAGAATCCAATAATGAAAATCCTCAGAACATATCGGTTTATATCCACATACCATTTTGCCCACAAATATGTCATTTCTGTGGATGTACTACAGAGTCTGGTTTTACTAAGCCTTTTTTGGAAAGATATGTAGATGCTGTCATCAAAGAGATTGATTATGTTGGTAAATTGATTAATAAAAAAAGAAAGTTAACTCAAGTTCATTGGGGAGGTGGTACTCCAAATGCCATTTCATACAAGTTTATTGAAAGAATTACTAATAAGCTTTATGATGAATTTACTTTTTCAAAAAACTATGAAATGGCCATNGAATGCAATCCAGCTCATTTAGAATTTAGACACATTGAATTGTTGAAAAAATTTGGATTCAATAGAATTTCAGTAGGAATTCAAGATTTTAGAAATGATGTTTTAGATGCAATTAATAGAAAACCATCAAAACATCCAATATCTGATATAATAAAGAAAATAAAAGACGAAGGTTTTACAGGAACTAATATTGATTTAGTTTATGGTTTACCATTGCAGACAGTTGATAGTTTCAAAAAAACTGTGGAAAATGCAATAAAGTTAGATACAGAGAGGATCGTAACTTTTTCATATGCACACGTACCGTCAATCTTACCCAGACAAAAAATTCTTGAGAATATTGGCTTTCCAAGTTCTTCAGACAAAGCNCTGATGTATGAAAACTCTTATAAATTATTTACTGATGCAGGTTATGTATCAATTGGAATGGATCATTTTTCTAAACCTGGAGATGAATTTGAAATTGCATTAAAAAACAAGCAACTACATAGAAACTTTCAAGGTTATTGCACAAGAGAAACAACTGGTCAAGTTTATGCTTTCGGAGCATCATCAATATCTCAACTTGATTCAGCCTACAGTCAAAACATAAAAAATGCAGCACAATATATAAATGCTATTGAAAAAAATAATTTAGCTGTTTTAAGGGGTTATTCAGTTNANAANAAACAAAAAATTGTAAGAGATGTCATCAACTCTGTAATGTGTAATTATTATTTAGATATTGAAAATATTGCTGAAAAACACAAATCAAGTATTTCTGAAATAGTTGATATTATTGACTTTAGTGAAGATAAATTTCAAGATTTTATTGATGATAATCTTTTAACTATAGAGAATTACAAGTTAACAATTTTCAAAAAGGGGAGACTATTTACTAGGAATATTGCAATGAGGTTTGATCCTCTTATTAAACAAAACGTTGGAACATATTCAAATACAATTTAAATGAAGGGATTATTAATGATTAATTTAGGTTCACCTGATAGTACCTCAATCAAAGATGTTAGAAAGTACTTAGATGAGTTTTTGATGGATGAAAGAGTTATTGGTAAAAGTTATTGGTTTAGATGGTTTTTAGTTAAAGTCATAATTCTTAACACTAGACCTAGNAAATCTGCAAAAGCATATAAAAAAATTTGGTGGAAAGAGGGTTCTCCTCTAATAGTTTTATCCAAAAGATTATTTGATAAAGTAACAAAACTTGTAAAATTTCCTGTTGCATTAGCAATGAGGTACGGATCAATAAGCATATTCAAGGGCTTAAAAGAGTTGGATGATAAAGGAGTTAAAAATATAACTGTGCTTCCACTCTACCCTCACTANGCAATGTCGTCTTATGAAACTGTTGTTGAAAAAGTGAAGGATGAGGTAAAAACTAATTTTCCACATTTGAAAATAAAAACAGTTGAACCATTTTATAATGACAAAAAATATATTGATCTTCTATGTAAAAAAATAAAGAGTACTATTAGTAAAATTGAGTATGATCACATTTTATTTTCATACCACGGAATACCAATTAGTCATTTAAAGATTTCTGACCCTACCAATAGTCATTGTTACAAGGTTAAAGATTGTTGTAATAACCATTCTGATGCTCATAAGTTTTGTTACAAACATCAGGTCCTTGAAACAACAGAATTAGTTATCAAAAAACTTAAAATTGATAAGAATAAATACAGTAATGCTTTTCAATCACGACTTCCTAATGAGGCTTGGCTTAAGCCATACACTGATGATGAATTGGTTAGATTGGCCAAGGAGGGTAAAAAGAAATTAGTCATTGTAACACCAGCATTTGTTACTGATTGTTTAGAAACGTTAGAAGAAATCGCAATGGAAGGAAAAGAAGAGTTTTTAGAGGCAGGTGGTGAAAGCTATCATTATGTACCTTGTCTAAATGATGATGATGATTGGGCTAAATTAATTTCTAAATGGTCTGATAAATGAGCTATCTAGTTTTAAAAACTATTCATTTGATTTCAGTGATAGCATGGTTTGCAGGTCTATTTTATGTTGGCAGATTATTTATATATTTTAATGAGGCTAAATCATATGAAAAAGTAAAGAAAAAAATTCTTCAAGATCAATTTTTATTAATGACTAAACGTTGTATGTATATTATAACATGGCCATCACTAATACTATCTACTTTTTTCGGACTTTATATGATACACAAAAACCCATCATTAATCTATTTAAACTGGATGATTGTGAAGTTAATATTTGTTACTGTTTTAATTTTTTATACTGCATATTGTCAAAAAATATATTTTCAAATGAAAAAAGGTTCAATAAAATTTTCTGATTTTAAACTTAGGCTTTGGAATGAATTTGCAACACTTCTTTTAATATCAATAGTTTCGCTTGCAGTATTAAAAACTGCTATGTCATGGCTCAAAGCTTCTGTGATTTTTTTGGTGATTGGTATCTTATTATTTTCCCTTATTAAGATTTATAGAGGCTACATAAATTCAAAAGCAAATTAAACTAAAATCCATATTGCTATAAATACATAAAAAATAATTTTAAGATTTTTAACATATTTATGTTTGATTAAATTATTAACAAGTTTTGTATTCATTGATGACAACAAAACTACCATCATAAAGATGATGTTTGCAATTAACCAAAATAAAATACCAAGAATTGAAAATTGAAGTTCATAAGACCAGCTGTTATGAAAAATATAATTTGGAAAAAATGCAATAAAAAAAATACTCACTTTTGGATTTAAAACATTCATCATTAGGCCTGTTACAAAATCAGATCTATTTGTTTTTTTGTTTTCATTGATCTTTGAATTTTCATTATAGGTTGATATAGCTAGAAAAATAAAATACATAAAACCAAAAACCTTAATCAGCATAAAGAAGTTTTCATTTGAATTTATTAAAGCAGAGATACCAAACACTAATAAAATTGTATGAAAAAATAAACCTGTAGTTAAACCGAGAACAGTTTTGATTCCAGCAATCTTTCCATCTGTTGAACTCTTCAGAAAAACATAAATTATATCAGGTCCTGGGCTTAAGGTTAAAATCGATGCTGAAAATAAAAAAATTAAAAGAGTATCTAATTGCATAATTTTTGATTTAAACTATGAATAATTTCTGTTATTATATAATTTTGCAAGCCTGAAATGAAGAATATAGATACCCTTTTAAATAATATATCGGAAACCAGAAATGAACTTCTTAATCATTCGATATACTCAAAACTAAAGTCAGAAGATGCAATAGCTAAATTCATGGAAACTCATGTTTTTGCAGTATGGGATTTTATGTCACTTGTAAAAGCACTTCAAATTGATTTGACAAGTGTTGAATTGCCATGGACACCAACAAAAGACAACATTTCAAGAAGGTTGATAAATGAGATAGTTTTAGGTGAAGAAAGCGATATTGATCAGCAGGAAAATCCAACAAGTCACTATGAGCTGTATTTAGAAGCCATGGAAACTATTGGAGCTAATACAGAAAAAATAAAAAAATTTGTTTCAAATGTCATTGATTGTAACAATTATAAATTGGCAGTCTCCAAATCAGAAATACCAAATGCTGCAGTAGATTTTATGAATTTTACATTTGATATTATTGATACAAAAAAAACTCATATTATTGCTAGTGTATTTACATTTGGAAGAGAGGATTTAATCCCAGATATGTTTATTAATATTGTTAAATCTCTAAATGAAAAACCGGGAAGCAAAACAAACGATTTACTTTATTATTTAGAAAGACATATTGAGATGGATGGAGACGAACATGGTCCTATGGCATTGAAAATGATTTCAGGATTATGTGGAAATGATCAAGAAAAGTGGAATGATGCTATTAAATATTCAAATGAGGCGCTAAAGCAAAGAATAAAGCTTTGGGACTATATCAGTAGTCAAATCTAGAACTTCTCACTATTTCTGGATTCCAGTAAACTCTCTGGCGGATTAAAACTATTGATGTGATTTTGGGCTATTAGTTTTATTTCTTCAACTTTTTCAGGATATTTTTCAGCAATATTGTGTTTTTCAGATGGATCCTCATCTAAATTAAATAGTAATGGAGTATCTAAAACAATTTTTTCATTACTCCCAGGTGGATAATTATATGCACCTTTAATTATAAAATGTGCTTTGTATTTTCCATATCTAATTGCATAAACTTCTCTTTCTCTGTAAAATATTATTTTATCTCTTTCGCTGGGTGAATGATTTAGTAAAGTCTGTTTAATGCTTACACCATCAATAACTCTATCAGAAATACTCTCAGAATTGGTAAAATCAACTATTGTTGGTAGTAGATCCATCGTAGAGCCAATTTGATCAATCACACCTGGTTTTATATCTGCTCCCCAAAAAATTCCTGGAACTCTTTGACCACCTTCCCAGGTCATTCCCTTACCCTCTCTTAATAAACCAGCAGAACCACCATGGGTTTTAAAAGGTAGCCATGGTCCATTATCAGAGCTAAACACAACAATTGTGTTTTTATCGAGGTTATTTTTCCTAAGCTCATTCATAATAATACCTACACCATGATCAATTTCTTCAATAACATCACCATAAAGACCTGCTTTACTTTTACCTATAAAATCATCAGANGCATAAATTGGAATATGTGGCATACTATGCGATAAATAAATAAAGAATTTATCATCCTTCATCTCTTTAATTTTTTCAACAACCTTCTCTGAGAATCTTTTTGTTATAGTAGTTTGATCTACAGGTCTTTCAATTATATCATTATTTTCAATCAAAGGCACATTGTAATTGTTAGAGTTAATTGGATTTTCTTTATACTGTGGCCAATAATTATTACCAGGACAGCAAGTGACACCATTAACCGCATTCATATCATTTGAATATGGAATCCCATAATAGTAATCAAATCCATTATTAAGGGGTAAATATTTTTGTTTATGACCTAAATGCCATTTTCCAACTGCAGCTGTTTTATAATTTTGTTCTTTTAGCTTTTCTGCAATAGTAATTTCAGATTCAGGAATTCCATAATCAGAATTTTCATAGAGAACTCTATATTTTTCACCTATCATACCATTTCTGATTGGCAACCTTCCTGTCATAAGTGCCGCCCTGCTTGGTGTACAAACACTTGACGCAGAATAAAACTGAGTCCATTTTTGACCTTCATACGACATCTTATCAAGGTTTGGAGTTTTTATAGTAGGATGACCATACGAGCCAACATCACCATAACCCATGTCATCTACGTATATAATTATAAAATTATAGTCTTTAATATTTTGATTATCACAACTAATAAATAATAATAACGAAATAAAAAGAGTNAAAAANATATTTCTCATTTAATAAATATATGGAAATAGAATTTTATTATTCATTCAAATAATAACTATATTAGCAAACGATCCAAATCATATAAAATGAAAAATTTTTTNNTAATANTATTAGTAAGTTTATTTACATTTAAATCTTACTCACAACTTCAAAAGGCAAATAAGTTTGCAAAAACAATTACAGCTCAAGAGCTTAAAGATCATTTATATATATATGCTTCTGATGAATTTGAAGGAAGAAATACTGGTGCAGAAGGACAAAAAAAAGCTGTTGAATATTTAAGAAATTTTTACATAGAAAACGAAATTGAGCCAGGTGATCTTGATGATAAAGATTACTTTCAAAAAATGAAACTAAACTTAAGGAGAGGAAATGAAGGTGAAGTTGATACTGAAAATGTTATTGCAATTATTAAAGGAACTGAAATTCCTGATGAATATCTAATTCTGACATCCCACCTTGATCATGTAGGTTATGGAAGGACAGGATCTAGATCCAGAGAAGCTTACATAGGAGAAGTAAAAGAGAGAATTCATAATGGAGCTGATGATGATGGATCAGGAACTGTTGCAATGCTTGAAATAGCCCAAGCTTTTAAACAAGCCAGTAAAAAAGGTAAGGGACCTAAAAGAAGTATTATTTTTTTACATGTAACTGGAGAGGAAAAGGGTCTATTGGGCTCTGCATATTATGCGGATAATCCNATATATCCACTTGAAAATACAGTCACTAATCTTAATTTAGATATGATTGGCAGAATTGATCCAACTAGAAAAGGTGATAAAAGAGAATATATTTATATNATTGGATCTGANCATGACAGCCAAGATTTACATAACTTATCAGAGCAGACTAACCTGGAGACAGTAAATATTGATCTAGACTATCGATACAATGCTAAAGATGATCCTAACAGATTTTATTATAGAAGTGACCATTATAATTTTGCAAAAAATGGAATTCCTATTATTTTCTATTTTTCAGGAACTCACCCAGATTATCATTTACCATCTGACACACCTGATAAAATTGAATATGACTTACTTGAACTTAGAAGTAAATTAGTTTTTTACACAGCATGGAATATTGCAAATAGAGATGAAAGAATTAAGGTTGATCCAAAGCCTGAAGCTGAAAAATTTGAAGTTGATAAAGATAAATTAGATGGCTATGCTGGTAATTATGGTGCTGAGGGTATTCCTTTAAAAATTGGAGTATTTATTAGAGATAATAATCTTTTTATTGAGGTGATGAATCAAGCTGTTCAGCTTGATGCTCTTGCAGATGATGTTTTCGGAAGTGAAGCTATGGGTCTTAAAATAACATTTGATATTGAAAATGGTACAATGGAATTTAAGCAAGGGCCTTATAACATCAAACTAAATAAAGAGTAATTATTCAAATAATAAATAAAAAACCCATCAACTCTGGGTTTTTCATTGTTCNATTGAAACTACATCTGATTGAGTTATTGAATTAGCTGAAATTTTGAAACTAAAAGAAATAGGATTACAGCAAATTTCACAATCTTCAATAAACGATTGATTATCGATAGAGGAATCCACCAATTTTATTTGATTTTCCCAACAATACGGACAGGTAAATAAAAACTCAATCATTTAAAGTTTGGGTGGAAGACCGGACTCGAACCGGCGACCTCCTGAACCACAATCAGGCGTTCTAACCAACTGAACTACAACCACCATTTTTGAGTCCGCTAATATAATATTTAAGATTTTAAAATAATAGATTTAAATTAAATCATTTAAAGAGTTTGTAGCAATAACTCTATTAGATGTAAAACCCTCAGCATGTTCAACACCAATTAATCTTCCTAAATCTGAGGATCTGTTATAAATCATATCTAAAAAGTTTTTCTTACTAATCAATGTTTCAGGCTCTTTACTTGAGGGATCATAGAATTGTGATGAATAACATTTAATAGCATTCATCTTTTCTGTTTCATATCCACTAATATCAACTATAAAATCAGGCGAACTGTTTTTCCACTGTATGTAGTGATATACATTTAGCGGCCTATGTGGTTCTTGATTAATTCCGTTGTAGTTTGTTGTAACTTTTTTTAGACCACTTAAAAAACATGAATCAGAGATTAGATTAGCGCCTTTAGGATGATCAATATGCCTATCATCTTTGGCATTACATAGAACAATTTTTGGTTTGTATTTTCTTATAATTTTAATAACCTCAATTTGATGGGACTCATCATTCTTAAAAAAACCATCTTTAAAGCCCAAATTTTCCCTAAAATTTATACCCATCACTTTAGCTGCATTAGCACTTTCNTCATCTCTAATTTCTGGTGTTCCTCTTGTGCCTAGCTCGCCCCTGGTTAAATCAATGATACCAACTGATTTTCCTAATTTGACTTCTTTTACTATTGTGCCTCCGCAACCAAGCTCAACATCGTCAGGGTGTGCACCAAAAGCCAGTATATCAATACTTCTATCCATTAATTTCAAGGGAGTTTGATAAATCTTTAATCAAATCATCAGCGTCCTCAATTCCAACCGATAATCTTAAAAGGTTTTTTGTTATCCCGATTTTATCTCTTTCAACAGGATCCATTTTTTTATGTGATGTTTGAATAGGCGATGTAATTGTTGACTCAACACCTGCTAGACTCATGGTGGGTTGAACAACCTTTAAACTTTTAACAAAATCATCAGAGTTCATATTGTCATTTAATTCAAAAGAAACCATCCCTCCAAATCCCCCACTCATTTGGTCTTTGGCAATATTATGTTTTTCATGTTTTTCTAATCCAGGGTAATAAACTTTATTAATTAATTTATGACCACTTAAAAATAATGCAACTTTTAAAGCATTATCATTTTGTTTTAACACTCTAACTGAAAGAGTTTTTATACTTCTCTCAAGTAACCAGGCTACATACTCACTAATATTGCTTCCAAAATTTAACCCCGATTTTTTGATTGATGAAATTAATTCATGTGAACCACAAACGGTTCCAGCTAATATATCGCTATGACCACCTAAATATTTAGTTGCACTGTGTATTACCAAATCTATACCTAATTCAATAGGATTTTGGTTTACTGGACTAGCAAAAGTATTATCAATGATGGAAATTAAATTATTTTGTTTTGCAAACTCAGATATTGCTCTGATATCGGTTATACTAAGTAATGGATTACTTGGAGATTCGATATAAATAATCTTTGTATTATCATTCAAATAAGATTCCAATTTTTCTTTATTGCTAACATCAACATAATCATATGAAATATTAAATTTTTTAAATTCAGTATTGACTAGGTTAATTGTTCCTCCATATAAAGATTTTTGTAAAATGACATGGTCTCCTGTTTTCAGTAGAGAAAACATTGAAGAAGCGACGGCTGCAAGTCCAGAACCAAAAAGTACTGCATCTTCGGCATTCTCTAGCTCAGCAATTTTTTTACATACAGAAAGTTGATTTGGAGTATTGAAATAACGTGGATAGACATCACTTTTTAAATAGTCATATGTAATTGATGGATANATTGGAGTTATGTTACCAAAATACTTATCATCAGAAATTCCACCTGAATGAACGCATTTTGTACCTAACTTTTTTGACATATTTTAACTTGATATCCAGTCAATTATAGACTGATCATCTGGCTTGGTTCTAGGTGAAACAACTCTGACAATATAACCGTTTTCATCAATCAAATACTTTTGAAAGTTCCATGACACGGATGAATCTAAAACACCATTTTCACTTTTTTTTGTAAGAAACTTATAAACTGGATGAATTGTAGGTCCTTTCACTGATATTTTACTCATCATTGGAAAACTTACTCCGTAATTTTCTTTACAGAAGTTAGCAATTTTTTCATTTGAGCCAGGCTCTTGCCATAAAAAGTTGTTAGCTGGAAAACCAATTATAATGAAGTTTTTATTTTTAAACTGCTTGTAGAGTTTTTCTAAGTTAGTGTATTGGTTAGTCAATCCGCATTTTGAAGCAGTGTTAACTACCATCACCTTTTTACCTTTAAGCGATTTAAAATCAAAGTCATTCCCATAAATATCCTGNACATTAAAATTATGAATTGATTTAGGCACTTGATTGTTAGTTTGAGATAATATACAATTAAAAAAAAGAACCATTGATAAGCTTAAAANTATTTTCATATTAACATTTTAAATTATTTCAGCGGATAGATTTGCATCTATAAGCCTCTTCAGTCTAGGTTTTAAATCAAGAAGTGTACCAGACTTTACAGAACATTTTCCCTTGTAATGAACTATTAGGGTACATTGCTCAGCTTGTAAAGGAGTATGATCACAAACATTTATNAATGTTTCTATAACATGATCAAAAGTGTTAAAATCATCATTATACAAAATTATTTGATGCTCATCTCCCTTAGCTTCATCAACCGAAAAATCCTTTTTTTCTTTTTCTTTAACACTCATAACCAATTAGTTATGTGCTAATGTACAATTTTTAAAATAAGTTAAATTGAATTAATTATATCTGAAAAATCATTGGCATTCAATGATGCACCTCCAATTAAACCACCATCAACATCAGGTTGATTAAAAATATTTTTTGCAGAACTTGGCTTAACACTTCCTCCATAAATTATTGATAAATTGCTTGAAATTGATTCAGAAAATTTTTCTGTGAACTTTTGTCTTATAAATTTATGCATCTCTTGAGCTTGTTCTGGACTTGCAGTTAAACCAGTTCCTATTGCCCAAACTGGCTCATAAGCAATCACTAGATTNTCAGGATCTATANTTTCAAGCATAAATACAGTTTCGTTTAGTTGATTTTCTATTACNGAAAAATGTTTNTTATTATTTCTTGCCTCGATTTCCTCTCCAATGCAAAAAAATACCTCTAAATTATTTTCCAAGCAGATTTTTAATTTTTTTAACAGAATATCATCACTTTCTCCAAAAATTGTCCTTCTTTCTGAATGACCAATGATAACGCTNTTNATTCCAATNCTTTTAAGCATTGNACATGAAACATCACCAGTTAAAGCACCGTTAGTNAGGTGNGAGACGTTTTGNGACAGAACCTTAATATTNGATNTATTACAAGTTAATACNGCATCTTTTAAAAATGGGAATGATGGTGATACATAAATGTTGCAAGAAGAATTTTCTGAGTTTTGTTTAATTACTGAATGTATCAAAATATTTGATTCATTTTGATCATTATTCATTTTCCAATTACCAGCAACAATTTTTCTTCTCATAATTATGTTATTCTAGGATCCAAATATTTGTATATATAATCAACAAATATATTAATCATTATAAAAGCAAAGCTAATAACTAGTACTGAACCAATAATTACTGGAACATCTAGAACATTTAAAGAGTTTACGATTTCTCTTCCGAGACCATTCCANCCAAATATATATTCAACAAANACAGANCCAGCCANCAAACTTGCAAACCATCCTGACAGAGCAGTAATAACTGGATTTAAAGAGTTTTTAATACANTGATTTAATATTACTTTAGATTTTGATAATCCCTTAGCATAAGCAGTTATAACATAATTTTTTTTGAGTATCTCTATTAAAGAGTTTCTCATCATCATACTGATTACAGCAATTGGTCTTATCCCAAGTACTATTGAAGGAAGAATTAGATTCTTGAGCACAAGTCTATATTCTTCACCAAAATCATCCAATTCGTATAAACTACCAGTCATATTGAGATTAGTGTATTCAGAGANAACAAANCCAAAAATCCAAGCAAAAATTATNGAGCTAAGAAATGATGGCATNCTCATTCCAAAAGTACTTAACAACTGAATAAAATTATCTAAAAAAGTTCCTTTATTTAAAGCTGAGATAATCCCAAAAATCAACCCAAAAATTGTTGCAATTAGAATCGAAGAAATAGCTAAAACTACTGTATTTGGAAAAGTATCTTTAATAATTGTGGAGACCTTCACTCCTCTTCGTTGATATGATTCCCGTAAATAAGGAAATTTTATAACAATTGATGATTGCTCAAAACTTAGAAGTGTCTTGTAAGAGTATTTTTTTTTATTAAGAAAATTAAGTTTATCTGGATTTTTAGAATGAATTGATAAAATTGATAAATCATTCAAATAATATAAGTATTGATTTAAAATTGGTTGATCAAAACCATACTTCTTTTGTATTATTTTAAGTTGCTCAGCATCTTCATTTTGATCCATCATCATTCTGGCAGGATCACCTGGAAGTATTTGAAATAAAAAAAAGATTACTGTAACTACTCCAAATAATGTAAATAGAATATTAAATAGCTTCATTAGAACCATCAATTAAAATCAAAGCAAAAACAGAATAGTTTATTATATCTTGATAATTTGCGTCAATACCTTCACTAATCAGAGTTTCACCATGATTATCCTCAATTTGTTTAACTCTTAAAAGTTTTTGTAGTATTAAGTCAGTCAAAGAACTAATTCTCATATCTCTCCACGCTTCACCATAATCATGATTTTTATTAATCATTAAGTTTTTTACTGATTTGATATGCTTATTGTAATATTTAATTGCATCATCAAAATTCATATCAGGTTCATCAACCACACCCAATTCAATTTGTATTAATGACATTATTGAATAATTAATAATTCCAATGAATTCAGAAGATTGACCTTCATCAATTTTTTTAGTTTTTTTGGTTTGTAAACTTCTTATTCTTTGTGCTTTAATAAAAATCTGATCAGTTAGAGATGGTAATCTTAATATTCTCCACGCACTGCCATAATCTTTCATTTTTTTTGAAAAGATATCCAAGCAATTTTTAATAATAAAATCAAACTGTTTTTCAGTAGTTGTCACAAAAAGTTATTTTATGTAAATTTCGATTAAAATTACCTAATAAACTAATCCATAAATGAATATTAATATCAGAGGAAGACTTTTTGATTTATCTAAGCCAAAAGTCATGGGGATACTTAATTTAACNCCTGATTCATTTTATGACGGTGGTGTCCATAATGAAATTAATAAGATAGAAGATCATGTAAACAAAATGGTTAATGATGGTATGGATATTCTTGATATNGGTGGTTACAGCTCAAAACCTGGAGCAAAAAACATAAGCGTTGATGAAGAATTGTCAAGAGTCATTCCAATTTTGAAACACATAAGAAAAATATTTCCTGAATTGGTTATTTCGATTGATACTTTTCGATCCAAAATTGCAAGCGCATCACTTAATGAGGGAGCGGATATTATAAATGATATATCTGGTGGAACATTAGATAAAAATATGATGAGTATTGTCGCAAAAAATAATTGCCCCTATATTTTAATGCACATGCAGGGTAATCCACAAAACATGCAAAATGATCCTAGTTATGAAAATGTAACATTAGAAATTATTCAATATTTAGCTCAAAGAATAAAAATTGCTCATGATAACAACGTTGTTGATTTAATAGTTGATCCAGGCTTTGGATTTGGTAAAACACTTGAACATAATTTTGAAATTTTAAATAATCTAGAAAAATTTAATGTGCTTGATACACCAATTCTTG
>FUFK010040208.1_pt1 | contig 34526 bp, 28 predicted proteins | sample 1021851 | NCBI WGS metagenome assembly FUFK01 (sample SAMEA51879418, study PRJEB19060) | metagenome | reverse complement strand
CTCCGTCACCTGTCATTGACCATGTGGTAATAACTGGAATTGGACATTCATCTTGAGTGGTATCTTCAGAAAATAAGATTTGTTGAATATCAACAATCCCCGCTGATGCAACGACTCCATCCCCAGGATTTTCAACTAGCTGAAGCCACCAATTTGATTGAGTGCCATTCCAATTTGTTAAATTAGTTAAGTCTAACTCATATGTTTGTACAACACCATCATTTGCAACCATATCTACAGTTGAATACTCATTTCCACCACTTGGTGAAACAAGAGTTAGCTTATTCTTTGGTGAGTTATTTACCAATGTTATAAGGACATATTTATACACATCAGCATCAACGCTATACAATCCTGTTTGCTCTAGTTTTGGATAAGGGCTCTGAGCAGCAATATCTAAATTTAATTCACCGGCTACAGGCTGTGTAACTGTAACGCCATTGACGCCAGAAAAACCTTCACTATCTGAAGTATCATCAAATGTATAATCAANTCTTGGAGTAGCAGGAATTGATTCTACAATTTCAATATGATCAATCAAAATATCTCCTGCAAAGGTCTGATTGTTGACACCATTACCTTTTTTAAACCTAAAAATTATTTCACTAAGTGTTCCAGTCCAATTTGAATTTGCACCTACATTAATATAATGAGTTACAAAATCTGCATCATTTGCAGAAAGCGTTTCAAANTTTACATAGCATCCACAACCACCNCCTGGTGNTCCAAGAATTGCCTGCATTTTGTTATTAGCAGTTTCATTTTTCATTGTAATNGCAATAAAACNNCCTAAAGACGTATCAATTCCTGCATCTAAATTTCTAAAATTTGAGTTTGGTGATTCTGCATCTCCATCTCCATCAGCATCATTCAGGGTAAAAGTAACATAAGTGTCACCAACTGTTAATGAAGCATAATTTTGTGCAACAAATCCGTGATCAGTTCCGTTAAAATCCCAAGGTGGACCATCTTGGGCAAATAAGCTTAAATTGAAAAACATCAAAAAAGCTACAACGATTGAGTAAAGTTTTTTCATGTGTAAAATTTTTATTTATAATTTAATGATTTATTTTGAGATTGATACATCATCTAAGAAAAATTCTGTTCCCTCAGTCATATACCAAAATCTAATTGCTTGATTTGAGCTATTAGATTTTAAATTAAAAGTGTGTGAATATTTNGTCCANTCTTCAGTAAGGNTAAAATCCTTTCCTTGATAACTTCCTTGAACATCAGATTGCATCACTAATTTCATTTTTCCTCCTCCATCTTTGTTNTTNGCNTGAAAAGTTATTGTAACCGCATCTCCTTCTTTTCCTTTAAACTTTTGATTGAATTGTGAGCTTAGATGATAACCCTTTTCACCCAATCTATGAGTTTGTACTTTGAGGGCTTTTTTACTGCCTGGGTTTGTATCAAAATCCTCCACAGAAAATGTAGCATCAGCTCCTTTCCGTGTGACGTCATTCCACCACCAAAACTTACCCTCGGGGCTTACTCCTTCCAAATTTGAATTCTTTAATTCNANTGTTTTTTGAGAAAATAAGTCAGCGTAAAAGAAGACTATAAGAACTGTTAAAATAAATTTAATTGTTAGTTTCATAATTGATTTTTTAGTTTATATAATTTTATTGTTTTATTAATCTTAAAGTTTTTAATTGTCCTGTATTGATGTCTTGAATTCTTATAAAGTAAATCCCAGTTTCTAGGTTTGACATATTTAAAGAAAGTCTGTTGTTTTCAAAATCATTTATAACATTTACCTCATAATTTTTACCTAGTAAATCAAACAGAGATATTGTGGAGCTCGAATAAACATTTTGAATGTTAAGTATATCTTTGACAGGATTCGGATACACAAACATGTTTTCAAAATTATTTTCCGAAATAGAAAGCGGGTCAAAAACAGTAACCTCAACTTGTATACTCGCAGAATTTCCTGAATTATCAGAGGCTGTAAAAGTGACAAAATATACTCCAACTGTTGATGTGTCAACATTATGAGAAACGTCATAACTTATGTCACTATCACAATTGTCATTTACTGTTGGTAGTTCAATATCATTTACATCAAAAGTTGAATTTATTTCATATTCATAACTACATCCTGACCCTCCACAATCTGACAATTCAATTACCGGTGGTGTTGTGTCATTTGAACATTCATTAGTGCTAAACTCATATGCTCCGATATCAACTATATCTCCAGAATTTTCAAAATCAACCGCTGGAGAACCTTCAGTGACAAGTGAGAAATCATCTATGTAATAGCTAGCACCAACACCACCTTGTACAGGTGGTCCTTTCACATACAAAAAGAAATTATTTGAAATATTATGTGTAAAATCTGCAGTTAATAAAGTCCATTCTTGATCAGTGACCTCAATAGCTTCGGTTAAATTATAATACTCATTTTGATCAGTATCCTTTATTGTTAACTGAGATGTACCAGTCTCGCCATCAGCTAATTTAACCCAAACATAAAATGTGTATGTTTCGCCTTGATCAAGTAGATTATTTAACACGATTCTTGGGCTATGCCAATTTGCTGTCCTGTCTGTTGTGAATAAGCTTCTTTCACCCGATAATGATTGTTCAGATGTTGTTTCAATTGTTGCACCAAATGCTGTCCAACCTCCAGTTGCATTTTCAAAACTTGTTGATGCAATAGCGCTTGCTGAAACCGGTCTTGGATTGCCGTTAATATCATAACTAGGGCTATAGCTTGGATTTCCAGCATTTATTGCAGGAGAACCTTCCATTAAAGAAAAATCTGTCCCTTCAATTGTCAATGGGCCATTCACAGTTTCAGGTGCTGAGTTGAACATAGGGTCGACATCGATAAGATTATTACTTTCAGTTGCCGGCCATGCATAAGTACCATTAACAATTATATTGTCAACAGCCACTCTTGTACCATAAACATTATTTAGCTGAAGGGCTGAAAACTCATTGTCTCTGGTCATTATAATGTTATTTACCACAGTAGCATTTAATACATGGTTGGCTTTTATACCGCCTACTTTTTGTCCTCTGTGTGCTGGATTACCTTCTGCTTCAGAAATGTCTTGTATAATTTCATGAACACCATTATAGTAAAGTGTATTATTTTGATAAATCGCCGAGGCTGAGTGTGAATGGTCAAAATTAATTCCGTTTTTACCATTGTTTAAACACAAGTTGTTTTCAAATAAAAATGTGCCAGCATATTCTGGATCACTTCTGGTTACATAAATACCTTGACCGTCCCAAATTGATTGAAAATTTGCCGTACCATAATTTGGATTGTTATTTCCTGAGTTGTCTGGAAGTTGTGTCACATAAAATCGAATTCTATTCCAATTATTATAAACAATATTTCCTCTAATTATCATTTTAATATCGTCTGTGTTATCCCCAGAAACAGCAACAGATTCAGCTAGAACAATTGCACTTGATGCAGAAGAAGTCCACCAATTTGAATTATATACTATGTTGTTTTCTATTAATATGTGATCACTGTCATTGAATCTAATTGCAGAACCACACGTGTCGTGAACAATATTATTTCTTATTATGATATTGTGGTGGGCTCCATAGCCACCCCAAATTCCTTTTCCTGAAAANTATGAATGGTTATAGTTTGTAGAATCATCTTCGTCTTCAGCCACTTCAATTTTATAATCTCTATCTGCCTCAGCCATTTCATAATTAATATCTTGTGCAGGACCCTCAACTTCAAAGCCTTCAACAATTATATAATTCATATTATTAGAAATAACTATTCCACCTCTTCCGTCAAATTGAATCTTTGGAAGGTGACCAGGATAATTACGCAAAGTAATATAAGCGCCCTCAGAACCAGATTTATTTATAGTAACCACGTGCTGATTGTCCATATTAGTATTAGTTGAAGGATCTACATTACCATAATTTTCATTTTGGTAAATACCATCCATAACATAGACTGTCCCACCGGCGCTTACCATTGAAATTCCTTTATTTATTGTTTTAAAAGGTGCTTCAAGTGTACCTGAATTATTATCTGATCCATTTGAGTCTGAGACATAAAAATCCTGTGCAATTATAAACTGCGTGCTTGTAAACATTAATATAAAACACACCCACAATACTTTATAAGATTTTGAAATCATCATAGTTAATTTGATTGATTTTGAAACGGATCCTTATTTACATAATTTCNCATCTCTTCTAATTTAATACTATATTTTTTAATAAGCTCTTTGCTTTCAGGNAAATTAGAAATNTCAATATTTTGNTTTTTATCNTTTGTCATNTCATAAAGCATATTTCCNANANATTTATTGCCTTNAACAAACTCTGTGTANGCGTAATTTTTATCAATAACTGCTTCCCCTTGCTTATACCTTGTATAAATTTCATCTTTCAAAATAATTTCCGGGTTTTTAAGAACAGGTGTTAAACTTTTTCCTTGTAAATAATTCGGAGGAGTTATTCCTGCAAGCTCACAAAGAGTTGGATAAATATCAACCAGCTCAGTAAAAGAGTTTGTTTCTTCCCTGGAATCAAACTTAGGAGATGATATTATTAATGGAATTTGAACTGCTTCATAAAATGTACTATGCTTGCACCAAAAACCATGTTCACCTAAAAAGTATCCGTGATCACTCCACAAAATTATTGTGGTATTTTCCCTTAAACCGGCTTCTTCTAATCCCTCAATTAATTTTCCGATCATTGCATCCATGTATGAAACACTCGCATAATAACCATGAATCAAATCNTTTGATAATTCATCGTCAAGTAGACCTTCNGCGGGAATNCCAAGATAATTTTTTCTNAGTTCAGCTGAATTATGTTGCGCTTCAATTGCTATGTCAGGGGAATTTAAAGGCTGATATGTATTATCTGCTAATTTTATTTTATCGTGGTCATACATATCCCAATACTTTTTGGGCTGTATGAAAGGAAGGTGTGGAGAAACATATCCAATTGCCATGAAAAAAGGTTTTCCATTGTTACTAAATTGCTTAAACTTTTCAATTGCCTTTAGTGTAATTTTTCCATCATTATATGCAAAGTCGTCTACGTCAGGATATTCAATGATTGGATTTTTCTTGCCATACTCACCTGTTTCAGCATTATCTCGTAATCTTATAGATTCTGGATCCTGAAAATCAGCTTGAGCTGCACCGTTATCTTTTTCTGTCCAATGNTCTGCAAAATCGTCATTGTGATGGTAAATCTTTCCATATGAAATAGTTTCATATCCATTTTCTTTAAAAATCTGATTAAGCGGAATTGCATCTGGAGCGTCAACTGAAGCTCGAGTTGAGAAATCATTAAATCTCTTCTCGCTTGGTCTTATGCCAGTCATAATACTTGCTCTACTTGCACCGCATACTGCAATATTTGTAAAAGCATTATTAAATTGTACACCCTCAGAAGCTAGCTTATCCATATAAGGCGTAATCATTTTCTCATTTTCATAATTATAAGAATTCATAGTTGGCCTTAGATCATCAATTGAAATAAAAAGTATGTTGTGTTTTTTTTCAACATGATAATTGCATGATATTAGAAATACTCCTGTGATGATTACAAATATTTTTTTCATTCTTTAATTTAATTTGATGTTATTTCTGATGCTTTATATCCTATTCTTATAGCCCTCGCAACAATTTTTTGTTTGTCTCCAAGCAATATAGGTTTGTGATATAAACTCCAGCTATTTGTTCCTATTTGATCTTCAATTTGATAGCCTATGGAAGCTCCATCTGTTATTGAGGTAAGTTCATATAAACCATCATCCCTCATTTTAAACTCAACATTTTCTGTTTTTGGCTGAGTAAGCTTTGGCCAAAAAGATTCTACTATTTTATTCTCGGGAATAAAACCTTGATCATTGATTTCCTTTTGCCAATTTTCTAAAGCAACTCTAAAATCATTTATCCTCTTAGTATATTTTGGGTCATCAATAATATTGTTTACCTCATACGGATCAGTTTCAAGATCATAAAACTCCTCTAGAAGGTTTTGTTTTCATAAATATATATTTTGCATCACCTTCTAACATATCTAAACTATCCAATTGAATAAGTTTAGAATTCATAGTAATTCTCTCTCTATATTTATTTCGGTAAATTAAAGGTAGTTCAGGCATAAAGTTTTTAATGTAAACATACCTTCCATCCAAAACCGATCTTTGCATATCTGTACTTTCGTCAAATCTATCGGCAGTTCCAAATGCATATTTCCTTGGACTTTCTTCATATTGACCAGCTATTGCCTTACCATCATAATGTTTTGGAGGTTNGATATTTAAAAGAGATAAAACCGTAGGGCCTAAATCCATCAGAGATACAATTCTATCATCAACTGTTCCAGCATCTATTTTATTTGGATATCTAATTATTAAGGGAACATTTAATCCACTATTTCCAACAGCCCTTTTTTGCCTAAGCAGGTTTCCCCCGTGATCGCTCCAAAACATAATAATTGTATTNTCTAATAATCCGTCTTCNTCTAGTTGACTAATTATCTCACCNACTTTTTCATCCATAGCNTCAATATTAGANTACTTTCTAGCNATATCATTTCTNACNTCTGGAATATCTGGAAAATATGATGGAATTTCNACATCTTTAGGGTTGACAGTTAGAGGCATATTGCTCCTTTCCCAAATTCTAGATTCGTGGGTTAACAACGTNTTCCAAACATAAAAGAATGGTTTGTCTTTTGGTGCATCCCGAAAACTCACGGTTGATGATACTTCATCCCACGCTGTAAACGGGGCATTAAATTGATAATCACATTTAAAATTGTTTGCACAATAATATCCATTAGCTCTTAAAATCTCGGTAAATGGTTTTACGTAGGTTGGCGGAACTACCTCATACTCTGGAATATTTTTCCCAGCCTTATCGATTACGCCGATATCTTTTCTGTGAGTAACCTGCTCAGGAGTTTTATAATTGTGATAATCTCCCGTTCTCATATTGTGTGCTCCAAGTCTAGCAGAATACATTCCTGTTATAATTGAAAACCTACTTGGAGCACAGACTCCAACTGTTGAATATGCATTAGTATATCTAACTCCTTCTGCTGCAAGCTTATCAAGGTTTGGTGTTTTAACGACATCATTGCCGTATGATCCTAATATAGGTCCCATATCCTCACAACTTATCCATACTACATTAAGTGGTTTTTGGGTTATTTTTATATTTTCAGAGCATGAAAAAAATAGAGGAATAATTAGCAATATAAGTTTTGACTTAAGCATATTAATAGTGGAGTTTAATATAGTCTTCATTGTTTAGTTTACCGGTCAAATTTTGAGGAACTCTGTTCCATTTTGAGTTTTTATCCAAAGGATGAAGGGTAGGTTTTAATATTGAAATTGGATCTTCCAAAAGAAAATCTTCTTGAGCTTTCATCCAATTTTCTAAAGCAATTGATAATCTGTTCTTTATTTTTTTGTATTTATTATCCTTTATCAAATTTACTTTTTGATATGGGTCTTTTTCTAAGTCGTACAATTCTTCGTAAGGAATATTTGGAAAAGATTCTGCTCCGATTTTGGCAAATTCGTTTATAATTGGATTGTCACCCAAATTTGAATTGACAACCTCAATGGAATTAAAATTTCTTATGAGCTTAAACCTTGAGTCTCTTACCATTCTAGAAGGGAAAATTTTACATTCCCTAATATTTTGTCTAGTAGCTACCCCGTATATATATTCATTAATTTGTTTGTCATCGCCTTTTAATGACACAACAAAACTTTTCCCGTCAAGTTCTCTTGGAATTTTGGTTTTTGATACTTCCAAAATAGTAGGTAAAACATCTACAAGAGTCAACAATGTTTCAGAGGTTGTGTTGGGCATAATTTTTCCAGGCCATCTAACAACAAACGGAAGACGAAGTCCTTGTTCTTTTAAACTCCACTTACCACTGAGNCCNTGGTCTGAAGCATAAATAAACATAGAGCTTTCTTTATGACCATACTTGTCAACCATTTCTAGAACTTTTCCAAGCTGATCATTATCGTCTTGAATGTTTTGGTAATATCCTGGCTTGTGATTACCAACATAATTTGGATCATATGGCAATTTAAAAATATCAGCTTTGCCGTAATTTTCAGTTTCAGGAAACGGACCATGAGGATAATCTGAAGCAATAATTAAGCAAAATGGTTTATTCACATTTTTTAAATAATCGTCAATTTTTTCTAGCGGTAAATATCTGTTGTTAACCTTTGGAAAGTAGTGTGTCCAGTCAAACACTTTGTTTGGTTTGACATGGCTCTTGCCGGCTAAAACTACTTCATATCCAGACTCCTTTAATAGCGATGTAATGCTTTTTATATTTGGCTTTACACCAATATGATTTGCCATGCACCCGTTTTTTACNGGGTACATTCCTGTAAAAATTTGTGATCTACTAGGAGCGCAGATAGCCTGAGCAGTATAAAAATTTGTAAATTTTATTCCTTGAGTTGCTAGAAGGTCAACATTACTAGTTTCAACTTTTGGGTTGCCATAAACTCCGTAATCTAAAAGATCCTGATCATCTGAAAGATAAAAGATTATATTGGGAGGCTTTGATTCTTTTTGAGCGTAAAAATTGTTAAAAAACAATAANAATATTAACGCAAAATAATATGTGAATCCGTTTATTTTCATTGTTTGATTATCTTTTTAGTTACCGTTTTTGTGTCAGNCATAGAGTTTATCTTTAATAAATAAGTGCCTTTTTGAAATTTAGATATGTCAATTAAAACTTCTTTATTATCACTAAACCTGTCGATTAATTTTTGACCCTGTAAATTAAAAATCCTCACATTATAATTCGAATAATCAGGTAGAATCAAATTGAGTTGATCTTCTGCTGGATTAGGGAATAACTCAACCTGAAAATCATTATTGTTTACAAGATTAAACTCACTGTTAGAAAGAGATTCATCAATATCAAAGACTAGTGAAGTTAAAGACAATTCGGGTAGAGTTGTTGTAAAATATCTGTTATAATAATCTATTTCATTTATACCCAAGGANGAAAACTCCTCAGAATCATTATTNGTNGTTAAAAAAGTTTCAACTGANATTGCGNCAAGNGGNACATCNACTGAAAAATCTTTTTCATTTCCCTCATTGAATATTTNAACTATTACTTTNGATTCATCATCTGAAATAAANCCTGCGACAAAAACTCCATCTTCATCGCTTGAGGCAGAACTAATTAGGCTATAATCTTTCTTTACCAAGTTTGCAAAATGTTTAAATGAATGATACCTTTTTGGTAAAATTATTTCACCCGTAGGAGTCCATGCAACTAAGCTAGAATAACCATTATTATCGGCTTCCTCATAAAATAAATGTAGCATATAAGCAGTAACTCCGCCTTCGTTAAATCCTCTTATTATCCACTTAATGTAATTTGCGGCATCTGTCATTGATTGATCAGTACTATTGAGATTAGCCGATTCGGTTATCCATACTGGTTTGCCATTAGCCGCTACTTTTAATGCATTCCAATTAGCATTATGATTGGGGTCTGCATAAGTATGAGTGCCTACAATATCAACAGCCTCCTCAACAGCTGAATTTTCAAACATAGTATTAATATAATTTGTAGTAGAGGTCCCGGAATTTTGAGATTCAACCCTGAAACATTCAGGTGAAACTATATTAATATTATCCAAACCAGAATTTGACAACCTAGCGTTAAGGTTTATTAATATACTTGATAATTCTGAAGGTGTTGTATTCATAGATTCATAGGAAACTTCNTANTCAGGTTCATTTGTGGGTGAAATTGCAGTGACTTCAATTCCATACCTNGACTCCATACCATTTAAAAATGCAACAAGAAATTCACTAAATTCTGATTCTCCTCCGCTAATCAGAGTACCTCCGCCATTATGTTGACCGTTTGTTTTAAGCCAGGCTGGGGCGCTGTTACAGTTGCCAATTACATGATCGAATCCATTAATACTTTGNCTAAAAGCATTTTGTAAGGCTTCACCAACATATCTAGTTCTCCAACTATTTGGATCGCTATCGTATCTTGTCCAGTCAAGTTGTGATTCGTCTAAGCTATACGGATCGTCATTATCATTTTCAGGCTCTAAATCATGATAAACAAAAAACCTAATCATATTAACCTCAAGGTCGTTAAAACAATATTCTTCAATCTGCTCTCTAAACGAATCATTTAATACATAGAGATCCTCTGTTCTTCTTTTAATTCCTGCACCAAAACCATCAACTANTTGTAGTTTTTCTTCAGGTTGAAAGGTTATTCTATCACCGGGGGAAATACTCACCTCATCTAAAAAGTAAGTTACGTCAGATTGCATGTACCAAAACCTTACCCTATTGTTATCACTAGANTGTTCNACGGTAAAAGTGTGNGAATATCTTTGCCATTCATTTGTTATCCAAATATTTTGTCCCTGATANCTGCCAGAAACATCAGATTGAAAAACAAGTTTCACTTGCCTCGAGTCTGCTCCTTGAACTTTGGCAAAAAAAGTNACTGTATATTTTTGACCAGNAATTACTTGAAAAGGATATTCACTTTTTGAACTNACATGCCACCCNTTTGCACCCAATGAATGTACTTCACACTTAAGAGCTTTTGTGCTTCCANCAACNAAATCATTTGTTTCAATTGAGTATGTTGCCTCTCCACCTTCATTGGCTTGATGACTCCAGTATTGAAACTCATTATTTTCAATATCTTCTAGAATGCCATTGGCAAGAGGTAATTGGTTTTGCGAAATCAAAGGACACAAAACCAAAGTCATTAAAGCTGTTATTATTATCCTTCTCAATTTTCAAAATAAAATGCTACCACTAATATCACAATTAATGGCAGCATATATAAATTTAAATTTTTAATCAATTAAATCGTTAGTATTGATTTCAATTAACGGAATTGGCAATGACATTACTTGTGTCTCATCAGTACTCAAAGTAAGATCTACAGCAGGATTATGAATAGGATTGTTATTGTGAAATAAAATTGTCCTATTTAAAAAATAATCAAATCCTCTTCTTCTGTTATTATGTGCATCCTCTCCTTCACCTAACATTTCAAATCTATACTCATACATAATTGCATCTCTAAATTCAGCTTGAGTTCCAAAATAATCTGCCTGAGGACTCATNCCAACTCTACTTAATAGTTCAGTTACAAATCCTAATTGTTGACCATTGTCTAATTCATTCGATATTTCAGCAAGCATAATTAGTAATTCTCCGTATCTATAAATGATTACATTCTGATCTCCGTATTGATTACTATGCTGAGTATCTTTCTCTGTGAATTTGAAGAAAAATGGGTGCGCCTTGGAAAAGTTTGGCCTATTAGGATTAGAAGGATAAACAGTAACTAAATTTCCATTATCCGCTCTATTATAACTATGTAAGTAGGTTCCCTCCAGNCTCGGGTCATTTGGATAGGTTGATGTGTGATGNTTATAAACATCTGCACTAACCCTTAACCATCCAAAATGTTGACCTAGTTTATATTTCCATGGGGTAAAATTTCTTCCCATTTGTGAGTTTGCAGCATCTTGGCTTATTTGTAATTCCCAAATAGATTCGGATGAATTTTCATTAGTATCGGTNAATAAACTGCTATAATCAGCAACTAAACTGTATTGACCATAAACCTGCATAGCTTGTTCGTAAGCTAATTGCCAGTAATCCATTTCACTTAATCCGTCAGCTCTTAAATCTGGATTAGTAGCTAGGGTCATATAAACTTTTGCAAGTAACATATTAGCAGCATACTGCCTAGGATATCCAGTTCCAAAATTGCCATTCATTAGAGAGATTGCCATTTCAGCATCAGAAATTATTTGTGCATAAATATCCTTTGAAGGTGATGTTGCTAAATGTAAGTTTTCATTGTTTGGTAATGATAGCCAAAGAGGTACATCTCCCCATAATCTAGTTAAAGAAAAATATGACCATGCTCTAACAAAGTATGCTTGGCCAGCGATGTCATTAAACCCTGATTCATCAGATGATGATGGCTCTAAGACTGTTGAGACATTTTCTATAGCGCCNTTACACCTGGCAATAACCCTATATAATCCACCCCACATATTCTCAGAATCTATATCATAAGTTGGTTTTAAAGAGAATAAGTTTGCATTGTTTACATTATTAACGTTGTTACCGCCGTTTTTACCTGTAACAAATAATCCCGAATAACCTGCAAGAGCAAAAAGTCTTTGCTCCTGAGCTCCATAGCTAGTTAATCCCTGATAAATTCCATCTAATGCGCCTTTTGCAACATTTATATCAGTATAAACTGCTTGAGAATCCAAAAATATTGGATCTTCATCAAGGTCACATGACATTGAAAATATCCCAATTATAGCTAATAATATTATTTTAAAATTTTTCATAATTAAAGAATTTAGTTTTTTTAATTGTTTAAAATCCAACATTTAATCCTAGTATAAATGTTCTTGCATTTGCTCTTCCGTTCCAGTCAACCCCATTGATTAACCCATTGTATAAAAAGCTTGATATTTCAGGATCATATCCCGAATAATCAGTCCATGTAAGTAAGTTTTGTCCTGCTATAAATAATTTTAAATTACTTATTGAGTCATTATTATTTACATCAAAGTCATAGCTTACAGTAAGATTACTTAATCTTAGGTAACTTCCATCTTCTATAATTCTATCGGTCATTGCTGGTTGACCATTAGTCGTATATCCAATTCTAGGATAGGTGTTTGTTTGAGCATCAGGTCTCCATGCATTATAATAAGCATCTGGAGCAATATTTAAATATGTAAGTCCTTCTGCATTATCTAATTGTAACAAATTACCATTTGCTATATCATTTCCGTAAACTCCGTTAAATAAAATGCTGGCCGATAATCTTTTATAGTTTANATTAAAATTAAATCCGTATATAAAATCAGGATTTGGATTTCCAATAAAGGTTCTGTCATTTAAATCAATAATACCATCTCCATTTTGATCAACAATTTTGACATCACCTGGGACAGCAGCAGTACCAAAAACATTAGGAAGTACATCACCTGTCTGATATATTCCATCCGTCTCTAAACCATAAAATAAACTTGTTTCTTCACCTTCAACAAAAACATTTGCTGGATATTTAAATATGTTTCCTCTTGACACCTGTGCGCCATAATAAAACCTTCTTTCCTCCGCAATACCGTCTATATAAAATTCGTCTAATGGCTGTGCTGCTAAATTTGTAATTTTTGTTTTATTAAAACCAATATTACCCCCAAAAGTTAAATTAAAATCATTGTTAGATACAAGCTCAGTATCTAAGGAAATCTCCAGACCTTTATTTGAAATTTCACCTCGATTTACAAGAATATTTGAAAAACCAGAGGATGTTGGAATATTTACATTTTGTAATAAGTCTTTTGTTGTTTTATCNTAAATNTCAATTGTACCACTTACTTTTCCATTAGTTGTTGTAAAGTCAGCTCCAACATTTAACTGTTCCGTNGTTTCCCAAGTCAAGTCAGGATTTGCAACATTTTGCAAGGCAATAGGAACATTTGTGCCACCATCAGGATTTCCATACAAATTTGGTGAAACTCCATAATTAGACAATGTACCATAAGATCCAATCCCATGATTACCAATTTGACCCCAACCAGCTCTTAGCTTAAGTTCGTCAAATATTTTTAAATCATTATTCTGATGGACATTCCATGCTAATGCAAAAGACGGGAAAAATCCATAACGATTATTTTGAGCAAACTTTGAAACACCATCTCGTCTAAAAGTCGCGGTCAAAATNTATGTATTATCGTAAGTGTAATTGAATCTACCTAATAATGAAAAGATTTGCTGATCACCTTTAATATAAGTAAGCGGTCTAGTAATAACTTGTCCAAACGCAGGGTTTTGTGTTGTAAACTGCGTAGTTACAAAATCTTCAACTGCATAGATATTATTTGAAACTTTTCTTACATCATATGTAACACCAAGGACACTATTAATTCTGTGCTTACGCTTTAATGTTCTGTTAAATCTTAAAAAATTATTTACTTGAAAAGAAGAGTTGTTAAGACCAGTAATTTGTAATGCTCCATTTGCATTATTACCCAGCCAGGTTGTTGTTCCAAAAAATCTTCTTCTTTCTTTGGTTCTAATATTTCCGCCAACCTTAACTTGATATCTGAGGCCTTGAACAGGTAATTTATATGTAAGACCAATGTTACCGATGTATCTACTTTCTTTTGAAATATCCTCAAAATCGTTTATCCAGGAATATGGATTTGAAAGATCTAAATCTTCACCAAAATCCTCGAATTCTTCCGTGATAATAGGCCTAAAAGAAATAAGGTTTTTAATAAAACTTTGATTTGAGCCTCCGATTAAGTCACCACTTTCAGCAAAATTTGTTGAGCTTAAATATCCACTCATTCTTGCCTCAAGTATAAGCTTATCATTAAGATCCTGATTAAGATTAATCCTTAAATCGCCACTTTTAAATGACGAGGTTGGAACTACACCGCCTTGGTCATCAAATCCAGCAGAGATATAATAATTTCCATTATCGGTTCCNCCTGAGACAGAACCTCCAACTTTTCTGCTAATTCCGCTTGTGTATATTTCATCTTGCCAATGATATGAGCGAGCAGGTGTTCCCGAAATGGTACCATCTGACTCAATACCGTATATTGCATAATCGTTGTCAATAAAATATCTTGGATCTAATCCATTATTTGCATTGACCTCGTTAACATAAGNAGCAAAACCATAAGGATCTAAAACATTGTATTTTTTTGAAATGACCCTTACAGAAGTATTACTAAACGCTTCAATATTAACTTTACCACTCTTTCCTTTTTTCGTTGTTATAACAACTACTCCATTAGCACCTCTAGAACCATAAATAGCAGTAGCAGATGCATCTTTCAAAACCTGTATACTTTCTATATCTCTTGGGTTGATTCCGTTTAAACCATTTTGACTTTCTTGACCAGAATTACCAACCCCAGCTGGTAAAACATCTTCACCTGCCGAAGAAATAATTACACCATCAACAACGTAAAGAGGCTCGTTATTCCCTCTTAAACTATTGGTACCTCTAATTTTTACACTGATTCCTGCACCAGGCGTGGCAGAGTTTTGCACAACTTGAACTCCTGCAGCTCTACCCTGTAATAGCTGATCAATAGAGTTTGATTGATTGGCAACTTCTTCNTCAACTTCAACTTGNGATAGCGAACCTGTTAAATCCTTTTTTAATACTGAACCATACCCAACAACAACNACTTCTTCAAGTTGCTCAAGATCTGGTATCATCATAATGGAAATATTGTCTGATGATGAAACATCAACNTCCTGCGTTGTATAGCCTAAATAAGAAAATATTAAAACCTTAGGTTTGTCTGAAGGAATTGTAATAGAAAAATTCCCATCAAAGTCTGTTAAGGCTCCAAGATTTGAATTCTGGACTGTGATGTTAACTCCCACAAGTGGAAGGCTATTTTCATCATTAACAGTTCCCGAAATCGTTTTCGTTTGNGAGAAAACAAATATTGGAAATAAAATAAATAATACAAGTAGTTTTTTCATGATTAGCTTATTTCTGATTAAAATTTATTATAATAAATATAACACTCTATGTCGGTTTAGAAAAAATATTGTTAAATAATACATTGGATTTTTACATATTTAATAAATAACCCCGTTAAACTTTGAAGAATTTATAAGTTTTTTAACTTAATTTTGAGATTTTAGAGTTTATATTTGCGTCGCAAGCATAGTACTTTAAAAGCTGTTAAACTAATTTGAAATCTGATTATGAAAAGTAAATTTATATACACAATTTCATTAATACTTATTTTTATTTCAACCCCGATTTTTGGACAAATTGAGCTACCCATAAATTTTGAGGATGAACAAATTGCAAACAGTGATATTATTCACTTCAATGGTGGCTCAGGATATGTTGTATACAATCCTCAAATTGACGATGATAATCCAAGCGAATATGTTGGAGTTATCATAAGGGACGGAGGAGACATTTGGGCTGGGACATATATTGAACTTGATAGTTATTTGGATTTTTCTAGCAATACTACACTGAATATGAATGTTCTATCTCCTTATCCAGGCCTAATGGTTAAGTTTAAAATCGAAGGTGATGTAGGCGAATTTCCATCTGAACCTGCAACTGAAAGAGACGCCTATACTACAAAGACGAACGAATGGGAAATACTATCCTGGGATTTTTCAGGAGAACCCTCAAACACATATAGAAAGCTTGTATTAATGTTTGATTTTGGAAATGTTGGTGACGGTACTGCTGACTCTACATTTTATTATGATGATATTTATCAAACCGATCCAAGCGGGGGNCTTAGNCAAATGGATTTACCAGTTACCTTTGAAGATCCCAGTGTATATTATGTATTGACAGACTTTGGCGGAAATGGTCCTTCAACAATTTTAGAAACTATTGACGGCAATTACGCAAGGGTAGAAAAGAACAGTGGTGCTGAAACATGGGCTGGAGTTACAATTGGTTCTGGAGCTGGGTTTTTAAACAATATTCCGATTACCAATACTGACACAAAAATGTTTGTACATGTTTATGTTTCGGGTACAACACAAACTGGAATTCCCATAAAATTAAAAATCGAAAATTCACAGGATCCAACTCAATCAGTTGAGACAGACACTAACACTACAGTTGCTGGGGAATGGGAAACTATGGAGTTTGATTTTTCTAATGAATCTGAGGGAACAGCGGCCCTCAATACAGATTTTGTTTTCGATATGGCTTCCATATTTTTCAATTTTGGATCGTCAGGAAATCAGAATATAGTTTACTACTTTGATAATGTTTCATTTGGATCTCCATTAAATNCTGATGATAATTTTTTCAATACTTATAAAATTTATCCAAATCCATTTATTGATGTAATAAATCTTTTCGGTATTGAAGGAGGTGAGACTATTATTATTAACGATATTCTTGGTAAAGAAATTTTTAAAGGGGTTGGAGTCGAAGAAATTAACCTTTCAAGTTTTGAAAAAGGAACGTACTTTTTGACTCTTTCAAAAGGAAGTAAAAGCAGTACATTCAAGGTCATAAAAAAATAATCTAATGAAGGGTTTCTGGAATCAAAATAATTATAGAAAACTATTTAATCTTTCTGTTTTTTTAATCATCCTTGGTGGGGTATTATCTATTATTGAGCTGCTCACAGAAAACAGCAGTTCAATATTCCTCTCGGGAATTATTTTGCTAATTATTTTGAAAATTTTTAAATCTAAATTTTATTAACCAACTACTTTCTTAAAGATGTTGGATTGGCAAAATCTGTGGTAACATAAGCATCAGGGTTTACGGATCTTATTATTGAGAGCACCTTTCTTAGTTTTCTTCTTGGAACAATGCACCATGAAATTGTTACAGCACCATCCCTACCCTTTGCTTTAATGTCGGTAACCATAAAACCCTTATCTCTAAGTGGCTTACTAATATTTGCAGATTTTGAGGGTGTAAAAACTCTAACAACAGCACTACCAAGACCAATAAATTTTTCTAATTGAATTCCAAGTAATGTTCCAGCTGCAAAACCAAAAGCATATGCTGCTATCAAAAAAGGGTCGTTTATATCTTTGATTACTTGTGATACCGCTAGAATCCAAATTGCAGATTCAACCAGCCCAATGAATGCTCCAAGGACTGGCTTTTTAGTAACCACCAAAGCCCTAACCGTTGTTAGTGATTGATCAATAAGCCTCAAAACAAAAATTAAAAGCGCAGATAAAAATAGACTCATAATTATGTAATAATAAATATTAGTATTATCTAAAATTAGATGATTTTATAAAGCTTTTAATTTTAAATTTGTTTTTTTATTCACTTAGTTATGATAAGGGCAGGAAAAATTTCTGATATAGATGCTATTTTAAATATTACAAAATCATGCGCCTTGCACATGATTCAAAATAATATCTATCAGTGGAATGAGCATTATCCCGACAGAGGCTCTTTTATTAATGACGCAGAAAATCAGGAATTATATGTTTATGTCATAAATGGCAGTGTGGTTGCATGTATTTCTCTTTGTATACATATGGATGAAGTTTATTTGCCTGTAAAATGGAAAACTAAAAATGATAATAATTTATACATTCACAGATTGGCAGTTCATCCTGATTTTCAAAAAAAGGGTNTNGGAAAAATCCTGATGGATTTCGCTGAAAAATATGCTAAAGAAAAAAAGTTTGCATCTGTCAGGTTAGATACATTTTCTGTGAATAAAAGAAACTTAAAATTTTACGAATCAAGAGGATATCAGCGATTGGAAGGGATCTATTTTCCAAAGCAGAGTGAGTTTCCTTTTTATTGTTATGAATTAATACTTTGACAAAATCAGTTAAAATTTCTGACATTCAAAAGCTAGCAATACCTGCTTTAATATCTGGTATTGCAGAACCTATTTTGTCAATAACCGATACAATAATTGTAGGCAACATTCCAGAAAATGCAACCATATCATTAGGTGCAGTTGGAATTGTGGGTAGTTTTATTTCAATGTTGATTTGGGTTTTTGGACAAACTAGAAGTGTAATAGCTTCAATTATTGCACAGGCTCTTGGTCAAAAAAATTTAAAGGNTGTTGAAACGCTTCCTGCACAAGGAATTTTAATTATCATCTCCAGCAGCTTTCTAATTATACTGCTAACATTCTTCAACTCTGAGANTCTATTTAAATTTTATAATGCAAGCGGTGATCTTCTTCAATTCAGTGTTGACTATTTTAATATTAGGGTTTGGGGGCTTCCGTTCACTTTACTAACTATTGGAATATTTGGAATATTCAGGGGGTTGCAAAATACTTTTTACCCAATGGTAATTGCCATCATTGGAACACTATTAAATATTGTATTGGACATAATATTCGTTTATGGNATAGACGGATTTATAAGTCCAATGTATATTAAAGGGGCTGCATACGCTAGTTTAATCGCCCAAATAACAATGGCAATTATTGCTGTAATATTATTATACAAAAAAACCAATATTACACTTAGGATAAGATTACCCTTTAACCCCAAAATAAAATCGTTTTTGCAGATGTTTGGCAATTTGGTAATAAGGACNGCGTCGTTAAACGTAACACTATATTTCTGTAATGCATTTGCAACAAAATACGGTGATGAGTTTATTGCTGCATATACCATAGCCATTAACCTCTGGTTTCTTGTTGCTTTTATTATAGATGGATACTCAAGTGCTGGGACTATTTTGTCTGGAAAATTATTTGGGGAAAAGTCATACGATGTGCTGAAAAAGTTTGGAAGTGATCTAACTAAAATAGGGATTAAAATAGGTGTTGTTATGTGTATTATTGGGTTTATTTTTTATTATCCTCTAGGAAGAATATTTAACAATGACCCTGTTGTTTTACAAGAGTTTTATAACATTTTTTGGATCGTACTAGCAATGCTTCCTTTGTGCTCAATTGCATTTATTTTTGATGGCATCTATAAAGGGTTAGGTTGGATGAAAGATCTTAGAAATGTTTTACTGTTTTCAACGTTTATCGTTTTTGTTCCTTTTGTTATTTTATTTGACAACTACGATTTAGGTCTACACGGAATATTTTATGCCTTCACATTATGGATTTTAGCAAGGTCAATTCCTCTGATTATTAAATTCAAAAAAACATTTAATTAGCTTTCATAAAAAATGTACATTTGGGGCTCAATAAATAGCTAAATGTCAAAAATTAGAATTACAAAAAAATTTAGATTTGAAGCGGCTCATGCTTTGTATGGCTATGACGGAAAATGTAAAAATATACATGGTCATAATTATAAGTTGTTTGTGACTATTATTGGAGAACCAATAAGTAACAAATCTGATGTAAAATTTGGAATGGTAATGGATTTTGATGATCTGAAAAAAATTGTAAAATCTGAAATAATAAATGAATTTGACCATTCTGTAATATTTAATAAAAACTCGCCTCATAAAGAGTTAGCTGATGAATTAATAAAAAACGGTCATAAAGTAATTTTAGCTAACTATCAGCCTACNATTGANGAAATGNTTATTGATTTTGCAAAACGAATATCTTCAAAACTGCCTGCTGAAATTAAACTTCACTCACTTAAACTAGAAGAAACAGAAACCTCATATTCAGAGTGGTTTGCTGCTGACAATTAATCTTTTATATATCTTTGGCTTAATAAGTCATGAAAGTAACCGAAGGAAAGAAAATATATTTTGCATCTGACAACCATTTAGGAATACCTGATTCTAGGTCAAGTCTAATCCGTGAAAAAAAGTTTGTAAAATGGCTAGACACCATTAAAGTTGATGCACATTCAATTTACCTTCTTGGTGATTTGTTTGACTTTTGGTTTGAATACAAAACGGTTGTGCCGAAAGGATTCACAAGAGTTTTAGGAAAAATAGCAGAGATTGCAGATTCTGGAATTCCGATATATTTCTTTACTGGAAATCACGACATGTGGGTTAGGGACTATTTTCAATTAGAGCTTGGAGTAAAAGTGATTACTGAACCTCAACAATTTAAGATTAACGAAAAGAGTTTTTTCATTGGTCATGGAGACGGTTTAGGGCCTGGTGATACTTCTTACAAATTGATGAAAAAATTCATTACAGGAAATAGATTTTTTAAGTGGTGCTTTAGATGGGTTCATCCTGACATTGGGGTCAAACTTGGTCAATTTCTTTCAAAAGAAAAAAAGTTAATGTCAGCNAAAAAAGACATTGGTGATGTTGAAAATCAGTGGCTAACCCAGTACTGTAGAAAAAAACTTGAAACAAAGCATTATGACTATTTCATTTTTGGTCACTCTCACATTCCAGTTGAATTAAATTTAAACTCAGAATCTAAATACATTAATCTTGGGGACTGGATTATAAATTTTACCTATGCCGAATTTGACGGTAGTAAGCTAAGTCTGAAAAGGTATAAAGATTAATTTTTCTGAATCTTTCTTTTAAAATCTTTATCCTCTTTTCTTCCATAATACATGTTGCCAATTAAAGACATAACCTCTTCCACAATTTCATCTGGTTTTACAGACTCAATCGGAAACACGAGGCCGCTCATACTTATTAGTTCATTTTTATCACACCCTAGATCTATCGCAGTAGCATAATAATATCTAAGAACATAATCTAAGCTATAATTACTATCCTTAAATTTTTTTTTGAAAACCAAAGAGTCAGTAATGGTTGTTGTCAAAGTTCTATACCCTTTTTCCATATTATTATTTTTAATGTAGACTTCCATTTCTGGTTTTTCNTGTGCTATNGAAAGNGNTGTAAAAAGCCAAATAAAAAAAATAATGGGTCTCATTAAAATGTAGTTTTAATTGAAAGGATGAAACTTCTAAGTGAAGCGGGCTCATAAAACCTGTTACCAAATGCATTGGTTCTAATATTATCATAGTATTTTTCGTCGAGTAAGTTTCTTACGTGTAAACCAACTTCTAGGAAAAACCCTTTTAAATTAAATTTGTTTTTTAGGGCAATATTTGAGAGTAAATACGAAGGAACCTTTACTTCATTATTATTATCTGCATATAATGAATTTACATATTTTAAGTCCAGTTTTAAATCAAAATCCTTGTATCCATAAAGCCACTTAAGAGCAAAATTAGATTTTGGAATTCCAGGGAGATCTCCGCTAACTTCTTGATTTTTAAATTCGTATTTAGCTTGTGTATATGATGCATTTAACACCCCTGAATTTCCTAAATTATAGCTTACCTCCATCTCTGTACCAATCCTTTTTGACGTTCCTAGATTTCTGTAGAAATTCATACCCTCAAAACCTTCTAATTCGTAACGAACTATCTCATCTTTTGTTTTAATATAAAATCCTGTAATACTGAAAGATAGATTTTGTGACTTATTTCTAAAACCTAAATCAAAGCCACTTGAATTCATTGGATTTAAATCTCCATTGAATCCTACGCCGTTTGGATTTGCTGAGAGCTCACTTAACGATGGTGTTTCATAAGATTTACCATAATTTATATAAACTTCATCATTTTTATTTAAGTTGTAAATAAATCCAACATTAGGCGAAAATGCTTTGAGTGATTTTGAATACTCAACATATTGTTGATCGATTCCAACATTATCATCTAAAGAAATTTCGTGTAGATCAAATCTTACGCCTGATTGAATACTATAATTCTCTTTGTTATATGACGCAAGAGCAAAAGCTCCATAAGACCTAAAAGACTCAATCTGATCAAGTNTTATAGCCCCCTTTTCTCCTTCATTGTTTTCAAATCTTTTTCTGTCATCTTTCTGATCTTGAATTGACGTTCCGACTATCCATTCAAAATTCTGAGATTTATCTTTGATGCTTATTTCTACACCCGAAAAATCTCTATTTAATTCAACATAGCCCCCGTTTGTAAATGGCAGTAGTCCAACAAAATCTCTATTACTGTAATATATGTTTGAATTAACCTCACCTAGTTTTGTATCCCAGTCTAAAACTACTCCTGTTTGAATTTGTTTGATTGATTCTTGCGAATTGTAAAGTATATTTCTATCTCTTGCTTGTGATCTGTTTTCTTCAACTGATTCAATATTTAACCCTCCTGGGTCAAAAGCGTACGGGCTATCAAAATAAAGCAAATTGAATTTCAGATTCATATTTTGAAATTTCCTTGCATGCTTAAAAAATAAAGACTTATTTAAGTAGCTGCTATGGTCTCTATATCCGTCACTCTCGGCCTGAGAAATATTTAAAATAGTGGATGACTTTTCACTATTTGTTGAGTATGTTCCTTTGATATTTTTATAACCATAACTTCCATAACCAGCCTCCACAATATAGTTGTCAGTAAGATTAGAAAAGGTGTTTATACTAACCACTCCCCCCGATGCATTTCCATATCTTGTGGATGATAGACTTTTCATAATCTCAACATTCTCAATTAGCTGAAAAGGGATGTTGTCTACTTGTGATTGACCATCTGGGGTTGTAAGTGGCACCCCGTCAAGAATAATTTTTAAACCCCTGATTCCAAAAGCTGAACGGGCACCAAACCCCCTAATTGCCATACGATTATCTTGCGCTTGATTTTCACTATTTGTAATCCAAAGTCCAGCAGAAAAATCAATTGCATCTTGAAAATTCACAGGTCTAATTCCATACTCATCATATGAAATTTCTGAAACAGTAAGTGCTGGATTAGCATGATTAATTAACGCGCTCTTCAGCATGACCTCATCTAAATTTAAGGTGTCTGATTGTAGGGCAAACAGATTGGTTTGCAATAATAATAACGCACTTAATGATAGTAGCTTATGTGTTTTCATTCATGTCTTTAGTTAAATCTAATTTTCTAAATGTTGGAAATTTAATTGCTGTAAATCCAACTGTCAATATTGTCATCACACCTCCAAATACAACAGCAGGAACGGTTCCCATTAATTTTGCCGTTGCTCCACTTTCAAAGGCGCCAAGTTCGTTTGATGAACCAACAAAAATTGAGTTCACAGAGGCAACTCTTCCTCTAAATTCATCNGGTGTTTTTAACTGTAAAATAGTTTGTCTAATAATCATTGAAACTCCATCGGTCAGTCCATACATAAACAGAGCAAATACCGATAGCCAAAATATATCAGAAACCCCAAATACTATTATTGATATTCCAAAACAGAATATAGCAAAGAGCAACTTCTTACCAGCATTTCTAGTAAGGGGAATATGAGCCGAGGCTACCATCATTAAAACCGAGCCAACAGCCGGGGCTGCTCTAAGAATTCCGAAACCTTCAGAACCTACATTTAAAATATCTTGTGCGTAAATTGGTAGTAGCGCAATAGCGCCCCCAAATAAAACGGCAACCATGTCAAGGGTCAATGCAACTAGTATAGATTTGGTTTTATATACAAAATTTAATCCAGCCTTAAGACTTTGAAAAATTGGCTCTCCTATTTTAGGATTAAGAATTGGCTTTTTCTTTATAAAACCAATCAAAAATAATCCAATAATTATTGCTCCTAACACTATTCCCATTGAGTTGTGAACTCCAATCCACGCAATAGAAAATCCTGCAAAGGCAGGCCCTAGCACTACTGCTAATTGCCAAGTTGAGCTACTCCATGTNGCTGCNTTTGGATANACNCGTTTTGGAACAATAAGAGCAACTAGGGAAAAAATTGTTGGTCCAATAAACGCTCTNACAAATCCACCAATAAANACNAANATATAGATGCCAATTAANATTTCAGAGTTTTCATAATTTTCATAAGCATAGGGGCTGGTTATAAAATAGTATCCTATAGCCACCAATAAAAAGGCGGTGATNCATTGAACAAATAGCATTTTCTTTTCTCGTTGATCAACAATATGTCCNGCAAATAGAGCTGTGGAAATTGCAGGGATAACCTCTACCAAACCAATTAAGCCCAATGACAAAGGNTCTTTTGTNAGACTATANACCTCCCACTCAACAATGATAAACTGCATGGACCAACCAAAGACCAGAATAAACCTTATCACAAGGAAAAAGTTAAATTCCTTAAATCTTAATGCTGCATACGGGTCAAGCTTTTCTTCCAAATTACCTACTTAATTCTTTAGCTTGTTCAATCAAAAATGCTGCCTCTTTTTTCATTTCTGGCAATTTTAAATGAACATAGTTAGTATAGTTTGGGTGTAGCACCAGTAAGTTCATTGAACTAATTTGCTTGTCATAATGTTTTTCAAGAATGAACTTATATACATTTTGCTGAAGTGCATATCTATTAAAACTATTATCAGCAATGTGAGACAAACCATCACGACCATAATTGAAATCTTTAAGAACAGGCTGATTGTTTTGATCAATTAATTTTGATGTTCTTTTCCAATCAAAAATAAACAGTTCGCCGTTTTCTTTTTGATAAACCATATCNACTGTTCCTGCTAATGAAAGGCTGTCGTCAAAAATTCTCCACTCCGTTCTATAGGGTTTAAGTTTTTTATATTTATTATGAAAGTTTTTGAAAAAGTCAAATTCCGGAGGGTAATANTCGTGATATTTTTCATTATAAAAATCTTCAATNTTCTCGTGTAATATGGTTCCCTTTGATGCTGCTTCGATCCTCTTTTTCTCCCATCCATCCAGTATTTGTTTGATTGTTGCTTGTAGCACCTCGGAATCATATTCAACATGATCTTGATTTAATTTCTCGATTGCTTTGCGCTCTGCCCAATACGCTGAATCAAATTCAGGAAAGAACTTATCTATAATTTCAGTAACGGAAAATTTTGCTTTCTGTCCGTCAATAAAATAATTGTGCTCTGCTTCGTCAAAACTAATTCTACTATCATTAATATGTTTATGAATTTCAGCTAACAATTCTAGTTGTATTTTATTTCCGTTTTTACTTTTGAAAAGCCTCTGAACATTTCCATCACACCGCAGTATCTTGTTACAGATAAATCAACAGCTTTTTCTATTTTCTCTTTATCTAAGTCTTGACCAAAAAAATGATATTNTACAGTGACCTCATTATAAAANCTCGGGTGTTCATCCGTTAATGAAGCTGTAGTNTTAATCTTAAAATCATCAAGCTCAACTCTCATTTTTTTAAGTATTGCCACAACATCAAGACCTGAGCACACAGCAAGCGAACCAAGCATGATTGCCTTTGGTGAAGCTATCTTTTCTTCTCCCTCAGCACTCGTTCCAAGAATAGTAGAAACTCCATTTGGATTAATGCATTCAAATTCTGTAGTTCCCTTTTTCCAATTTGTAATAACTGTATTTGTATCCATATTTTTATTTTGGTGAAAGGACAATTACAAATTCTCCCTTCGTTTTATTTTTTTCAAAATGTTCAACTGACTCTTTAATCGTACCTCTAAATGTTTCCTCATATAATTTTGTCAGCTCACGAGAAACGCTAATTTGACTTTCANCATTAAANTAATTTGANAAATCATTTAGTGTTTTTAANATNCTNTGAGGAGACTCATAAAAAACCATTGTCTTTGTTTCNGNAGATANNTCTTTNAATCGTTTNGTTCTTCCTTTTTTAACTGGCAAAAACCCTTCAAAAGAAAATCTATCACAAGGTAATCCNGAAGACACTAAGGCTGGNACAAANGCNGTTGGNCCGGGNAANCANTCNACNTCNACTTCATTATTTATACATTCACGAACAAGTAAAAAACCAGGGTCAGATATTCCAGGCGTACCTGCATCAGAGATTAAAGCAATCTCAAAATAACTCCTTAGTTTGTTAATTATAGATTCTAGTTTTTTATGCTCGTTGTGCATGTGAAAAGATTCTACAGGAGTGTCAATATCATAATGTTTTAATAGTTTGGACGAGGTTCTTGTATCTTCAGCTAAAATAAGATCTGCTGATTTTAATACTTCGATAGATCTTAAAGTGATATCTCCTAGATTTCCTATTGGGGTTGGTACAACGAATAGCTTGCTCATAAAAAAATCTTTAAATTAAATTTAAGTTGAGTTAATATCAGCTTGTTTTTTACTAAATTTATTCGATTCAATTTTGAGAACCAATTAAGCTATCAACTTTTTAAATTTACAAAATGTTTCTTGAAAATACCTTAAACTTTGACAAACAAACTGGATGGATTGAGGTTGTNTNTGGTTCAATGTTTTCAGGTAAAACTGAGGANTTAATAAGAAGAATTCGTAGNGCAAAATATGCAAATTTAGATGTAATAATTTTTAAGCCTACTGTCGATAAAAGAGATAAAAAGGATACAGTAGTTTCTCACGACGACACAACTATTGATTGTAAAACAATAAAGCGTGCATCTGAAATCTACAAAATTGTGAAAGACTTTAAAGTTGTTGGAATTGATGAAGCACAGTTCTTCGACGATGAAATTGTAGAAGTATGTAATAGCCTAGCAAATCATGGGGTCAGGGTGATTGTTGCTGGACTTGACATGGATTACAAGGGCATTCCGTTTAAAAATATGGCCAACCTAATGGCAACCGCAGAATACGTAACCAAGGTACACGCAATATGTCCTAAGACGGGTGGTCTTGCTCAGTATAGTTACAGAAAAACAAAAAGTAAAAAAAGAATCCTGCTTGGAAAGGGTGATGAATACATGCCTTTAAGTAGAGCTGCTTATTTTAAAAAAAAGAATAAAAAAAATAAGGGTTGAAAAAAACTGTTTTAGAGATTGATCTTAATGCGCTTGAGCACAACTTCAATGTAATTTCTTCCAAATTAAAACCATCTACAAAGTTTATGGCTATTGTAAAGGCTGGTGGTTACGGATCTGATAGTGTTGAGATAGCAAAAAAATTAGAATCAATTGGAGTTGACTATTTTGCTGTTGCTTTTACAAACGAGGGAATAGATCTTAGAAAGGCGGGAATTAAAACCCCAATATTAGTGCTACTGCCACAGGTTGAATCGATAAAAAATATTATTGATTACAATCTCCAAGCAAGTCTTTACTCTTTTTACTTTCTTGAAAATTTCATTGATTACGTTAATGAAAAAGAGGTAAAGAAATGCTTCTGTCATTTTAAAATAAATACAGGTTTAAACAGAGTTGGGTTTAGCGAGTATCAGATTAACGATGCTGTTGAAAAAATAAAAAATTGTAAACCAATTAAACTTGCAGGTATCTATTCTCATCTAGCTGCTACAGATGATTTGAATGAAACAAAATTTACCAATTCTCAGATTAATTTATTTAAAAAACTTTCATCTAAAATCAAATCTCAAATTTCTTATGNNCCCATTTTACATATGTCAAANACCTCNGGTATTTTTAATTACCCTGAATGTGANTTTGATATGGTCCGAAGCGGTATNGGATTATATGGATATAATAATTATTTAAATAAAGANCTTGTTCCTGTNCATTCTTTAAAGTCAGTTATTGCTCAAATTATAAATTGTAAAAAAGGAGAGTCTGTNGGATATAATCGATCNTTTNTCTGTAANAATGATANGATGGTTGGNGTTATTCCCATTGGCCATGCTGATGGNATTAGCAGGTCATTTTCTAAAAACNNACATGTTTTTATAAGCGGCAAAAAAGCNGANGTTTTNGGNAANATTTGNATGGATGTTTTAATGATAAATTTAAATGGTGTAAACTGCGATGAAGGAGATGAGGTTGTAGTATTTGATTCCAAAAATAACGCAGAAGATTTTGCAAAATCTGTTGGAACAATTTCATACGAGATTTTAACTAATTTATCTAGCAGAATACAAAGAAAAATAATCAGATAATCTGCTCAAAAGTTAATGTGAATTGATTTTCGTAGATTTGAGTCGATTTTATGTTATGCATGCATAATATTTCAGGTAGTTATAAATGAAAGGTAGAATAAAGATTTTTTTAGGAAAGCTGCTACTTTGCTTAGCTGTTATTTCTTACAGTTGTAGCGATGAAGCATATGTAGCTATTGAATATTCTCCTGTTAACTATAATATAAATGAAATGCCCTATGAAAACCTTTCTCAATATAATTTCTTTGAAGGGGAGCTTAAAAATCTTAATCCTGTATATGGAGTAATACCCTACGAACTAATCAGTTCGTTGTTTACGGACTATTCAATTAAAAACCGTTTTTTATGGATGCCTGATGGAGTATCAGCTGAATATATTTCTAGCTCTAGTGTTTTTGATTTTCCTGTTGGCACNATACTTATAAAAAACTTTTCTTATGATGATGTTCTTCCTGAAATGATTAGTAAAAANATTGAAACTCGTNTNATGATAAAAAAAGAAAGTGGNTGGATATTTGCNGATTATATATGGAATGAAGATCAAACAGAAGCNTCTTTTAGTCTTGACGGAAGTGTAGTNGATATTTCTTGGCTTCAAAACGGAGAAGAAAGAAACATCAGTTATAGAATACCAAGTGCAAGCGAATGCTTAACATGTCATAAAATTTCGGATGGGGCAATTCCCAATGGAGTAAAGCCAAGAAACATTAATAAAACATTAGATTACAGATCAAATTCAATGAATCAACTCGACAAGTGGATGGAAATGGGGTACTTAAATAGTTATCCTACTGACCTTGAGGCAGTAGCTAATTGGAAAGATTTGTCTGAACCACTAGAAAGAAGAGTGCGTTCTTATATTGATATAAATTGTGCACATTGTCATTCAGATAATACCCATTGTGAATATAGGCCAATTAGACTTAGCTATGAAGCAACGGAAGATTTGGCAAATATGGGTGTATGCTTAACACCCGANACCAACCTTGGAAACGGAACNGATCTTATTATTAATCCTGGAAATATTNGCAGGTCTGTATTACACTTTCGAATGACAAGCAATGAAGAGCAATACAGAATGCCTTTAATTGGAAGAAGCATCGTACATGATGAAGCAATAGAAATGATCGAAGAATGGATTATTTCTTTAGACGATAATTGTAACTAAAACAACAACATGAAAAAAATATTTTTAATCACTACTATATTAATCTTCACAAGTTTTGAGCTTTACTCTCAAAGTGGTAATTCATGCGATGAAGCTATCGCAATAACCGCAGGAACATATACAGTCAATGGAATTAACGGAAATTCTTTTGACGCTAATTGTACTGAATATGATGCGGCTAATGGTGAATTAGAGTGGTATTCTTACACATCTACTCAAGATTATCTGGTAACGGTTTCAACTGATTATGCGGTCAATAATGGTTTGGATACTAGATTTCATGTTTACGGTGGAGATTGCGAAAACTTACAATGTGTTGGTGGAGACGATGATAGTGGTGACGGCTATTTATCACATGGTTCTTTCTATGCATATACAGGGAATACCTATTTAATTGCTTGGGATGACAGATGGGGTACTGAAGAGTTTGAATTTACTCTTGAGGAAAATGATCCACCACCACCACCGCCTTTTGAATTTACTGCAATCAATGTGAATTCTGTGGGGTCTGAAAGAGGGTTGGTCGATATGACTGGTGATGGTCTAGACGACCTGGTTTCAATTCAATCAAGCAATGTAAATTTATTAGTTCAAACAGAAGGTGGCTTTGAAGAAATTAATATCTCAACAGATCAAGCAGACTATACCCCATCATGGAGTATGGCTGCGGCAGATTTTGACAGAAATGGATATACTGATCTTCTATATGGTGGAGGCAGTGGTGTTACCTTCATGAGAGCTAATGATGATGGAACAGGTTTTTCTGAAATTTCTGGAAACGAATATGTTTTCTCGCAAAGATCAAATTTTATTGACATAAACAATGATGGTCATTTAGACGCTTTTGTTTGTCATGACGTACAGCCAACAGTTTATTACATAAATGATGGAGATGGAAATTTACAATTCTTTCAAGGGCCGAACGAGAATGGGGTNGTTTCTGGAATCGGAGGGGTTGAATATTCTTTATCNCCTTACCCTGGTGAGCAAGAGGGAGGAAACTATGGGTCTGTTTGGATTGATTTTGATAATGACAGAGATGTTGATTTATTTATAGCTAAATGTAGAGGAGGAAATATCCAGTGGAAATACAATGANTTATGGAGAAACAANGGAGATGGAACATTTTCTAATATNGCTGATGTAACAGGCTACTATAGNGGGTTCTATCCTGATGGNGGCCATGATAATAGTTCTAATTTAGGNGACCCCGTGCAAACNTGGTCATCTGCTTGGGGGGACTTTGACAATGATGGNTATATGGANGTNTATGTTGGNGCTAGNGCAACAGGNGATGGTGGTCATAAGCTTATGCAAAATAACGGTGATGGAACATTTACCGACAGNACCTCNGGTTCAGGTGTAGAAAATGCACCATATGGAATTGAAAATGACTCTGGAGATTTTAATAATGATGGGTATATCGATGTTCTTTCTAACGGAAGCATTCTTTTAAACAATGGTGACTTTACTTTTACCCTTTATGAANGCGGAGTTCCTGGTCCTGGAGCAATAGGTGATGCAAATAACGATGGGTTCTTAGATGTATTTAACGGAAATAATTTATATCAAAATAACCCCAACGGAAACAACTGGCTTAAGGTTGTTACAATTGGAACTACCTCGAATATTAATGGAATTGGTGCTAGAGTAGAAATTACATCTGCTCTTGGAACACAAATTAGAGATGTTCAAAGTGGTACAGGTTTTAGATATATGGGTAGTTTAAACACATATTTTGGTCTAGGAGAGAATACTATCATTTCAACACTAACTATATATTGGCCGTCTGGAACAGTTGATATAATGAATAACGTTGGTGTCAATCAGTCTTTGGTGATAACTGAAGGTCAAACACTTAGCACTGAAATTTCTAGTATGAACCAAATTAGTGTATTTCCAAACCCAGCAATAGATTCAATTGAAATTAAATCCGATTATAGTTTAGAAAATGCTATAATAAGTGTCTTTGATTTGAACGGACGTAGAGTTTTAAACTATAAAAATGTAGGGGGAAGTAGTTATGTTGATTTGTCAAGTCTTAGTGTGGGCGAATATATTTTAAGGGTAATTTCGTTCGAAGGAAATATTTATTCGACAAAGGTTTTAAAACGATAGGCTATCTTTTTGAAACTTTGTAAATGACATCTCTTTCTGTTAAATAGTCATTTACAAAATTAAAATGGTCACCCAGAAATTCAGGGGGAGAAATTCCTTTTTTGACAAACATATTATCCAAAACCAAGTTTGCAACAGCCGTGCAGGTATATCCGGTTGTCCTAGCCATTGATATTGTATCATCCTTAAACCTGTCGAGTAGCGTATAAGTATACTCTACAGCTTCGCCCTTCTCCTTTCCTGAAATTTTAATTCTCATTATTGTAAAATCTTCATCACCTTCTTTCATCTGCCACTTNGGAAAAAGCANTTTGGATGTTANATCTATTGGTCTNATTTTATTTCCGTTAATTTCAACAGGATCATANGAAAAATANCCACATTCCCTNAATACTTTGAGNTATTCTACACATCCAGGATACCTTAAGGTTTTTTCAATCATATTTGGAACATGACTCATTGTTTGGATNAATGTTCNTAACCCNTCTGANTTCCAACTTTCNAGCGTACCTATTTCATCGAATTCCACTAATTCAGTATCTGACAGAGCCTCTTTAATTATTAATGATTTGTTNTGAACATATCTTGCCGGTCGTATGTANTCTTCAATTACATCAATTGGAGAAAAAACTGCCTGATATTCGAAAGGCCATTCTCTCTTTTTTGGGAGCCCNCCAACAAGACATTCGTAGTCTGATATTTCCATCNTCTTATNNTGATGTGCAAAAATTATATTACCCATTCCAGGGGCAACACCACAATCCATAACTGCAACAACNTTATTNTCTTTCGCCAATTTGTCTAATCCAAAAGGGTCTTCTGGGTAAAAAGAAATATCAACTATATTTTTCTTAGCCATTATAACTCTTTTCATGGTTTCATATCCCATAAAACCTGGAAGAGCGCCTACAACTAAATCACAATCTTTTATGATTTCATTTAAAACGGCCAAGTCCGAAACATCCTTACAAATTTTGGATATCGATTCTGATTTTAAGTTGTCTAAATTTTTTTGAGATATGTCAACTGATGTAACAGTATGTGTTTTGGAAAGATCTTCTGCCATAACTCGTCCAACAAGCCCACAACCCAAAACAACTATTTTCTTCATATTAATTAATCTTCCATTGAAAAATCTTCCATAAACTTAGTGGTATAATTACCTTCGAGATAAGCCTGACTATCCATTAATTTTCTATGGAATGGAATAGTTGTTTTAATACCTTCAATTACAAACTCATCAAGTGCTCTTTTCATTTTATCAATTGCTTCTTCTCTTGTCTGAGCGGTCGTTATTAATTTTGCAATCATTGAATCATAGTTTGGCGGTATGGTATAGCCTGAATATACGTGAGTATCAATTCTGATACCGTGTCCACCAGGAAGGTGTAAATTGGTAATTTTACCAGGTGAAGGTCTGAAATCATTGAATGGATCTTCTGCATTAATCCTGCATTCAATAGAGTGAAGTTGAGGCATATAATTTTTCCCCGATATTTTTACACCAGCAGCTACCATGATCTGTTCTCTGATTAGATCATAATCAATTACTTGTTCAGTAATTGGGTGCTCAACTTGAATTCTGGTATTCATTTCCATAAAATAAAATTTTCTGTTTTTGTCAACCAAAAATTCAACCGTTCCAACCCCTTCATATTTTATATACTCNGCAGCCTTTACTGCGGCTTTACCCATTTCATCTCTCAACTTATCNGTCATNAAAGGAGAAGGNACTTCCTCAGTTAGTTTTTGATGCCTTCTTTGAATAGANCAATCTCTTTCAGACAAGTGACATGCNCGNCCNTTTGAGTCACCAACTATTTGAATCTCTATGTGTCTTGGCTCCTCAATTAGTTTTTCCATATACATATCATCATTCGCAAAGGCAGCTTTTGATTCAACTCTAGCAGAATTCCAGGCGTCTTCTAAATCTGCTTCTTTCCAAACTGCTCGCATTCCTTTTCCTCCGCCGCCTGCACTAGCTTTTAACATAACTGGATAACCGACCTCTTTTGCTAATTTTTTACAATGAGTGAATGATTCAATTATACCTTCACTTCCAGGAACGCACGGAACTCCAGCCTCAATCATTGTTGCCTTGGCTGTTGCTTTGTCTCCCATTTTGTTAATCATTTCGGGTGATGCTCCGATAAACTTAATNCCATGTTCATCACAAATCTTTGAAAACTTTGCATTTTCTGAGAGAAAACCATAACCTGGGTGAATAGCATCAGCATTTGTGATTTCTGCAGCAGCTATGATGTTTGAAATTCTCAAGTAAGAATCAAAGCTTGGTGCAGGGCCAATACAAACAGCTTCATCAGCAAACTTAACATGGATGCTTTCGGCATCTGCAGTAGAGTAAACAGCTACAGTTTGAATACCCATTTCTTTACATGTTCTGATCACACGTAGGGCTATTTCACCTCGATTGGCAATTAAAATCTTTTTGAACATAATTTAATGGGTTTTTATGATGGGTCGACTAAAAATAGTGGCTGGTCAAATTCAACTGGACTTGAATCATCCACTAAAATTTTGACAATTTTTCCAGAAACTTCAGATTCAATGTCGTTAAATAGCTTCATAGCCTCGATTACACAAAGAACCGAACCTTCAGAAATGGAATCACCAACTTCTACAAAATTTGGTTTGTCTGGTGAAGGCTTGCGGTAAAAAGTACCAATAATGGGTGATTTTATTGTAATATAATTTGAATCTTCTTCAACATCAGCTTTAGTAGGGGGTGGCACAGAGGGTTCTGGCGAAACTGGGTGGGTTTGAATGACTTGTTGGGGAAGAACTGGCGTCTCTTGTATAACGACAGGCTGTGAACCATCATTGGTTTTAATAGTGATTTTTACATCTTCCATCTCGAGCTTGACTTCGCTTGCGCCTGACTTAGCAACAAACTTTATGAGGTTTTGTATCTCCTTAATTTTCATAATAATTAATTAAAGTGTAAAAATCACAACTTTTTTATCAAAAAACAACAAAAAAC
>FUFK010068930.1_pt1 | contig 34559 bp, 44 predicted proteins | sample 1021851 | NCBI WGS metagenome assembly FUFK01 (sample SAMEA51879418, study PRJEB19060) | metagenome | reverse complement strand
GTTTACTGAGAGTGAACTACAAACTTATTTCAATCAAGCAGAGGTAAGTGTAGCAAGTAATGGTGTTATGTATCGTACAGATAAACAAGGATTGATTCCTGCCCTACTTACAAAGTGGTTTAACGAGAGAGTTGAGATGAGAAAACTTGTTAAGAAATATCACGAAGAGGGTAATAAAGAATTAGAATCTTATTTTGATAGAAGACAATATCTACAGAAGATTCTATTGAATTCATTGTATGGTGTATTAGGTTTACCTGTTTTTAGATTTTATGATTTGGATAACGCAGAGGCGACAACACTTACTGGCCAAGCCTTAATTCTATTCAGTAAGAAGATAACGAATCACTTTTACAACAGAGAGTTGGGAACGGACGAAGATTATGTTATTTACATAGATACTGATTCGATTTTCGCCTCTGCGGTTCCATTAGTTCAAAAAAGATTTCCTAATCAAAAACTTAGTGATNCAATGATGAGTCAGAGNATTATGGAAATTTGTAGTGAGGTACAAGATTATTTGAATGATAGTTACAATTACTTTGCCAAGAGATTTTTAAATATTGATGACCATGTATTTGATATTAAACAAGAGGTGGTTGCAAAGACTGGATTGTTTATTACAAAGAAACGATATGGATTACGAATCATAAATGATGCTGGTAGAAAATGTGATAAGATTCATGTTAAAGGTTTGGATACAGTCAGAAGTAATTTTGCAGTTGCTATGAAAGACTTGTTGTCAAATGTATTGGATGATATTCTGGCAAATGTTCCTAAAGAAAAGATAGATGAAAGGATATCATTATTTAAAAGAAATATGCATAACTTATCTTATGATGTGATGGCAAATCCAATCGGAGTAAAAGGTATTGGAAAGTATGAAGTCAAAGATGAAGAGTCATCATTTAGTAAATATAAGAAGGGTGCGCCAGTCCACGTTAAAGCAGCAATTAATTATAATTCTTTGATTGACCATTGGTATGAGGGTAAGAGATATGAAAAGATTAGTAATGGTAGTAAGATTAAATGGGTGTATCTAAAAGAAAATCAGTTTGGATTTGATGCCATAGCATTCAAAGGACACGAAGACCCAAAAGAAATATTAGAGTTGATTAAAAATCACATAGACCACAATAAAATGTATGAACAGGCGATGAGCAAGAAACTTGGTATGTTTTATAAAGCTATGAAGTGGGGTGGAGTAGAGGATATAACTACTTCAATGAATAGGTTTTTCTGATGTATGTAAATGCAGATTCAGTTTATATTGAAGAGATTCCAAGTTCAGTAGCCAAGAAAATGATTATTGAAAAACACTANACTCACGCATTCAGTATGTGTAGATATGCATTAGGTATTTATTATGTTGGAGAACAAGACCACAAGTTTTATGANGGAAAAGAAACNAAGTTGATTGGTTGTATGACCTACGGATATCCAGTTGGTCGTTCAGCAGTTAANTCTATGATACCAACATTAGAAAAAGAACAAGTATTAGAGTTGACAAGACTATATATTGATGATGGATACGGAAAAAATATTGAATCATTAAGTATGGGTAAGTCTTTCAAGTGGTTAAAACAAAATGCCAGAGATATAAAAATGTTAATCAGTTATGCAGACCCGGAACAAATGCACTTAGGAACAATATACCAAGCAACAAATTGGTTGTATCAAGATTGTCGAGACATACAATTAATGCCAAACTATTCAGTATCATTAGGAGAACCACACAAATGGATACATAGTCGTACGGTATTTTCAAGATATGGAAGTCATAATGTAGAGCATTTAAAAAATGAAATAGGACATACATTTTACAGAAAAAGAGAAGCACCTAAACACAGATATTTATATTTCTTGGGTTCATCAAGAGAAAATAAAAAGATGAGAAAACAATTAAAACACGATTGTAAAGCATACCCAAAGAACAAAGAAGAATTTATACCACCGATAGAAACTATCGAGGTAGAAAATGAGAGAGTCAAACCAATGGAAAAGTTTTTTTGATTTTCGGATTATTAAATGATATTTATAGATAAACCAAATAGGAGTTACAATGAACAAATCTCAATTAACTAATTTCATCAACAAATACACATTAGGTGGAGAAATAAAATCTACTAAATGGGTTTCTAATGGTGATAGTTTAGCAACAAGATTTATCTCAGGTGATAAATCAGTTGTTGGTAAAGTAGTTTTAAGTAAATTTAAACACTTAGAACCTTGTGAACTTGGAGTATACAATACTGCACAATTAGGTTCACTACTATCAGTATTGGGTGATGATGTTGAAGTAAGTCTATCACGCTCAGGTGATAAGTTTATTTCTATGGAATTAGAAGATACTAAAAGAAAAACAAAATCTAAATATATGTTGAGTGATTTGTCAGTTATACCAACACCACCAGAACTTAAGAATCTGCCAGATTCATTTGAGTTAGGTATCAAGGTAGACGCACATTTCATCAATACATTTATTAGTGGTAAGGGTGCTTTAGCAGAAGCTGAAACCTTTACAATATTAACTGATAACGATAAAGCAGAAATTGTGATTGGATATGCAAGTATCGCATCTAATCGTGTCACGATTCCAGTTGAAACTACAAAGTTTAAAATGATGGAACCAATCTCATTCAATGCTAATATGTTCGCATCTATTCTACAATCAAATAAAGATTGTGAAAGTGCAACATTAGAAGTTAGTTCACAAGGGTTATCAAGAATCAAATTCTCAATCGATAATTACGATTCAGAATATTTCTTGGTATCAACACAAGCAGTTAACTAATGGAAAGCTTGAAACACAGCTTATGGGTTGAGAAATATCGACCAAACAAATTAGATAATTATATAGGTAACGACCATTTGAAAAGTAAAGTGTCGGTGTATCTTGAATCAGGAGATATACCACACTTATTACTATTCGGTAGAGCAGGAACAGGTAAAACTACTCTTGCTAAACTATTGGTTAATAATATCGATTGTGATTATCTATATATAAACGCATCTGATGAGAATAGTGTAGATGTAGTTCGTGAGAAAGTCAAGAACTTCGCATCAACATTAGGTTTCAAAGATATGAAAGTGATTATCTTGGANGAGTGTGATTACATTACACCAAATGCACAAGCAGCACTTCGTAATCTTATGGAAACTTTCTCTAAGAATTGTCGTTTTATATTGACTTGTAATTATGTGGAAAGAATAATTGACCCGATACAAAGTCGTTGTCAATCATTTCAGATAGTTCCACCTGATAGAAAACAAGTCGCACAACATCTGGCAAATATATTGACAAACGAAAATGTTCAGTATGATGTCAAAGATATCGCAACCATCGTAAATGGTGGTTATCCAGATATCAGAAGAGTAATCAATGGTGCTCAAAGACAAGTTGTAGATTCCAAACTAACAATTGATAAAAATACTATTGTTCAAAATGATTACAAAAATCAAGTGTTGGATATATTGAAAACACAAGATAAAAAGAATTCATTTAAAAACATTAGACAATTGTTAGCAGATTCAAAAGTAACAGACTTCTCTGATTTATTCAGGTTGATGTTTGATACGGTTGATGATTGGGGTCAAGGACATATTGCTGAGTCTATATTGATTCTTAGTAAATATCAACAATCAGACGCAGTTGTAGTGGACAAAGAGATAAATGTTATGGCTATGTTTGTAGAAATAATAGGGACAATAAAATGAGTAGTCATCCAAAAGGAATGCCACCAAGAGAAGACGGACTTCAGATAGATATATCAAAAACAGATACTATCACTTGTGAAAATTGCGGAAACGCATCTTTCATACAGGCATTTTTTTTAAAGAAAGTATCGGCTTTGGTATCACCAACAGGTAAAGAAGCAGTTATTCCNATACANGTATTTAGTTGTGGAAATTGTGGAACAATACCACAAAATATGATAGACCAAATCGGAGAACAATCAGTGGGTGTATTAGAGAAGTTAGGATGGAAACCACCATCAAGCAAAGATAGTGGTATTACGGAAGCAGATACACTATATTCAGATAAAACTATTGAATATGTTGAAAAGTATTACAATGAAGAAATACGATACATCAATGTAAAAGAAGATGGTTCTGATATCGGTAAGGATGTAGACCATAGGTATTCAACCACGGGACCAGGTAAAACTGCATTACCAATAAATTTAGCAAATGACCTTTACTTAAATGGTTACAGATATCAAGACCCAATACATAACGACAAAAAAGCTCCACTACAAATACATTGTTTTGGTGATAGTTGGACTTATGGTTGGGATGTAGAACAAAGGGAAACTTTTGTTCACTTGTTAGGTGATGAAAATACTTCGGTGTGGAATTACGGAGCAGGTAAAACAGGTTTAGATTGGGCAGTTAAGAAGATTACAGAGGTATATCATAACTTCAATCATAAAGAGAATCAGAATTTCATATATGTAATCACGGTTCCACATAGTTTTAGAAGAATGCACTTTGAGGATAATGGTACGGCTCGTAGATGTTGGGATAAGCCAGACGCTGCAGAGGTAAATGAGTATAATCATTTTTTGTATTTTTATCATCATTATGAAATCTTGAATCGTTTGATTGGTAGGGATAAAATTATATGGGGGACTTGGGACGATGAGATTCCAAAACATATGATTGATGTATTCTTTGATTTACACGACTACGCCGGAAGACATCCAGGTCCTGAGTCTCATAAAGCATATGCAGAACAAATAAAAACTATAATGAAAGATAGTGGGTGGTATAATGAAAAATAAAGTTAGATACAATGTAGAAAAATTCTATTATGAAAATTATAGAGTTGCTTCAGAAGAAAAAATTGAAATGGTTCGTGGAGAGGAACAATCTTATCCAAAAGGTGAACACGGAATGAAACTCTATCAACACAAAGATGATGATGGTAATTACATTTACACCAATGATGAGGGTGAGTATGTCAAGTCTCACTTAGAGGCTCTCAATATCTATCAAAATAATATGGGTAGATTTGAGGGTGGTAGACAACACGACCCAATCTATAATGATGAAAATGCAAAATATCAAATCTACACCTTTGGTTGTAGTTGGACTTATGGTTGGGATTTGAAACAAACTCAAACCTTCGCTCATTTATTGGGTGATGATGACACAGCAGTTTACAATTATGGGGCAGGTGGAACGGGTATGGATTTTGCAGTCAAATGTTTATCAGAGGTTTATATACCAACATCAACACGACAAATATTCATCATTACAATTCCACATACATTTAGAAGAACTTGGTTCGATGATGATGGGGTTGTTTACAAAGCTTGGGCTATTCCAGAAAAATATAATTATAATGATTACAATATTTATTTTAGTTTTTTACATCAATATGAACTTCTAAATAGACTTGTTGGAAGAGATAAAATCATTTGGGGAACTTGGGGGAAACATTTTGATGCTGCGTCAGATGTCCCAAAAGACTTAGTTGATGTTGAACTTGATTGTGTAGATTATACACCTACAAATCATCCAGGCCCTAAGTCAAATGAATTATATGCAGAGAAAATAAAAGATGTATTACAAGATAGATTTAAGTAATTACGAATCACGAGAAGTTCCAAAATATGAGGAGTTCACAAACTATAATCAAATAAAGTGGGCACAGATTGAAATGATATCTAAAGAGTTAGATAATTTTAAGGATTCATTCGGTAAAGATTGGAGTGAGTGGGAATTGACAGACTTAAGAGATAGACTAAAAGACGGATGGTCATTTTATTTACTTGAGGGTGGTTGGTGTTTTACCGATTGGAATAGACGATATCCTTATTTGTGTAATCGTTATGTAATGCCAGAACATAGAAATAAGGGATTAGGTAGTGATTTAGTGTGGTTGAGATGTAATGAAATCAAACAACAAGGGTATGAATCCGCTATGATTAAGTTAGAGGATTGGAATAAGCCGGCACTATCAGTTATGAAAGAGAATATCTTTACTAAAATGGACTAAATTGATATTTATTCTTAGGAGAAAATTATGTCAGTTCAAACAAAAATAGAAAATTATTTAAATTATATCACAGGAAGTGGTGGTGGTTGGCCAGCAAATACCAATATTGGTGTTATGGCAGGTATAGATTACATTGAAGAGAGTGGTTCAGGAAATTTATATATGAACGAAATGAATACCGCATGTGGTGTTTATGGAACTTACAATGAACAAACATCTTCATTTAATTTAATTGCAGATTATGCAAATGAAAAAGGTTGTACAAATGTATATGTTTATGGACAAAATGATAGTAGAAAGTATAATCCTTCATCATTTCAACAACCATTAATTAGTGCAAGTTTTGCACGACATAGTATTAGTTCAAGTTTTGAATTTGCAGAAGATGTAACAATACCTTACTTTTCACAAAGAGGTAATAACGACCATACAGGTAGTTTTCATTTATTTATGCAATCACCTTGGTTTAGTGACGATACACTACTAAACATAGTTAGTGGTTCATTTAATAAACAAACATTTAGAACTATATTAGGTTCATCTCCTGAAAGTGCAAGTGTTCCACCATTATTCGATACAGGTTCATTTTCAACATCTAACACATATCATCCAGACTTTGTAATAAAAGACCCTGATGCTGATGGAACATTACAAGATAGAGCAGGTTTATACTTTCACAGATACATAGATTCAAATCCAACTTATCAAAACGCTGTGAATAGTGGTTCATTTTTGATTGAAAACTATATAATTCCAAGTGGTAGTGAAAAAAGTAATGAGGGATATAATCCGATAACTAAAAAATATTATTGGATGACACCAGACAGACAGATAAAATATCAAGATTATAACATACCATTAGATGAAACTTTTAAATGGGTTTTACCAAGTGGAAAAGATTTGTATCAAATGAGAAATCAAGTGGCATACACAACACCAAGTGGTAGTTTAGTTACGATGTATGATGGTTCAACAAAACAAATCCAAGATATTGAGGTTGGTGATGTTGTTAAGTCCTACTTACCAGTTGGAATGCCAGACGAAATGTTTGCAGATGATTGGACAAGTTACACAACAACAGACTTATCGGGTTCAACAGAGTCAGGTTCAGTAGTCATAAGAAGTATGAATAAAGAATTTTATGGATACTATTTAGTAAATGGTAGTCTTAAACTTCCAGTCTCATTACAAGCTCAAGCAAGAACTCAATTATTCTTTGTAAAACAAGAAGATACTTGGAGTTGGCAATCACCAAAAGACATTGGAGTTGGACAACGCTTTTTAAATACATCAGGAGAAGATGTGTTGATAGAAACAATTACAGAAGTATCCGAATCAATGGATTTCTATTCATTAGATGTTGAGGATATTGATACTTACTTCTCAAGTAATATATTAGTTCATAATATTCCAACAAAGTTTTGTTTTACATACGACACGATGGTTACATTATCAGACGGAACTTATGAAAAGATTTGTAAAATAAAACCAAACGATATGATAAAAACATATAATGACGAAACTGGCAAGTTACAAAATTCAAAAGTATTAGAGACTGTAAAAGTATTACACGACAACATTGTTAAATACAAATTTAACAACAATACAATAATAGAAGCAACAGACAATCATCCATTTTATGTGGTTGATAAAGGATATAAAGCCCCATTAGAAATAGGTGATGTAGTTTTGAACGATGAGTTGAACAAATTAGAGGTGGTGAAGATTGAAGTGGATAATAAACAACAAATTACATACAATATAAACAGAACGGATAGTGGTAAAAACTATTTCGCAAACAAGGTTTTAGTTTCTGATGAGTCTGATACATAATGAAAATTTCAAATGGTTTTTAGTTCGAGATAATTTTTTATCACCAAAAGAGTGTGATGAGCAAATACAATTATTTGATGAGAGTAAAAAAGATGTAAGTAATGATTGTAATGTAGCCAGTAGTATCATAGAAGATAAAGAATTATTAAATAAATTATGGAATATAATTAAATTATCAAATGATTTAGTATATAAGTTTGATATATCTGGAATTCAAGTATCTTGTGGTAAATCATACTCAGTTGACAATTTTAAAGAAGACGAACATCACCATACAGATTTTGCACCCGGACCAGGCAGAAGTGTTGACACTACAACTAAACTTACAGCGGTAGTATTTTTGAATGATGATTATGAGGGTGGAGAAATTCAAATCTTGGGAGATAAAATACCATCAAAAAAAGGTAGAATAGTTATATTTCCATCATTCGCAGCACACAAAGTTTTAAAATTTACAAAAGCAGACAGACATATGATAGTAACAATGGTACAAGGGAATACATTTAAATGAAACAAAACAACGACTTTCAATGGTCAATACAGATACCAACATTTTTATCACACGAAAAATGTGATGAAATATTAGAAACTATAAAAACATCAGAGCAAGGTACGACGGGTTGTGTTGGTGATATGGATGAGGATGGTAATCACTTAGAAAATCAAATCATACCAAATGTAAGAAAAACAACAGAGTATTATTTGTTACCACAAAAAGACAATGAGTTCAGACCTGACCAACCAAACAATGATTGGAATTGGCTACTTAATAAAATTTCTACGATAGTTAATATGATTAATGATAAAATATATCACTTTGATATCGAGACAAACGATGGTGAATTGAAAATGATTGAGTATGAAAAGGGTGGTCATTACACTTGGCACGCTGATTTTAATCCTGGCATTTGTTCACTTAGAAAACTTGTAGCAATAGTCCAACTAACAGACCCAAGTGAATATGAGGGTGGAGATGTTCAGTTTGGCTTTGAAGATAAAGAAACGGGTGAGTGGTTTAAGATGAATAAGTTAAAAGGTTCATTGACAATATTTCCTGCTTTTTTATCACATAGAGTAACGCCAGTCACAAAAGGAAAACGATATGTAATACAAGAACTATTCATAGGAGACCACTTCAAATGATACAAAATGATAAATTTGAGTTCGTTGTATATAGAGAGAACTTCTTAAGTGATTCAGATTGTGATAAAATAATCAAAGAACTTGATACAGAAGAATTGACAGAGGGGACACTTGCAGGAAATTACAAAGACGGAATCGTCAACAAGAATGTTAGACAAACATTGAATGTAAATTTCCTTGATAAAAATTTATTTAACAAAGTGAACACTGCAATTAAAATTGCAAACACACAATACTTTAACTACGANGTAGAAAGTATTGACGGACTAAGATTTTTAAAATATGGTATCGGTGGAACTTACAATTGGCACACCGACATTGGTAGAAATGAATGTTCGATGAGAAAACTTACAGCTATTATTCAATTATCTGATGAGAATGATTATGAGGGTGGTGATTTTGAATTTGGTATTACTGATAAAGAGGGTAGTGGATTAATTAAAGGAAACAAATCAAAAGGTTGTTTATTAATATTTCCTTCATTTTTATCACACAGAGTTGCACCTATTACAAAGGGTATTAGATATTCCATCATTTCTTGGATGGAAGGTAATACATTCAGATAATGCCTAAAATCGTCATACTATCACACTTTAGAGTTGGTTCCACTAACTTCAAAAAGACTTTAGAACAGATTACAGGTCAAGAGTTTTGGAATGAACCTAAATTTAAACAACACAAAAGCATCATAGAATCAATGGGATTTGAATATTTTATGTCAAAATCTGAATTGAAAAGTATGAAGTGTGATTATGAGAATAGTAAAGATTACTTAGTAGATATCTTGAACTATGCTGATATAGTATTTTTAATACTTAGAAAAGATTTATACTCACAGATTAAATCTTATCAAAAGCTAGTGGGTATAGAACTTGATAGAGAAGAACTCATTGATGCGAACCACAAAATGTTAGAGTTAGTTAGAAAACATCCTAATCATAGAATACTATACTATGAGGACATCAAAGACTTTTTACACAAAAAGGTATTCGCATGAAATTAGCATTAGTCATTTGTCCACAATGGTCAGATATTACACCATCATTTGCATTAGGTAGTTTAATGTCTCATATAGATAATCCCAATGTCAAAGTAAAACAATTTGATTTAAATATTGGTTCATCATTATATTTCTTAAAAAAAGGTGATAAAAAATTCAGAGATTTATATGATTGGGAAAATGATAAACCTTGGAATGAGAGAAAAAATGTTATCAATGATGTGATACCTTTTTTTAAAGACTATTGGCAAGAATATATTGATGAGTTGGCAACTTACGATGTTGTGGCATTTTCAGTTTACACTTCAAACATTATCATCACAGACTACATAGCTAGATATATAAAACAAAAAAATAAAAATACACAGATTTGGTATGGTGGGCCTTTCTCTTGGTATTGTGATAGTGGTAGTTTAGAAGAGGACGGAATATATAGAGAGTTTGTTGATGTGGCTTGTAGTGAGAATGAGGGTGAGTTAATAATAAAAGATTTAGTTGATAAATATTACGAAGAAGGACACTACGAAAATGTGGGTGGCATTTGGAGATGGGATAAAATGACACCAAGTTTTCCTACGGTTTTACCAAAGGGTCGTAGTGGTAGAAAGCCAGTATTTAATGGTAGAGTAAGAGCTATGGTATTAGATACTTTAAAACCACCAACTTGGGATAAAAAAGTAATGGAAGATTATTTTGAGTTATGTGAATATGCAAACATACCTAAGACATTACCAATTCAGTCTTCAAGAGGTTGTACTTTTAAATGTACATTTTGTCAAGAGACAAGATTATATCGTTTCAAGAATTTTGAAAAGATTATCGTAGAAATGAAAGAACAATCTGAAAAGTATGGAACTAATGCATTTTGGTTTACAGACTCATTGATTAATGGTTCTATGAGGAAGTTTACAGAGTTTGTTAGAAGACTTGAAGAAGAGGATATGCATATCGGATGGAGTGGATTCTTTAGAACTCACAAAAAATTAGATACTGAATTGTTAAAGAAAGCAGTAAAACACGGACTATTACATATGAGAGTTGGAACAGAAGCTGGTGTAAACAAGATACTGGCATTGATGGAAAAGAATCAAACCACAGAGGATGTTAGTCACTTTTTGAAATCAAGTTATGAAAGTAAAACAGGTATTTATGCAAATTGGATACCAGGTTATCCAAAAGAAAACTTTATGGACTTTTTATTAACAATTAAGTTTTTATTTGACAATTCAAAATACTTTCTCGCAGAGAACACAACATCAGTAACGAGATTAAATCTAATGCAAGCCACGGATGTATTGGATAAAACACCACTCGATATATTCAGAGATGATTTTGAAGTGGCAAAGGATAAAGAGATATTTAATTGTTGGATTTCAAATGACTTGACAAATACATTAGTGGTTAGACATTTGAGAGGATATCTTGTCAATATGTTTTCAAGAAGTTTAGGTATGAATGTGGTTGACGCTAGCTTTAAAACTTTCACGAATGTAAAGAATAATATGATTAATGTGAAGCCAGAATACAATGATGACTTCTTAGTATCAGACTTTCTTGATTTTGAGGAACAAAGTGAGGTTAGTGAAATAATAAGAAGAGAACTAATACAAGTATTAAAAACTTTCTCTTGGTTTGTTCACAATGTTGCAGACAATTACAATTACGAATTTGATTACGAAGATAAATTTTTAGGATACAATTGTGACAACTCAAACTTTAAATTAAAATTTAAACTGAAGTCTGGTAAATTGTCATATGGATTCAGATTACGAATCGGTGAAAAAGATAATTTCTTTGAACAAGATATTAGTATCGATAGTGAAGATACAATAATACTAAAGGGCAATAAAAAATCAGATAAAGTAAAAGATTTTTATTTAGATAGCACGGACTACGAAAAACATAGAGTCAATTACAAAAGAGTTCCATTAACGAACCAATACTAAAAAAAATACATTTTCAGATTCATACAAGATATTTATTTATATCTAAGGTTATTCACTATGAAAACAAAATCACTATTTGACCATATAAAACAAATTACTAATGTTCAGAACCAACATTATTGGGACAACATTACAGAAGCCGATAAAAAGACTTGGTCTAATTATATGGTGCATAGATTTTTATCAATGAAAGCCGAGTGGATAGAAGTTGTAAATGAAATACAACAATATTGGGAATTGAAACCAAAGACGGTTTATCAATTCTATACAAATCTACTACCAAGAGGAAATACATACTTACGATATACCAAATCTAAAAAGAAATCTAAGATTGAAAAGTGGGCTATGGATATATTATGTGACTATTTTGAAGAAAGTTCAGAAAATATTGAAAAAACGCTTGACATTATGGGTAAAGATGTCGTATATTCAGTTATATCAAAGTATGGTGTAGACGAAAAGCAACTAAAAAAAATATGGAGTAAAAAATGATTAAAGATACCCCTAAAGGTATGCCAGTAGAACCACCTGAATCAGAATATTCTGATGTGATTCAATATATGGAAGAAACTTATCCTGAAATGACTTCAGAGTTCAAAAAAATACAACAAGAACAATATGAATTATTTTGTAGAAAACAATACGATTATGGCCCACAAAATATTGCGGTGGGAACAATTCTAAAAACCAAGGAAGATATTAAATTATCTTTATTAGGTTTGTGGTTCAGAATGAACGATAAGATAGAAAGAATGAAAACATTATTATTGAGAGACGGAAACAATGTAGTTGAGGGAGAACCCGTAACAGATAGTTTTTCAGATGTATCAAATTATGGAGTTATGGCACAAGTCGTAGCAAGAGGTAAATGGGCAAAGTAAGAAGATTCGACAAACCATCTACTGAACACTTTGGTGTTAAAAAGGGTGATAGATTTAAAACGATAAAACATCATCACGAAGTTAATGGTGATTTAGAAGAGGGAACTGAATTAGTGTTAGAAGGTATTGCACACTTTCCTACATTATATAAATTAAAAGATAGTGATGGTAAGATATGGACACTACCACTACATTCAGTTAGACAAATATGGGAAAAATAAGTTATAGTCAGTTCGCAATGTGGGACAAATGTCCTTACGCTTGGAAGTTAAATTATGTTGACAAAGCAGAAACTTTCAAAGGTAATATCTACACATTGTTCGGTAGTGCTTTACACGAAACTATCCAAGCATATTTAGTTTGTTATTACGAACGAACAATCAAGGAAGCAGATGCCTTACCACTTCACGATATTTTGATTTATCGTATGAAAGAATTATTCAAAGAATCTAAAGATAGATATGGAGATGAGTTTGAAGTAGACCAAAAAGAAATGATTGAGTTCACTAATGACGGATTCAATATCATTGACGAGTTCCTAAAGAGAAAAAGTAGTCACTTCAAGAAGAAAGATACTGAGTTAGTTGGTATTGAAATGAATCTTAATTATGACTTACCTAAAGATATGAAGTTTGTCGGTTATATGGATGTTGTTCTACACGATAAGAAAACAGGTCGTATGAAAATTATTGATATCAAGACTTCCACAATGGGTTGGAATAAGTATATGAAAGCTGATAAGAACAAAACTAATCAATTGTTGTTGTATAAACACTTTATGGCAAAACAATTAGATATTTCAGAGGATAAAATTGATGTAGAATACTTTATTTTGAAAAGAAGATTATATGAAAATATGATGTATCCACAGAAAAGAATTCAGGCGTTCTCGCCAGCAAGTGGAAAACCAAGTGTTAATAAAGTTATGAATAGGTTACAAGAGTTCATAGATGAGTGTTATGATGATAAAGGTAAGATTATTGCACACGACTATGAAAAATGTGAAAAGCATTTAAAATGCAGAGCGTGTAAGGATTTATAATGATAGTACCAGTATTAAGATTAAAATTATCAGATTTTTTAGGAACAAATTATGAGACAGAAGTTCTTGATAAACTTAGAGAGATAAACAACTTAGACTTTATGCCACCATTTGAAATATATTTGTGGTATGATAGAGATAATGACAAAGTTGATTTAAGTAGATTAAAAGATTTTATTGTTGATTGGGAAAGTAAAGGAGACTTCAGGAGTAAAACCTTTATAATTCCTGAATTCTTTGATAGACCAGTTGACTTTATTTGGTATGATATAATACCAAGAGAAGTTTCAGATAGTAACTATATTCAATACTCAAGATTCCAATGGAGATACTCAGAACCAAAGACTGGCATTTTAGATGGTTTAGATGAATATATAAAAACATTCAAATTCACAATCGCAGACAGACTACCAAGAAAACAAAAAAGAAACGACGATGAAAATAGCAATCATAGGTAGTAGAACTTATACCAACAAAACTCAAATAAAAAACTTTATGTTTCGATTAAAAATGGAACATCCTAATGTGGAAGTCGTTAGTGGTGGTGCCAAAGACGGAGCAGACAAATATGCAAAGAAATTTGCATTAGAGTTTAAAATACCTTATAGTGAATTTCCACCACAACACTTACCACATAATATGCATTGTGTAATGGAAGCTTACAACTACGGAAAACCTTACAATGTGGGTTACTATCACAAAAGAAACAAAGATTTAGTAAAATATTCAGACAAAGTTGTAGCATTTTGTAAAGAAGGAGTCATTACCAACGGAACAAAATCTGCATTAGAATATTGTAAAAAAATAAATAAAAAATTCGTTATTTTAAGTTAAGGATGATATTTATATATACATATATACAGAGTGACTATGAGTAAAAACAAAGAAGAAAAATTAACATCAGTAAAAGTAATTGACGAACTCTATAAGAAATTCAGAGAGAAGTCAATTCGTGAAGATTTCTCATTACAGAAATTAGTAAATCGTAGCATAGATTTATTCGTTTATGATGAGGAGTTTGCAAAGAAGGTTATGGATTATGATAACTTAGAGGAAAGTGGTTCAAAATACTAAAGAGGTTTTATGCAATTACCAAAATTAAAAAAGGTTTCAGAAGTAAAAAAGAAAAAGATATTACTACTATCAGATGACTTAAGAATGTCAAGTGGTGTCGGAACAATGTCAAGAGAAATTGTTATGGGAACCATCAAAGAATATGATTGGGTTCAAGTGGCTGGAGCTATAAAACATCCAGACGCTGGTAAAGCAGTGGATATGTGTGATAGTGTCAGAAAAGATAGTGGTGTTGAAGACGCCTATCTAAAATTATATCCAGTTGATGGATATGGTAGTCAAGATTTATTGAGAAATTTAATAGAAGTAGAAAAGCCAGACGCAATCCTACACTACACAGACCCAAGATTTTGGAAGTGGTTATATGATATGGAACACGAAGTAAGACAACATATTCCAATATACTATTATAATATTTGGGATGACTTACCTTATCCAATGTGGAACGAACCATTTTATGAAAGTTGTGATTTGATTATGAATATTTCAAAACAAACGCATAATATCGTTCAGAATGTTTGTAAAGATAAACCAAGGACAGATTGGGATTCAACTTATGTTCCACACGGAATCAACGAAAAACATTTCTATCCGGTAAAGAATGAAAAAGAAAGATTAGAAATGAACAAGATGAAGTCTGAATTGTTCAAGGGAAAAGATGTAGACTTTTGTTTGTTCTACAATAATAGAAACATCAAAAGAAAAATGACATCAGATGCTATTATGGCATTTAAAACATTTGCAGATAAGTTACCTAAAGCAAAAAGAGATAGGGTGGCATTTGTTTTACATACACAACCAACAGACCAACACGGAACAGATTTACCTGCGGTGGTTGAAGCTATGTGTCCTGATTTAAACATAATCTTTTCTACTGAAAAATTATCACCACAACATCTGAATTATTTATACAATATAGCTGATGTAACTATTAACATCGCATCCAATGAGGGATTTGGATTAGGGACTTGTGAATCACTAATGGCAGGAACACCAATCATCGTGAATGTTACAGGTGGATTACAAGACCAATGTGGATTTAAATTCAGAGACCACTTCTTAACTTACAAAGATTATGGTAAGATTGAAACACTACACGATTGGAGAAAGTGGCAAGATAATAAAGATTTAACTTGGGGTGAATGGGTAAAACCAGTGTGGCCTAAGAGTCGTTCATTACAAGGTTCAATACCAACACCATATATTTTTGATGATAGAATAGACTATGTTGATGTATCTGAAAAAATAAATGAATGGTATGAAGTTTCATCAGAGGAAAGAGAAGAAGCAGGATTTAAAGGACACGAGTTTGTTTGTGGAGAAGAATCTATGATGAGTGCAAAAGCAATGTGTGGATTATTCATAGACCATATGAATACTGCATTTGAAAAGTGGACACCAAGAGAAAGATATGAGGTATTTAAAGTATGAAACCATTAGTATTAGTAACAGCTCCAGTTAGAACTCGTAGTGGTTATGGAAATCACGCAAGAGATATTTGTAGGGCATTGATTGAGTCAAACAAATACGATGTAAGAATACAAGCAGTTCGTTGGGGAACAACACCAATGAATGCTTTAGAAGCAGACAATCCACATCATCAAGAGATTGAAAAAAGAATTTTAAGACAACCAACTATGGAAAAACAACCTGATGTTCATATTCATATCGTGGTTCCAAATGAGTTTACACCGATAGCTAAAAAGAATATTGGTATTACAGCCGGTATCGAACATACGATTCCACCAGCTACTTGGTTTGATGGTATCAATCGTATGGACTTGACAATTCTGACATCAGAGTTTTCAAAAAAAGGATTTGAAGATACCACATTTGACAAGGTTGATAACAAGACAAAAAAAGTTGTCGGTATAGTTAAGGCAGAAAAACCATTGGATGTATTGTTTGAAGGAGCAGACCCAAACATATACAAAGAGACGAAAGAAATATCAGATAATTTAAAAAAAGAATTTTCTAAAATAGATAATGATTTTTGTTTTCTTTATGTAGGACATTGGTTGAGTGGTAACCTTGGAGAAGATAGAAAAGATACAGGTATGATGTTGAAAGTATTCTTGGAAACATTTAAAGGTAAGAAAAAGAAACCAGCTTTAATTATGAAGACAAGTGGAGCAGGATTCTCAGTCATCGATAGAAAAGATATTTTCAAAAAAATAAAGATGATACAAGATAATATTCAATCTGATGATTTGCCAGATGTATATCTATTACACGGAGACCTAACTGATGAGGAAATGAATCAAATGTATAATCATCCAAAAGTAAAAGCTCACTTGACATTTACTCACGGAGAGGGATTTGGTAGACCATTATTAGAAGCATCATTTAGTGGTAAACCAATATTAGCACCTATCGCTACAGGTCAAGCAGATTTCTTAGATAAAATGTATACAGTGGAACTACCACATATTATGACAAAAGTTCCACCAGGAGCATTTCCAAAAGAATATCATAATCCTGAAGCAGGTTGGGCAACAGTAAATTATGGGATAGCAAGTAAACTAATGAGAGATGTTTATCAAAACTATCCAAAGTATCAATTAAAAGGTAAAAAACAAATGATGGTCAATAGACATACATTTACTCACGAACTAATGAGTGGAAAATTAATATCTATTGTGGATGAAATGTTAGAGGGTGTCCCACAGCCAGTTAAGTTGAAGATACCAAAACTAACCAAAGAACCAAAGAAACTAAAATTACCAACATTAAAAAAGGGATAATATGGCAGAAATAAAAATAACTTGTCCTAATTGTTTCAATGACAAACAATGTTTTGAGGACAAATTAGAAATAGAAGAGTTTAGTTCTTTTATGTGTTTTGCTTGTGGATTTGCAAGTAATTCATTGTACAAGAATGATTCAGATAGTTTAGAGAAAGTCAAAGAATCATCAACAGAATTGATGAGAGAAATCAGTATGTATGATTATGATAGAGATATACATTGGTTTCCTTCAATCTTGAATATGGGTAAACTCGGTATGATATATCCTGAGGGAACAAAAGACAATTGGGTGTGGAAGTTTGCAGAAGTTCGTAAGTTATCACCTGAGGAACAAAAAGACCCGGTTTATGAGGGAAATGAGTATACATTAGATATGGAAAATGCAAAAGAATACGGACAATATGAATTTATGAAAGCTTGTGTAGAAATGGGAATCATTAAAGAACTATGAAGAACACATCTTGGATGAGAATTGAATCAGGACAAATTGTATCATTTAGATATAAATCAAGTGGTAGGAGTGTTCAGAGAACAGTCTTGTGTTTAGACCCTGAATATATTTACAAAAAAAAATCGACTGGTAGAAATGTAAAATTTTTCATAGGATTGGAACTATACGCATCTGACAAACCAAGACTACCAAGAACTAAATTGGAACAATTGTTTAAAATATTAGGTAAGGGTGACCCAACACCTACCCAAACGGATGCTCAAGAAATGGAAAAGTTATACCAAATACTAAAAGCATTTTTAAGAACAACACCTATCTTTAAAACTTACTTACTAAGAAAATGTAGAGTGAATAGAGTGTTCCTTGAGACAAAATATGATGATTTAAATAGTTTGCAAGTGAAAGAAGTTGCAAAGAAGATTAACAACGAAGGAAATACAGCGAATATATTGGAGAATAGTCTTGAAGATTAGTTACGGAATAACAGTTTATAATGAATACAAAGAATTAGATAATTTACTATTTCATCTATCTAAATACATTAGAGAAGAAGATGAAGTTGTAATTACACAAGACATATCAAAAGTTGGTGATAAAAGTATTGTGCAAGATGAGTTTTACGCATTAGAAAAAATATTAGAAAAATATGAGTATGGAACTTACTTTAGCCCAAGACAATTAAAAGTAACATCATTTAATTTTGACAAAGATTTTTCAGCATTAAAAAACTTTACAAAAGAACAATGTTCAGGTGATTATATATTTCATATCGACGCAGACGAGATACCTAATGAGATATTACTAAAACAATTACCACAGATATTAGAAATAAACGAAACAGATTTAGTGTGGGTTCCAAGAATCAACATCGTAAATGGCATTACAGAGTTTCATATGAACTTGTGGAAGTGGAGACAAACTGAACAAGGATGGATAAACTTTCCAGATTATCAAGCAAGAATATTTAGAAATGCAGACCACATTAAGTGGATAAAGCCAGTTCACGAGGTAATAGATGGAGCACAAACTTATTCACATTTACCACCACACGAGGAATTGACTTTAAAACACGAAAAAGATATTAAAAGACAAGAAATGCAAAACAAATTATATGATGACATATTATAGGAGTTAAAATGAAAGTAATGGTTACAGGCGGTGCAGGATTTGTAGGCACTAATCTAATTAAAAGGTTATTAAAAGACGGACACGAGGTTGTGTCAATAGATAATTATTCCACAGGAACAGAAGAGAATCATCAAGAGGGTTGTGTATATCACGATGTAGATATTAGAGATGCGATTGACTTTGATTTCTTTATGGAAAATCCAGATATCATTTATCATCTGGCAGCACTTCCGAGAATACAACCATCATTTGAGTTTCCGGCATTGACTATGGAAATCGGTATGTTGGGAACTATGAATATATTAGAGTGGGCAAGAAATAAAAAATGTAAAGTAATCTACGCTGGTTCTTCATCAGTCCATAGTGGACACTATTCAAATCCATACACTTTCTCAAAGGTGATGGGTGATGAACTTTGTATCGCATACAAAAGAATGTTTGATGTTGATGCTAAAGTTTGTAGATTCTATAATGTTTATGGCCCACATCAACTTACAGAGGGTGAGTATTGTACGGTAATTGGTGTATTTGAAACACAATACAAAAACAAAGAAGAGTTGACAATCACAGGTGATGGTGAGCAAAGAAGAGACTTTACTCACATCGATGATATCGTTGAAGGGTTAATATTAACTTCCGAGAGTAATGATTTTGATTTAGATATTGTAGAATTAGGTAGAGGGGAAAATCACTCTATCAACGAGTTAGCAGAAATGTTTGAGTGGGGATACACTTACATACCTGAGAGACCAGGTGAGGCAAAAGTGACTCTTTGTGATACATCAATTGCTAAAAAAGATATTGGATATGAACCAAAAGTTAATCTAAAAGATTACATAAAAGAGGTTATAAGTGAGTAGAAACTTAGTCTATATGGTTGCAGTCAATCACGAGACATCAACATTCAGAAATTCTGATTACGCTAAGTATGCAAAATTAGCTTGGAAGTTTTGGTGTAGAAAGAATAATATTGATTTTATTGTGGCAGACAAACACAATGACAAATATAAATTTCCGATTTGGAATAAACTTGATGTTTGTGATGTGGGTAAAGACTACAAAAAGATTGCAATCGTTGATAGTGATACTATGATTCATTGGAAAGCTCCTAGCCCATTTGGTTTAATTAAGAGTGGAGTATATGGTGTTCAAGATAATGCAAACCTAAGATGGTTAGATGAGAGTGTTACTAATTATGGTGGTGAGTTTTTTCCTAATTTTAAAATAGATTTAGATAAATATATAAACGCTGGTGTGGTGTATCTTGACAATAACTCTCTTTCAATCTATGAAAAGTTAAGAGAGTTTTACTTTCAAAACCAAGAGAAGCTTGATAATTGGAACAAGGGTGGTGGAAGAGAACAAACACTATTTAATTATTTGTTACAGATAAACAATTATGATGTCAAGTTAATACCACCAATTTGGAATATGTTCGCAATGCATAAAAAAGAAATGTTTAGTCACAACTTTCAAGATGGAGATGACAAAACACCATTTTTCATAAAGTATAGTTGGGTTTGGCATTTTACAGGTTTTCCAATAGAACAAAGAACTGAGATTATGAAAAACACTTGGACGAATACTGGTGATAAATATATTCCAGAAAGTGATGAAGATATGTACAAAGGAAAACCTTTATCAGGGACGTGGCACAATGGATAAAAACATAGTATTCATAATAGCAGTCAAAAAAGATGGACAACTCAAGTCAGAGTATGAAATAGGTATTGAAAGTTGGAGAAGGTGGTGTAAAAAAAATGATGTTGATTTATTTTTGTTAGAGGAACCAATATTGTCAATGGATGATATGCATATTATCTGGCAAAGATATTTTTTATTTGATATCTATGACGCTAATAAGATTAGAGCAAACCAAACATTATTGGTGGACGCAGATACAATAGTTCATCCTGATTGTCCAAACTTCTTTGAAGAAACAGAGGATAAGTATTGCTTGGTTCACGATGACGGAAGTTATGATTGGGTATTGAGAGGTATGGAACACTATAAGAAAAGAGTTTATGATAAGGATGGGGGAAACTATCGTTTGTGGTGGAATTATTGGGAGTATGGTAATAGTGGATTTCAAATAGTCAATCAGAAACATAGAGAATTCTTTGAGTATATGAGAGAGTTTTATTTTAAGAACATCAAAGAAATTAATTTTATACAACAAAGTTATGGTATAGGGACAGACCAAACACCATTAAACTTTAATCTCAGACAGCAGAATGTTGATGTCAAGTTGTTAGGGTATAAATACAATATGGGTTGTATGTTGAAGAAAGAAATATTAGGAGACGATATGTTGTTTACTAAATTAGGTTGGATATATCATTTCAATGGATTGCCAGATAAAGATAAATCAGTTCCATTTTGGATGGAAAAAACATTTAAATATTTGTATGACTAAAGTATCATTAATAGGACACGGAAAATGGGGCGCAGTAATTGATAATGCAATCAATGGTCTGAAATACATTAATTGGGTGGATTCAAAAGACGCCGATTGGATTATATTGTCAACACCAAATGATTTACATTATGAACAAGTTTCTTATTGGTTAGCACAGAAGAAAAATGTATTTTGTGAAAAACCATTGACACTAACTTATGAGTCATCAAAAGAATTATACGATTTTGCAGACACTATGGGTGTAAAATTATATGTAGATGATGTATTTACTTGGAGAGATGATTACGATATATATGACGATGTAAATCATTTTGTTTGGACTAAACCAAATCAGAAAGATAAAAACTACATTGACAGATTAGCATATCATCACTTTATGATGTGGGTTGGAGATACTGATTTTGAAATAGAAGACATCACAGGCGAACCAAATGATTTTAAAGTAGAATTACAAGACGGAAGAACAGCAGAGTTTTTTTACGGAGATAGTTCACAAGTGGTTCATTTTGTAAACAACGAGGATTTAACAAATAATCAGAATAATCCATTGAGAACTATGTTTGAATTTTTATTTTCAAACTCAGGTGATTATGAGTTAAACAGAAAACTCACACTAAACGCTACTAAGATATCAGAGCAAGTTAAAAAAACATTGTCACCAAAAGCTTTAGTTGTAGGTGGGGGAATATTTGGAACAACTGCTGCGGTTGCCTTAGCAAACGATGGACATCAAGTAGAGTTACACGAGGAACTTGAAGATGTGATGATGGCAGCTTCAGATGTCAACCAGTATAGATTACATAAAGGGTATCATTATCCACGAAGTAAAGAAACTGCACAAGAGTGTTTAGAGGGATTAAAAACATTCAAAAGAAAATATGAACGAAGTGTCGTTAATGGAGATATAGAACATTATTATGCAATAGCATCTAAGGGTTCAAAAGTATCTGAATTTGAGTATCTGGCATTCTTAGATGATATGGAATTACCATATACGAGAGTTAAACCACTTCCAAACACGGATGTCACAATCAAAGTAGAGGAAGAATTGTTTGACAATTATAAATTATACGAGGCAGTCAGAGATAAATTATGGAGTAGTGGGGTAGAAGTTTTGAAAAACAAAACAACAACCAAAGATGACTTCAAAGGTTTTGATATAGTTGTGATTGCAACTTACTCAAAGTTAAATGATTTACTTGATAAAAAGAAAAGATATCAATATGAGTTATGTGAAAAGCCAGTCGTTAGATTACCAAGAAAATATCAAGGTAAAAGTATAGTGATTATGGATGGGCCATTTATGTGTTTAGACCCATATGGAGATAGAAATCACGTGTTGGGTAATGTAAAACACGCAATCCATACTTGGAACGAGGGAACTGAGGCATTCTGGCCACATAGATACACAAAGTATTTGAACAAAGGTGTGATAGAAAATCCAAAACACACCAAAATAGATAAGTTTATAGAAACAGGTAAAAAGTTCTTTAAAGATTTTGACAAACTAAAACACATAGGTTCTATGTATACCATTAGAACCGTACTAACAAATAGAGACCACGACGACGCAAGACCTACCTTGGTTAATCACGAGGGTGGAAATGTTTATAGTTTATTTTCAGGTAAAATAGATACTTGTGTTGACGCAGCAAACGAACTAATAAGGAGAATCAATAATGATTAAAATAGAAAAAGGTAAAAAATACTTGATAACAGGTGGAGCAGGATTTCTCGGTGGAGAACTAATAGAAAGAATATTAGACCAAGGTGGTGATGTAGTTACAGTATCACGAAATGAGGGTAAATTAATAGAATTAAAGAATCAATACAAAAGTAGAAATGGACGAATAGAAATCCATACAGGTGATATTTGTGATGATTTCACACTACCAAGATTAATGCAAGGTATAACAGGTGTATTTCACTTGGCAGCATTTAAACACGTTGGGTTAGCAGAAACNCAAGGTAGAGANTGTATCAAGTCTAATGTNATTGGTAGTATGAATGTTTTGGAAGAAGCAGTNAAAAATGATGTAAAGTTCGTTATTGGTATCTCAACAGATAAAGCAGCTCAAGTTAGTGGAACATACGGAGCAACTAAATATCTAATGGAAAGAATGTTTACACAATTTGAACAAGATTATCCACAAACTAAATTNAGAATAGTTCGTTATGGTAATGTGTTGTACTCAACAGGTTCAGTATTGTGTATTTGGAAAGACAGACTACAAAAAGGTGAAGAAATTATTGTGACTGACCCTGCAGCTACAAGATACTTTTGGACATTGAATCAAGCAGTTGATTTGATATTTGATTGTATGGAAAATGCAACTAATAGTCAATTCCACTTCCCAAGTATGAAGTCAATGAGTATGGGTAATTTACTTGATGCTATGGCAGAAAAGTATTTGCCAGAGGGTAAAGAGTTAAAAGTGAAAACTATTGGACTACAAGTCGGAGAGAATCTACACGAAAAGATATCAGAAGACGGATTGTATTCCAATGAAGCAGAACAATTCACTATTGAGGAAATCAAGGAGTTAATTTAATGGATTTAGAAGAAGTGATGGGACTACAAGAACTTGAACAAAGAAAAAATGTTTTAGTTTTTGGTGGTAATAGATTCGTAGGTAAGGCATTAGTTCCTAAATTATTGGAACAAGGATATAATGTTGATGTCTTTAATCGAAGTGGAACAGGTCCTGATGGAGTTAACATAATACAAGGTGATAGAAATAAATCAGAGGATATCGATAAGATAGATTTTGATGCCTATGGTTGTATCGTGGATATGTGTCTATTTTTTGAAGCACAATATGATTTATTCGTAGATAGAATGAATGAATCCACAAACTATATTTTTGTCAGTAGTGGAGCTGCCAGAGGTGATTATATGGAACACTATGGTGATTACGGAAAGGACAAAAAGAGAATAGAGGAAAGACTAAAAGAATCTAAATTGAATTACAAAATAGTTAGACCAAGTTACATAGTTGGTAAAGGTAATCACAGACCAAGGTTAGGCCATTATATGAATAAAATCATTCATAGAGAACATATTGAGATAGCCGGTGATGGTAAAAATATGGTTAATGTGGTATTTGTTGAAGATGTGGTGAATCAATTGGTCAGATTAGCAACTACACAAGCAAGAACATATGAAATGATTGAGGTCGTTGGAGACAACATCGAAGTCATTGATTTAATTTACAAAGTATTTAAGTATGTTCTTGATGACGCATATCAAGGTAATGTAATGTTGGTTCAAGATGATGAAAAAGCAATACTACCTAAAAATAATTTTACATTTGAGACTAATTGGGACTACACCAAGTTAGAAGAGGGATTAAAAGACTACGCAAAGTGGTATTACAATGAAGGAGCAAAAAAATATGGATACATTATATAGGGCAAAACCCTACATTCCATCGGTTACACATAAATGGATATTAAGAAAGTTTGAAACAATACTTCAAACAGGAGCATTAATTCAAGGACAACACGTTGGTGAGTTCGAAAAAGAAGCTTGTCATATGTTCGATGTCAAGAATGCGATAGCTACCACATCTTGTGGAACAGGTTTGGAAACCGTGTTGTTAGCAAGTGGAATTAAGGGTAAACAATTCATAGTTCCAACACAAACATTTGCTGCAAGTGTAAATTGTATTATTAGAACAGGTAACATACCATTGATTGTTGATGTTGATTCAGAAACACAATGTTTATCTTTGGATATCATCAAAGAAAATATGTTGACTCAAAATGTTGGTGGAGTCATAATGGTTCATATGTCAGGTCTGATTACACCTGAAATGGAAGAGATAGAAAAATATTGTAAAGACAATAATTTATTCTTAGTTACTGATGACGCTCACACTTATGGAGCTAAGTTAGGTGATAGATTCGCTGGAACATTTGGAGACGCCGGTGTATTTAGTTTTTATCCAAGTAAAATAATCACAACAGCAGAGGGTGGATTAATTACCACTAACGATGATGAGTTAGCAGAGAAATGTAGGGTGGTTAGAAATCACGGAACAAGAAGAAATGATGGAGAATATCAAGGATTAGATTATGGATATACTTGTGATATGCCATCAACCAATTATCGTATGTCAGAGTTCCACGCAGTTCTTGGATTAGCACAAAACAAATACCTAAATAGTTTTATTGAGAGAAGAAACGAGATAGCAGATATCTATAATGAAAGACTATCAAAGGTTGATTGGTTACAAACACCATTCAAAGATGATAATATCAAACAAACCTATTGGCAATATATCGTTAAGATTACAGATGACAAAAGAGATAGAACAACAGAGTTNNTAAGATTGTTGGACGAGTATAAAATACCAACAGCAAATGCTTATTCACCATTGTGTCACGAACAAGAAATCTACAAACCTTATCTAAGTCCAAAAGGATACAAAAACTCAGAGGAGTTTATCACAAAGATATTTTCACTACCGATGTATGTTGAAATGACTGATGAACAAGTTCATTATGTTTGTAGAACAATAGAAGAACTATGATAGTATCGATTCATCAACCAAATTATTTGCCTTGGTTGGGCTTCTTTGATAAAATAAAACGAAGTGATTTGTTTGTTATTTTTGATGATGTCCAATTTCCAAGAGGTAAGAAACATTTTGGTCATAGGAATCAAATCAAAACACCAAATGGGACAAAATGGTTGTCAGTTCCAATCAAGAACAAATCAGATATGGTATCATTCAATGACACGATTATCAATTATGATATCGATTGGCACCACGAACATCTAAGACTAATGGAGTTGAACTACAAAGACTCACCATATTTCAATGACTACTATCAAGACTTAGAGTATATTATCGAGGGAGAATATGAATCACTAACAGAACTATCAACCGACTTAATTAGATACTTTATGACCAAACTAAATATTAGAACCACTATTGCCAGAAGCTCAGAGTTATCAAGTCAATATGAAAAAGGTAGTGATAAGATATTCAGTATATTAGAAAATGTAAACGCTACAGATTATCTAACAGGTTCAGGTCCTGGCTCACAAAGATATATTGATGAAGAGGAATTTAAAAATAGAGAGATAAATTTACATTGGCAAAATTATGAGTGTAAAGAATATAATCAGTTGTTTGGAGATTTCATACCATATTTATCAGTAGTGGATTTATTATTTAATCACGGAGAAAAAGCAGGAGAGGTTATATGAATGTGATGGCAATCGGAGCACATCCCGACGACATAGAATTTGGTTGTGGTGGAACTTTAATTAAACACAAAGAAATGGGTAATGATGTAACCTATGTTTGTATGACTGATACAGAGTCAGTTGACGCTACACAAGGTAAGGTCATCAGAACAGAATCAGAACTAAAATCTGAAACACAATGTGCAGCTGATGTTCTTGGGGTGGATAGAATATTTTATTTACCATTCAAAGATTTACACGTACCATTTAGTTTTGAAAGTGTATCTCAATTAGAAACATTGATAAAGCAATATCAAACAGATACAATTTACACTCATTGGTCAGGTGATAGTAATCAAGACCACATCTCTACATTCAAAACCACAATGGCAGCCGCAAGATATGTCCCAAATGTATATTGTTATGAACAAATACCTATTCCAAGACATACCGATAATCCTATGAGAATAAATACCTATGTGGATATAACGGAATCATTTGATGACAAGATAAAAGCAGCTGAATGTCATCAAAGTCAGTTCAAAAAATACAAAGAAGCTGGATTTGATGTGTCAGAAAACTTAACCACATTAGCAAAGTTCAGAGGTATTCAAGCGAATTGTAAATACGCTGAAGGTTTTCAAATAATAAAACAAGTTGAGGTAGAATGGTAGTCAAAGCAAATCCAGAGTTTGGTATCGAGTTGGCATTAGTTGTTCCTTATGCTTATCATCTACACACACAAGGTAAATTAGATTCAGTTATCACATCAAAAGGTATGAAACCATTTTACTATTTTTGTGATGATGTAAGAGAGGATTTTTCACAAAGGACGATAGACAATGGTGCAGCTGGACTTAATGAGTTACCAAATAATTGGATACACGGAATAAATCCTGAGGTTGAGCCAGCAGTGTTAAATTATGATGAGTGGACACCACCACCTTACAAAGAACATTATGGGGTGGACACAGGTAAAAAGTCAGTATTCATATCAAACAAATTTAATTTAGAGCATGGACAAGAACCATTTGGTTTTTTTGACATACAATGTTTATATGATATGTTCAGTTATTTAACGAGTTGCGGATATGAGGTAATATACAAAAGAGCTACAAATCAAGAGAAGGGTTTCACAATAGATGAAAATGAAATGGGTTCTATCGTTCAAGGGTATCATAATATCACAGCAGATGTTGAGGGTATTGGTGTTATATCTGATAGAGACTTACCAAAGTATATGAAAGGTGTAACATTATTTGATGATTTAGTTGAGGATGATTACAACGAAACACAACTAAAAGTTATGGCAAATTGTGATTATTTCATATCAGTTTGTGGTGGTAATTCCATATTATCGAGTTATTTTGGTGGGACTATGATATCATATGTTCACAAAGGAAAAGAATTAAGACCAAACTATTTTGGAGAAAATAGTTATTTTAGAAAGTTGTCAGGTGCAAATATTGTGCCAGTTTATGATGTCATTGGTAAAGTAAACACCAAGACTTATCATCACAAAGTAAACACAACAGGAAAACAAGACTATACAGGTTTAATGGAGACTATTAAAAATGAAATTAAATAACAAATACATCATCGGTTGTCACGTTATGTTTTACGAGATAGATATGGTGGAAGAATATCTAAACTCAGTTCATCTGGCATTACAAGATATTGACAACAAAGAAAATGTCAAGGTTGAAATGATGTGGAATATGTCTCAGTATTTTGAACAATCAAATTCTATGCAATCAATATATGCAAAAATAGAAAAATTAGAAAGAAAATATGATTTTGTTAGTTTGTTTTATGATAATGACGATAAACCATACACTATGGCAGACTATCGTAGAGAGTTGAACAACCAATGTAATGAGTGTGATTATGTGATATGGGGTGAATCAGATTGTCTAATGCCAAGACAAATGTTTGGAGTGTTGGAGCAACTAAAAGAGTATGCAAATAGTCAAGGTGTTAACAGATACATCACAACATTCGGTATTAGAAAAATGTGGGATGATAGTTGGAGAGTGTTAGAACATCCTGAGTTTACAGATAAACCATACTATGATATGGATACTGAGGAAGATAAGAAAAAAGCAGAGTCATCACCTTGGTCAATCAGATACACTATGTCTCAAAGAGAGATGGATGAAGTTAATTCCAAAACAAAAGAGTTAGATGTTAAAATGATTAACTATCCAAAGTTTGATGGTAGTGGATTAGTTATATCATCAGATTTATTAAGAACAGGCGCCAATATTCCACCGGCAGTCTATATGAATGGAGATGATAGTTCATTTTTAGAGAGTTGTAGATTACATATGGGTGATAGATATGCACAATTTGTCATAAACAATATATTGAAAGTTCACAATAGAAATCATCCTAAGAAGAGAAGATACATTCAAGGTGAAGATGATAAATTAAATACTCATTTTAAAAGAGCAACGAAAAATTGGTATAAAGAATTTAACAATGTGTCAAAGGGTAACTTGAATAAACTTTATAGAAGTCAAGAACCTTTTGCAAAGAAACAATACAAAGAAGAAAGTAAATAAAAAAATGGGAGCAATACACAGAGTAATACCAGATGACCGACCAGGTCAAGTCTGGTGGTTTCACGGAAATAGTGGAAGTGGTAAAACGAACATCGCTTTAAAGTTCGATGTTCCAAATAAGGTGGTGTTGGACGCTGACGATTTCAGAGAGGTATGGCCAGAGTTAGGATTTAGTGAGCAAGACAGAAGATTACAAAATGAGAGATTAGCAAAGATAGCAAGACTATTTTGGATACAAGGAAAGAATGTGGTAATCGCATCCATATGTCCATATGCTACTCAAAGAAAACAAATAAGAGAAGAAATACTACCTGATGTAAAATGGATTTATGTAAATAGTAAAGATAGTAAACCAAGTTCAAAAAAGTATCCATTCGAGGAAGGTTGGTAGATGACAAATGTAGTTGTAGCAATCGATGATTTACATCCTGAACAAGGTTGGGGATGCGAGGGTGACATACAAGTAGAATATTTAACCCGCTTAAATCAGCAATATGGGGTCAAATTCACCCTATTCTGCCCAAGTTATTATCATCACGAGTATAAGTTAACAAAAGATTGGGTGTCGTATTGGAAACAATTTGATTGGGTTGAATTAGCAAATCACGGACATTTTCACGATGTTCAGAAGTATTCTTTTGACCAAATGGGAGACCAAGAGTTTTTAGAACTAAATTATACTGAAGCAACAGAGAGAATACAAGAGTCATTAGCACTATGGGAAGAATGTGGACATAGACCAAAAGGATTTAGAAGTCCTGGTTGGGGTATTACACAAGAAGCTGCTACGGCAGTGTCAAGTTATTTTGATTGGGTGGCAGGACACGAACAAATAAATCAGAATGTAATATTTCCAACTCAATATTTCATCGGAGCAGATGGTATCCACGAAACAGAAAACATAAGTTTATATGGAGAAACATTTATGTTTCAATCACATATACAAGGCGATTGGAATGACAATGTATGGAATGAGAAAAATTATCTTCATTTTCAAAAAGTCTTGGACTATTTATTATCACAATATGAGTTACAATTCACAACCATTTCGGAGATAAAATGAAAGTAGTATTTTTTTCAGAAAGTGGTATCGTCGGTAAAGTAGATAGAAAATTTCCAAATGCAAGAAATGATATAGCGTGGTCAATAATGATGAACGCAGATTGGTGTCCTTATGGAAAAACACCAACGGAAAAATATGATTTAGGAGTGGTCACGATACCAAAAACAAAACCAAACTTAGATGTTGATTGGTTCAAACAATATTGTGACAAGATTGCCATAATGCAGGAAGGCCCACATTGGTATTTCCAAGACTATTCAGTTGAACAACAATTTCAATTTGTTGAAAACTTGAGAAAAGCAGATTGGGTTTGGTGTCACAATCAGTCTGACGTCAGTTATTACGAAGGATTAGGTTGTGAAGATGTAAGAGTGATGAGAACTCTTATGTTGCCAGAAGGTTTAGATAGTGCTCAACACTCAAGTGATAAAGAAGGAATCATCTTGGGTGGTAATTTCACAAGTTGGTATAGTGGATTGGATAGTTATTTAATAGCTCACGCAGTAAACGAACCAATCACAAATGTGTCTATGGGTAGAAAACAAGAAGAGGAAGATATGATACCTGACATTACTTATCTACCCTATATGAGTTGGAGAGAGTGGATAAAAGAATGTGGTAAATACAAAGTCGGAATCCATATGATGAGAACACACGCAGCTGGAACATTTAGTATGAATCTGGCATATCACGGAACGCCTTGTATCGGATACGAGGGATTAGACACACAAGATTTACTACATCCACAAACTACGGTGGAAGTAGGTAATATAGCAAAGGCACAATCGATATTGAAGAAACTATACTCAGATAAATTCTTTTATCACGAGTGTTCAGAACAAACAAAGGAGTTATTCGATAAATATTATTCAGAGGAAGCATGGTTAGATGACTTCCAAAAAGTAAATAAGGAATTTAAAAATGGGTAAAACGATATCATTTATACAACCATCAAGGTCAAATCTAAAATATCTCAAATGGTCATATGAGAGTATTAGAAAAAATCTTGGATACAGACACGAAATTTGTATGGCAGATGACGCTTCCACAGATGGAACTTGGGAGTGGATGAAAGAGATAGCAAAGAAAGACCAAAATGTCAAGATACATAGAAACGCTGGACCTGATAGATTAGGACATACGATTCTATATGATACATTGGTCAATGATTATGCTACAAATGATATCGTGATGATATATCACGCTGATATGTATGCTNTGCCAGNTCTTGATGACGAGATACTAAAACACATCAAGCCAGGTGTAGTAGTGTCAGCTACGAGAATAGAACCACCACTACATCCAGAGGGGCCTGAAAAAGTTTTGATGGACTTTGGTATTGAGCCAGAGGAATTTAAAGAACAAGAATTATTGAATTGGTTTGATATGGATTACACTTGGGAACAAGAAACCACCGAGGGTATATTCGCTCCTTGGGCTATATACAAAGAGGACTTCCAATCTATTGGTGGACACGATGATTTATATGCACCACAATCCAAGGAAGATTCGGATATCTTTAATAGGTTTGTATTGAATGGATATAAATTAGTCCAAACAAGAGAAGGTGCGGTATATCATATGACTTGTAGAGGTTCAAGATTTGCTGATGGTGCTAAAAGAAATCCAAATGGTGAAGTTTTTATGAAAAATAGAGAAACTGACGAGTGGTTAGCACAAAATCAAAGGTCAACAAGAAATTTTGTCAGAAAGTGGGGACAAATGGTAGAGCACGATGAATACCTAAAACCTATCATTACACCAAAATACAATATTGGATTCAGACTAACTAATAGTTGTGACTTCAATACGATAAGAGAATTAGAACCTTGGTGTTCAAATCTCTATGTTGACGACGAAGAATTGATTTTGGAGTATATCAGAATGGAACAGCCAGACACAAAATTTGATTTAAGAAAGAAATTATGCAAACCTGATGTGGAAAATGATGTTATGGTTACATTTAATCCATTCAAGTTAAATCAAAATAACATTCAAATACTAATGGCACTACCTAAAATACTACAAGATAGTGGTGAGGTAGGAGAGTCAGAGATTGACATATTCAAAGTATTTATTTCATCATTAAAAACATACGAAAAGGAGTTGATTAAATGTTAAGACTATTGTTACTTTTAACATTCATAATAGGGTGTGATGACACCTTTCAAGAAGATTATCCAAGTATCACTTATGAATTCGAGGTGGATTTACCACAAGATACCAGCGGATACTACCGCATGACATTGGATAGAGAAACTTGGCAAACCACACAAAGAATCCAAGGAAAAGTCACTTCGGATTCAGAGTGGGTAGACCAAATAAGAATTAATTGGGAAAGTTCTCATTATTGGGTTCTCGGAGATACATTAGGTTATATTTATAAACGAGGATTAACTGATGATATGGTATATGTGAATTATGATACATTATATGTCACAGGTTTTGATGGACGAGAAGTTCCAACAATAAACGCAGTAAGTTATCCTAATTGTGAAATATATAGTTTTGGTTCAGAGTGTGAAGTCAATACGATGATTGCGCCGGTCAAGACTATGGTCGGTGACACACTAAAGGTAACTGCTTGGTATGTAGATTTTTATCAAGAAATAACGGAGAAATCCATAAACATCATATTGGAATAAAAAATGGTATACAAATTAGTAAACAAAAGAACACAAGAAGTAGTAGACACAACCGAACAAAAAGAAAAGAATACAGCTTGGACTTATTTTTATTTGAGAAAGAAAATAGTTGACAGAGATGACTTTAATAGGTTGTATGAGGTAAAAAGAGATGACGGAGATAGACCTACACGGCTTTAAGCACGATGAGGTAGAAGATAAATTAGCGAATCTATTGATTCTACATTATAATATGGGAAACTTTCCAGTAACATTGATTACAGGTAAAAGTGAAAGAATGAAAACAATAGTTCGCAAGATAGTAAAAGAGCATGGATTCACAGAAGATAATTTTTGGAATGATAATCCAGGCGCAATAAGATTGAGGAGTTAAGATGGAAACATTACAGATTTTAGGATGGATATATTTGGGAATAATTTTAGGTAGTATGGGTTCAGTAGTTGGACTATCACTATTTCAAGTAAGAAATGTAGCAGACTTGAAAGCAGAAATCAGAGATTTAAGATTACAAAGACAATTACTCAAAGAAGAAGTATTCAGACTGACAAAAAGAGGTAAGCCAGCCCCAAGAAAAAGAAATTGGAAGAGAAAACCACGAAAAAAGTAGATGGATTTTCTAATTAGTGATATTTATTACTGATTATGAATAAAACAGACAAACAAGACTTAAAATTAATAGAATTTCGTTTAGACGCTCAAGATGAGAGTGTTAAAAATCTACATATAGAATTTGATGAAAAATTAGGACAAATCCACACAGATATCAAATTTATCAAAGAAAATCTATTCAATCCTGAAACAGGCCTATGGGCTGAGACCAAATTAAATACCCAACATAGACAAAACACTACCAAATGGAGAACCATAGTGGGTGGTGGTGTCATCGCTCTGATGATAGATATGTTTTGGGGTATGTTCACAAAATAAATCAAAAAAAATAAAAAAAAAGCTTGACTTTCTGCAATAGTATTATTATATTGTATTGTAATGATAATGATTGGAGAAAATTAAAATGGATATAGGAACTTTTGCTATGGGTTGTATGAACTATGAAACTACAAGGAACGCTGGTAANTTNCCAGAACACGACATAGAGTTNCAAGCCGAAACNGGNATNGGNCCNNNCTANAATAATNNTAGANCACNANNACAGATNAAGAGNNNAGANNNGCTCTTGAAGAAGACGGCAGAATGACNCCNGNNGANATTGANGANTNNTTAGATTCTTTNNANATGTAAATTATTTTTAAAAATATTACGATTTTACTTGACTTTCTCATTTATTATTTGTATATTATGTAAAAAGGAAGGATATTATGATTAAACAAATTGAACAATTATTAAATACATTAGAGCAAGAGTTGACTGACGGATATAATACTTTGCCAGATTATCAAGCAAATGATGAGGGTAAAACTTAT
>FUFK010038004.1_pt1 | contig 34560 bp, 26 predicted proteins | sample 1021851 | NCBI WGS metagenome assembly FUFK01 (sample SAMEA51879418, study PRJEB19060) | metagenome | reverse complement strand
GCTGTTAATGTAATTGTTTTTGCTGTTTGCTCAATAGCATCGACAGTTTGATCGTTTGCTGCTGGTCGTTGATTAACATTAATTGTAATTTTAGCTGTATCACTATCAACTATACCATCATTTACCTTAAAAGTAAATGAATCATTTTCTGGGTTGTCATTATTGTATGAAAAAATAACTGACCCGCTATTTATTGTTTTTGGTAATTCTGACTCTGTAATTTCTGCATCACCATATTTTAGGACACCTTGATTTGGAAGGCTTAGTATTATAAAATTTAATTCGTCTCCATCAGCATCGCTACCTTCCATAACAATTCTGATTTCTTCATTTAAAATTCCATCAATTGTGTTGTCATTTGCAATAGGCTTGGTATTATCTAATTGAATTAGATTATAAATTTTAACAATTCCTGAGCCTGTTCCTGTATTTCCTGAGTTGCTTGCATCAGGTGCGGAAACAATTAATTTTGTTCCATCACTGGTCAATAGTGCTTGCCAACCCAGCATACCGTTGCTGCCTTGGCTTGCATCAATGATTCCAATATTAACCCAATCATTATCAGACAATTCATATATTTTAACTTTTCCGTTTCTTTTCCCTGGATCTTTTGTTGATTGGGGAGAACCTATTGCTAGTAGATTGCCGTTGGAGGACAAAGACACCACTCCCGATTCATCATTCTCATTTTCACCTTTTATGTCTGATCCAATTTGATCCCAATTGTTTTGATTATCCTGTCTATAAACTCTGACAATTCCTTTATAATTATCATAGAGTGTTGACCCTACAGCTATGACATCTCCCTCAGATGTCATAGAATTGGAATACATTTGGCTGTTTGGAGGCCCCACTATACCTGAGTTAAGCTGGCTGTAGTTACTTCCATTCCAAATCTTCGTATCAATAAAACCAGTATCAGCACCATCAGTCTTCCTTCCAGGTGCACCCGAAGAGAAAGATTTACCATTTCTCGACAAAGAAATCTCCACACCATTAAAATCATTCACTGAGGATCCGCTTGGGAAAAAATCATCACTTATTTTTTGCCACTTATCATCAATCCATTTGTAGATTCTTAAAGCACCGGCATTTTCAATATTATCATTATCAATTCTGTAACCACTAACAGCTAATATGTTTCCATCGGCAGATAGTTTAACTCGCCATCCAAAATAGCCCAATTCATCTGAGCTAATAATTTCATTTCCAATTTTTTCCCAATTGGAACCGTCAAACTCATAGGTAATAACTTTACCTGCGTGAGTAGCTCCCTCACTATTTCCATAAGCCCCTACAGCTAGCCTATTTCCATTTGCTGAGAGAGAAACTGATATACCTAAGCGATCTTCTTTATTTGTACCATTTATATTTTGTCCCTTTTGGTTCCATGAATTATTTTCTAATGCAAATACTTTCACTTGTCCTGAATTGGTTTCTATGTCACTATTCCTGTAAGCACCAATTGCAAGGGTTTTATGATCTTCACTAACTGAGATTGATTGACCAAATTGTTCATTTGGAGTTTTTCCTTCCAGCACATGAGTAGGTTCGAATACTTTTTTAAACTGTTTAAAAACCGTAATATAAACACTCTTAATTGAAGAGTCAGCAGTTCCATCATTAACTTTGAAAGTGAACGAGTCAAGACCAGTAAAGTTACTATTTGGCGAATATGTAACAATATTATTATTAACCTGAATAGTTCCATTGTTTGGTTGAGATAGCACTTCGTATTTTAGCTCATCGTTGAAATCTAAATCAGAACCAATCAGTTTTAATTCTAACTGTGTGTTTATTTTGGTTGAATAGTAAAGGTCAGTAGCAATCGGGTTGTTATTTTGTGCATTTAAAGAAAAGTTTAGAAAAAAAGCAACTAAAAATACAATTACATGTTTGATGTTTTTTAACATTACATGAATGTAAGAAAACTATTTGACATTGATTAATTGTTCAATTTCATCAACGATTCTATGTGATCAATTTCAATTGGAATTTCACCCATAAGATTTGTTGGATTTCCTGAACTGTTTATTACAACATCATCTTCAAGCCTTACTCCAAACCCTTCTTCCATTATATAGATTCCTGGTTCTACTGTTAATACATTGTTTTTTTCAAAAGGAATTTTCAAATCACAATAATCATGAGTGTCTAAGCCCAAATGATGAGATGTGCCATGACTAAAGTATTTTTTATAGGCAGGTCTTTGTTTAGTTTCATTTTGAATATCCGATTTGTCGAGCAATCTAATTCTTAAAAGTTCCGATGTCATTATTTTGCCAACTTCTTTGTGATACTCAGCCCACAGAACACCTGGTCTGAGTAGTTTTGTAACTTCATTTTTAACATTTAAAACAGCATTATAAACTGTCTTTTGTCTTTCACTAAATCTTCCACTAACCGGAATAGTTCGAGTCATGTCACTAGAATAATTCGCATATTCAGCACCAACATCCATTAGGATAATTTCTCCGTCAAGACATTGCTTGTTGTTTTTTATATAGTGCAGATAATTAGAGTTTTTTCCAGATGCTATTATCGGTGTATAAGCAAATCTTTTTGATCTATTTTTTAAAAATTCGTGAGAGAATTCAGCTTCAATTTCATATTCCCAAACACCAGGTTTTACAAACCCTAGGACTCTTTCAAATCCTTTCTTAGTTATGTCACATGCCCTTTTAATAAGGCTTAATTCAATTTCATCTTTGACAGATCTTTGATATTGTAGAATTGGATTACTCTTTTTAAAACTTAAACCACCAAAATTTTTGAGTTTTTCAATAAAACGATCCTCTCTAGTTTGGGTTTCAACATTCTGTCTATAATGTTCGTTAGTNTTTATGTAAACGTGGTCAGCTTCTTTNAATATTTTACTTAAAATTTCATCAAATTCCCCAAGCCAATGAACATTTTTTATACCAGAAATTTTNAAAGCGTCAGATTGGGTTAATTTCTCTCCTTCCCAATGNACAATATGATCATTTGTTTCTCTGATAAAAAGAATTTCCTTAAAATTCTCGTTTAACGAATCTGGAAATAATACTAATATACTTTCCTCTTGGTCGATTCCGCTTAAGTAAAATATATCTCTGTGTTGTTCGAAAGGAAGTGTTGAGTCTGCACTTACTGGATAAATGTCATTAGAATTAAAAAAAGCAACNCTATTTTGTTCTAGTTTATTTATAAAATTTTTGCGATTTTTAATAAAAAGATTGGTATCAATTTTATCGTATTTCATTGTAGTATGATATCAATCAAATTTAACAAATTAAAATGATGAAAAATTTAACACTAATCTTCTTTATATTTTCTTTACTTTCTTATTCTCAAAATAATTTTACATCAGCCAGATCAATNGAAATTTCTGAAAATAATTATGAAGAACAACTAAGAAGCTCAATTGTAAAAAATATTGAATTGACTAATATTGGTCCAAGTGTAATGAGCGGTAGGGTCACAGACTTGGAGGTNAACCCTAACAATCCCACTGAGTTTTATGTTGCTTATGCTTCGGGAGGTTTGTGGCACACAAAAAATAATGGTACCACTTTTAGCCCAATAATGGANAATAGTATGACACAAAACATTGGTGANTTTGCAATTGATTGGAAATCAAATTCTATTTACGTNGGTACTGGGGAGAGTAACTCATCAAGATCTTCTTACCCTGGAATAGGAATCATAAAATCTAATGATAATGGCAGTACTTGGTCTAATATAGGACTTAGAGACTCTCATCACATAAGCAGAGTTTTGGTAAATCCTAATAATGAAAACCATCTAGTTGTTGCTGTCATTGGACATTTGTATACAAAAAATAAACAGAGAGGAATTTTTACATCTTTTGATAATGGTAAAACCTGGGAAAAGTCATTATTTATCAATGATCATACAGGTGCCATAGATCTAGTTGTTGATCCAGAAAATTTTGACATTCAGTATGCAGCTTTTTGGGAAAGGGAAAGAAAAGCATGGAACTTTATTGGAAGTGGTGATAATTCGGGTATATACAAATCGGTTGATGGTGGAAAAAATTGGGAGCTTATAACAACAAAAAACTCTGGCTTTCCTACTGGAGATGGTGTTGGTAGAATCGGTTTATCAATTTTTAATTCGTCTATTATTTATGCAGTTTTGGACAATCAGTTTAGAAGACCTGCTGATCAGAAAAAAACTAAATTGAGTAGATTGGATTTTAAAGATATGTCAAAATCAGACTTTTTAAAATTGGAGGATAAAGAATTAAAAGCATTTATTAGTCAAAACAATTTTCCAAAGGAAAATGATTTGGAAAATATTAAAACAAGAATTCAAAAAGATGAGTTATATCCAAATGATATTTACAAATTTCTAACCGATGCAAATGCCGAGCTTTTTGATTCAGCTGTTATTGGTGCGGAAGTTTACAAGTCTGTTGATGCTGGAAAGACTTGGAAAAAAATGAATGAAGATTATTTNGATGGAGTNTATAGTAGTTATGGATATTATTTTGGAAGAATTCATGTATCACCTGTTGACTCTGAACAAATTTATATTTATGGCGTTCCTTTATTAAAATCGAATGATTCAGGAAAAACCTTCTCTGATATTGGAGCAAGTAATGTTCATGTTGATCACCACGATTTATGGATAAACCCAAATGACAATAATCATCTTGTTTTAGGAAACGATGGTGGGGTTAACATTTCCTACGATCAGGGAGATAACTGGATTAAACTTAATCAACCATCTGTTGGCCAATTTTATTCTATTAATGTAGATAATTCAGAACCTTACAATGTGTACGGCGGATTGCAAGACAATGGCGTATGGATGGCAAGTAATAATTCAGTTGAGTCACCATATTGGTATGAATCAGGTCACAATAACTGGACTAAAATAATGGGAGGAGATGGAATGCAAATTCAGATTGACAAACGAAACAACAACATTGTTTATACTGGTCTTCAATTTGGAAATTATTATAGACTAGATTTAGAGAATGAGAGCAGAAAAAATATTAAACCTCGCCATAAACTTGGTCAGTCACCGCTTAGATTTAATTGGCAAACACCTATTCTTATTTCAAAGCACAACCAAGACATTATATATTTCGGAAGTAATAAATTGCATAGATCCCTGGACAAAGGAAATAATTGGGATGAGATTTCAGATGATTTAACTAATGGTGGATTAAAAGGAAACGTTCCTTATGGAACTATAACTACTTTTGATGAATCAAACCATGAGTTTGGAAAAATCGTTGTTGGAACTGATGATGGAAATATTATTTTAACTCAAGATTCTGGTACTAATTGGAAGCCAATTAATAATGGTCTACCATCAAGCTTGTGGGTTAGTAGAGTTATTTTTTCAAATCATAATGAAAACAGGATATATGCTTCTCTCAACGGATATAGGTTAAATAACTTTGAACCGCACTTATATGCAAGTGATGATAATGGAAACACCTGGAATAAAATCTCATCAAATCTTCCCTTGTCACCAATTAACGTCATAAGGGAAGATATAAAAGATGAAAGAATNTTATACGTGGGTACTGATAATGGGCTTTTTATTTCTTTTGATTTAGGCTTGAATTGGCATCCTTTTTCATCAAATTTACCAAGAGTTGCTATTCATGATCTCGTCATACAAAATGAAAAAAACGAATTGATTGTAGGAACTCATGGAAGATCTATCTATAAATTAAATCTCGAATTATTTTCAAAGTTCAATAAACTTCATAAATCATCAAGTTCATTTACAGTTTTAAAATTAGATGAACCAAAATATTCAAGCTTTTGGGGATCTAAAAGAAATTATACAACTGACATTTACAGTCCAGAGATAAGTGTTCATATTTACAGCTCGACTAGTCAAATTTTAAATTATCAAGTCTTAAATAAGAATTCCAAATTTTTAAATGGTGGTAAAATCGAACTTGACAAAGGTTTCAATACTATAAATTTACCCNCTTTTATTGATCCAAATTTGAGTTTAAAACAAATCAAAAAAATAGGTTTTGAGGTCAAGAATTATGATGATGGAAAAACTTATTTAAACAAAGGAAAATATATTTTAAAAATTGAAAACAAAACAATAGACTTTTCAGTGAAATAGGGCATATTATTTGTTTGTAACAAATACGTAAATTAATTTTGTTATATGCTAAAAAAACTATTTAACTCGTCCATAGGCCGTAAAATCGCTATGGCGTTATCCGGTATTTTTTTAATTGTTTTTTTAACACAACATTTTTTAATCAATATTACCTCTGTGTTTAGTGAGAGTTTATTCAATTGGCTTTCTCATTTCATGGGCACAAATCCATTGGTTCAATTTGTACTTCAGCCTATACTGATCGCAGGTGTGCTTTTTCATTTTGTTATGGGTTTTATTTTAGACTATCAAAATAGAAAAGCAAGACCAGTAAATTATGCTGTTTTTAAAGGATCCAAAAATTCATTGATGGTTTCAAGGTATATGATTTTATCAGGTACGGTTATTTTATCTTTTTTAGCATTACATTTTTATGATTTTTGGATCCCAGAAATGGAGTATAAGTACATTGAGTTTAAACCTGATGATCCAAATAGGTATCATCATGAGTTAGTAGAGAAATTTCAAGACCCTNTNAAAGTAGTTTTTTATTGTGTNTCATTTNTNTTTTTAGCCTTGCATTTAGTCCATGGANTGGCATCATCAACCCAATCTTTAGGAACAANCAATAAATATTCCTCATTGATTAAAANAATTAGTTATTCATTTGGTATAGTTGTTCCGCTTGGCTTTTGTTTCATTGCCATCTATCATTTTTTGTCCCATTAAAAAATTAAAATAATTTTTAATGTGTTATAATTTGTATATCTTTGACAGGTAAAAAGATGTGTTATAATAATTTTNATTTTTGTGAAGAAAGTTACTTATTCTCTTAATTATAGAAAACCAAAAAACCAATACACCAATAATGACGAATTGGTAGTCTGCTTGAGATATTATCACTCAATCGGCAATGGTAAATACAAAGTCACTAAAAAGAGTACTGGGATAAAGTGTAAGCTTGTTGATTGGGACTCAGATTGGCATAAATCTATAAATAGACACCCTATAAAATCATCTGATCCTGATTACCTTGAAAAGAATCGTTTACTTAAAAATCTATCAGTAGAGCTGCATGCTGATGCTAAAAATATAAAAATTTCTAATTCTGTTATTAATTCAAAAATACCCGAAGGAAAACTTGAATTGAAATGGACAACACATAAGAACAATGTTCGTTTAGTTAGTCCAGCAAACAAAAGAAACATTGATGTAATTGTTGTAGGTACTGGTCTAGCTGGTGGATCCGCTTCAGCCACTTTAGCTGAACAAGGATACAATGTAAAAGCTTTTTGTTTTCAAGATTCATCGAGAAGGGCTCATTCAATTGCAGCCCAAGGTGGAATAAACGCAGCAAAAAACTATCAAGGTGACGGTGATTCTGTCTACAGATTATTTTATGATACAATAAAGGGGGGTGATTACAGGTCTAGAGAAGCCAATGTCTATAGACTGGCAGAGGTTTCTACTAGTATTATTGATCAGTGTGTAGCACAAGGAGTACCTTTTGCAAGAGAATACGGAGGATTGCTTGACAATAGATCATTTGGAGGAGTTTTAGTTTCTAGAACTTTTTATGCTAAGGGTCAAACAGGGCAGCAGTTGCTTTTGGGTGCTTATTCTGCTATGAATAGGCAAATAGCAAGAGGAAAAATAAAAATGTATAGTAGGCACGAAATGATGGATATTGTTATTGTTGATGGAAAAGCTAGGGGAATTATCACTAGAAACCTTATAACCGGTGAAATTGAAAGTCACTCTGCTCATGCTGTTGTTTTGGCATCAGGTGGTTATGGAAATTTATTTTATTTATCTACAAACGCAATGGGCAGTAATGTTTCAGCTGCTTGGAAGGTTCACCGAAAAGGAGCTTTTTTCGCCAATCCTTCTTTCACTCAAATACACCCAACCTGCATACCTGTTTCAGGTGATTATCAGTCCAAGTTAACCTTAATGTCTGAGTCATTAAGAAATGATGGAAGAATTTGGGTGCCAAAAAATTTAGACGATGCAAAAAAAGTTAGAAATAACACTTTAAAACCAACACAAATACCTGAAGAAGATCGAGATTATTACCTTGAAAGAAGGTATCCTGCATTTGGTAATTTGGTTCCTCGGGATGTTGCTTCACGAGCAGCTAAAGAAAGATGTGATTCGGGTTATGGAGTTAATAAAACTGGTGAAGCAGTTTTCTTAGATTTTTCTTCTTCAATAATTAGATATGGAAAAGAAAAAGCATTAGTAAAAGGTCTTGATGTTGACGATTTAAACTTGGTTAAATCCCTTGGTGAAGATGTAATAAGGGCTAAATACGGCAACCTCTTTCAAATGTATGAGAAGATTGTTGATCAAAACCCTTACAAAACTCCAATGATGATTTACCCCGCAGTTCATTATACTATGGGAGGATTATGGGTAGATTATAATTTGATGACTACAATTCCTGGATGTTATGCAATTGGGGAAGCTAATTTTTCTGATCATGGAGCCAACAGGCTAGGAGCTTCTGCACTCATGCAAGGTTTAGCTGATGGATATTTTGTTTTACCAAACACTATCAATGACTTTCTTGCAGATGATATTAAAACAGGACCAATAAATAATGAATCTCAAGAATTTGTCAAAGCAAAAAAGTCGGTAGAAAAAACTATTGATAAATTAATGAAAATAAACGGGACAAAAACAGTCGATTATTTTCATAAAAAGTTAGGTAAGATAATTTGGAACAATTGTGGGATGTCTAGAAATTCAGTTGATTTAAAATCAGCAATTAAAAAAATTCAAAAATTAAAGAAACAATTTTACTCTGATTTGTTGATTCCAGGGGATCAATTTTCTTTTAATGAACCACTTGCAAAAGCTTTAAGGGTTGCTGATTTTATGGAACTCGGTGAATTATTTGCCTTAGACGCTCTAAAAAGAAACGAGTCTTGTGGGGGTCATTTTAGAGAGGAGTATCAAACTAAAGAAGGTGAAGCACTAAGAAATGATGATGACTACACCTTTGTATCTGCATGGGAATATGATAAGGTTATTGAAAACTCGATACTTCACAAAGAAAAATTAGTATTTAATAATGTGGAATTAAAAAATAGATCTTACAAGTAATATGAAATTATTTTTAAAAATATGGAGACAGAAAAACCCTGAAAGTGAGGGTAAGATTATTAATTATGAAATTGATGGAATAACAGAAGACATGTCATTTCTTGAAATGATGGATGTTCTAAATGAAAAAATAATGCATGATGGAGGGGACCCTGTTGCTTTTGACCATGATTGCAGAGAGGGAATTTGTGGATCATGCTCAATGTTTATAAACGGTGAACCACATGGGCCTGATCGTGGAGTGACCACTTGTCAATTGCATATGAGAAAGTTTAAAGATGGTGATACAATATATATAGAACCTTTCAGATCTAGAGCTTTCCCAATAATTAAAGATCTTGTTGTTGATAGAACAGCATTTGATAGAATTCAACAGGCTGGAGGATACATTTCAATTAATACGTCTGGTAATACTTTAGATGCAAATACAATTCCGATTGAAAAAGAAAGTGCCGACAAAGCGTTTGATGCAGCAACATGCATTGGATGTGGTGCTTGTGTAGCCACTTGTAAAAACTCTTCTGCAATGCTGTTTGTTTCGGCCAAAGTATCTCAATTTGCATTACTTCCACAGGGAAAAGTGGAAGCAACCGATAGGGTCTTAAATATGGTTAAACAAATGGACCTTGAAGGTTTTGGTAATTGTACAAATACTGGTGCATGTCACGTTGAATGTCCAAAAGGGATTTCACTGGACTATATAGCAAAATTAAATACGGAGTACGCAAAGGCAAGTTTGAAAAAATAATTAAAAACTTTCCCTTAATATCCAGTTTGCCCTCACTTTTATAATTTCATCATTAAAGTAAGTTTTTTCTGGCTGGATTTTAGCCAGGAAATTTCCTGGATCTCTTTTTTTATTTTCATTCTTATCTTCAATTACTCTTATGTTATATTCTCCCGGAAGTATATATTCAAAAACACAATTATCAGAGGCAGAGGCTAAATACTGAGAATCAACAACTTCATCTTTTGTATTAATTAAATCAATTATTAAGGGATACTTTTTTTGAATTGGATTAAAAAATATTTTTCCATACTCTGATATTTTTTTTGTTTTAAATGTAAAATTCAAACTATCTGTCGTTTTTTGAAATATATCAACAACAGCATTAGGTGTTATATGAATATAGTAAATATCATTTGGTAAAACTTCAAAATCCAAAATAAGATTTGTGTAATTTTCTAAAATTGCTTCAAAACTTATTGGTATCGAATCTCTATCATAAACTTCAATCTTTTTGTTATTAATTTTAATTAATGGTGTTGTTGACTCTAGGCTTAATTTATCAGATAACTCAAGAATTTGCGATTGTTGTTTTAACTGTAAAGAATCTTTTCCTAATTCCTTTTTTTGAGATTTAAAGACAAAACTTTTCTTATAATTTTTATTTATAATCTCAAAATTTAAAGAATCGTAATTAGAATTTTCAAGCCAAACATACAAAGTGTCTTTTTCCTCATCAAATGTTACAACGCTATTTAAATTATTTTCATTTTCAATCTTTATATCCAAATTTTCAGTATCGCCTTGAAAACCAAAATTTATTTTGTTCTCATCGTTTTGAAATGGTTTAAAAATTTTAAATTCTGGACTCTCTCTGAAAATGTTCAAATCGAATAATGAATCAGTTGGAATAGAAACTAAAGTTTGATTAAATGCAATCTTTTCTGTGAGAGGATCGTATTGATAGTTGTTATTATAATCTTTAATTGCGATTAAATTATAAACACCTTTTTTAAGATTTGTAAATTTAAAATTCGTGCTGTCCAAAGTGTTAGAAACATAGAGAGGCTTACCATTATAAATTATGGAATCATTATACAGGCTGTCAATTGGATATAGCATTGCAGTAATAAACTCGTCTGTATTTCTGTTGTAACTATCTTTTATATTTCCCATAATTTCAAGAGAATCTATATAATTACCAGTTGAAAAAACATATTTGAAAAAAGGGAGTGGATTGCCTTCATTATTATCTACTAAAGCTTGGCCAAAATTGAATGAATATGTGGAGTTTTTCTTGAGACTATCTTTTAAATCTATATCAATAAACTTTGATGCGCCACTCTGCGGGAAGATGGAGTATCTGGATTTTTCAATGGGTGGAGATACAATTAATTGAGAATTTATTTTTTCCAACTTTATATATTCATCAAAGTAAATTCTGATATTTTCTGAATCAAAATTTGAAGAGTTGTTTGCAGGTTGAGATCTTATAAAAACAGGCGGATCCTCATCCTTGGGTCCACCATTAGGTGTTCCTCTTTTTGCACATCCAATAATTGAAAAAGCAATAAAAAACAGAATAATTTTCTTCACCATATATTCTACAAAATAAAAAGTTTATTTTAAAAAATACTACCTTATCTTTTATTTAGATATACTATTTTTGTTTTATGTCCTCAGAGAATTTTAAAAAAATCATTTCTCATTCTAAAGAGTACGGATTTATTTTTCAATCAAGTGAAATCTATGATGGCTTAAGTGCTGTTTATGATTATGCTCAGAACGGTGTTTTATTGAAAAATAATTTAAAGGAATATTGGTGGAAATCAATGGTTCATTTACATGATAACATTGTCGGTATTGACTCCTCAATTTTTTCACATCCTACGACATGGAAAGCTAGTGGGCACATTGATGCTTTTAACGATCCCCTTATTGACAATAAAGATTCAAAAAAAAGATACAGAGCTGATAATTTGATTGAAGATTACATTACTAAATGTGAATCCAATATTCTAAAAGAACAAAAAAAACAAGAAAAAAGATTTGGAGATAAGTTTAATAAAGAAACCTTCTTAAAAACCAATCCCAAGGTTTTAAAAACAAGAGAGCATATAAACCAAATATCTTTAAGGTTTTCCAATGCACTAAAAAATGACGATTTAACTGAACTTGAGAAAATAATTGTTGATTGTGAGATAGTTTGTCCAATTTCAGGCACNAAAAACTGGACGGATGTAAAACAATTTAATCTTATGTTTAAAACTCAAATTGGAGCGACAGAGTCCGGCTCAACAGACCTTTTTTTAAGACCCGAAACGGCTCAAGGAATATTTTTAAATTATTTGAACGTACAAAAAACTGCTAGAATGAAAATACCTTTTGGTATTGCTCAAATTGGTAAAGCATTTAGAAATGAAATTGTAGCTAGACAATTTATTTTTAGGATGAGAGAATTTGAACAAATGGAAATGCAATTTTTTATTAAACCAGGAACTCAAAAGGACTGGTACAAGTATTGGAAAAAGAAGAGATTAGATTGGCACCTCTCATTAGGAATTGATGAGAGTTTTTTTAGGTTTCATGATCATGACAAGCTTGCACATTATGCTGATGCTGCTTGTGATATTGAATTTAATTTCCCTTTTGGATTCAAAGAACTTGAGGGTATCCATTCCAGAACTGACTTTGATTTGTCTAATCACGAAAAATATTCAAATAAGCAAATAAAATATTTTGACCCTACAGAAAATAAAAAATATACACCATATGTTTTAGAAACTTCAATTGGCGTTGATAGAATGTTTTTGGCTGTGTTTTCCTCATCACTAGTTTCTGAAAAAATTGATGATAATTCAGAGCGAGTAGTTTTAAAACTACCCAAAATTATAGCACCTTACAAATGTGCTTTTCTCCCTTTGTTAAAAAAAGATGGGTTGCCTGAAATGGCAAAAGAAATCAAAGAAAAATTAAAACTTAAGTTCAGCACAACTTATGATGATAAAGATGCTATAGGACGAAGATACAGAAGACAAGACGCAATAGGAACTCCATATTGTATTACTATTGATCATCAAACCTTAGATGACAATACTATTACAGTACGAGATCGTGATAGCATGGAGCAAGAAAGGATCAAAATTGAAAAACTAGAACATTTTTTAAATAACTCACTAGATATAAATAATTGGTTACTTAAAGGTGGTTAACATTCTTTCATACAACATTAACGGAATTCGTGCTGCTATAAGAAAAGATTTATTCTCTTGGTTAGAAAACTATAATCCAGACATAGTTTGTTTTCAAGAAATTAAGGCAAACGAAGAACAATTTGACTCATCAATTTTTACAGAATTAGGATATTATCATTACTGGTATCCTGCAAAAAAGAAAGGTTACAGTGGAGTTGGGATTATATCTAAGAAAGAGCCCAAAAATATTGTGTATGGAACTGGTATTGAGTATATGGATAATGAAGGAAGAAATCTGAGAATTGACTTTGACAATTTTTCTGTAATGAGTTTATATCTTCCATCAGGAACTAATATTGAAAGATTAGGTTTTAAATTTAAATATATGGACGATTTTGCCACATATATTAATGAATTAAAACAATCTTTCCCAAAATTAATAATAGGTGGAGATTATAATATTTGTCATAATGCCATTGATATTCATGATCCTATTAGAAATGCCAAAGTATCAGGATTTCTACCCGAGGAAAGAGAGTGGTTAGATAAATTTATTAATAATGGTTTTATAGATACGTTTAGACACTTTAATTCATCTCCCCATAAATATTCATGGTGGAGTTATAGAGCCAATTCAAGAGCAAATAATAAAGGATGGAGAATTGATTATTTATTAGCTTCTACTGCTTTAGAAAGTAACTTAAAGGAGTCTTTTATTTTACCAGATGTTTATCATTCCGATCATTGCCCAATTGGATTAAAAATAAAAATATAATGGAATATAAAAAATTGCCTAATACGGATATACAGGTCAGTAAGATTTGTTTAGGAACAATGACATGGGGAAGACAAAATAGTCAAGATGAAGCTTTTGAGCAAATGAATTATTCTATTGATAGAGGCGTTAATTTTTTTGATACTGCAGAATTATATCCTGTACCAGCAAGCCCTGACAAGTACGCACTCACGGAAAAAATAATTGGAAATTGGTTTCATAGATTTAAAAAAAGAGATGAAGTAATTTTAGCTACAAAAATTGCTGGTCCAGGTGATTATACTGCACATATTAGGAAATCGGGCTTTAAAGGTTCTTCAATTGAGGATGCTTTAGAAGGTAGTCTAAAACGTTTAAGAACAGACTACATTGACTTGTATCAACTTCATTGGCCAGAGAGAATTACAAATACATTTGGAAATAGAAACTTCCAGTATTTTAATGATTCGTGGGAAGATAATTTTGAATCTATATTGGAAAAACTTAAGAATTTGATAAAAAAGGGTAAAATTAGACATATTGGTTTATCAAATGAAAATCCTTGGGGAATTATGAAATTTCTTGAATACTCAAAAAGGGAACTTCCAAAAATGATTACCATTCAAAATCCTTATTCTTTACTTAACAGATTATTTGAGATTGGTAGCTCAGAGATATGTAAAAGAGAATCAATGGGTCTTTTGGCATACTCACCTCTTGCCTTTGGGGTTTTAACAGGGAAGTATTTTGATGGTAATATCCCAAAAAACAGTAGAATGGACCTTTTTCCAAGACTCAAAAGATACAATAATGAAAACTCTTTTAAGGCTGCAAAATTATATAATGAAATTGCTAAAAAAAATGATCTTTCATTAACTCAATTATCGCTTGCTTTTGTTAATGATCGCCCATTTGTAACAAGCAATATTATTGGAGCAACAACACTAGAGCAATTAAAAGAAAATATTGACAGCACATACGTTAAACTTTCAGACGAGATTGTTTCAGAAATAAACCAAGTAAATAATAAAATACCTAATCCTTCTCCCTAAAAATTTCTTTAACGACTTGTGAGAGATTTTTCAATTTGACAGTCTGAATTGACTTTGGAGTATATCCAATTTTTGAATTATTTGAAACAATAATTTTTTTATAACCCAATCTTTCCGCCTCTGAAATTCGTTTATCAATATTATTCACACTTCTTAACTCCCCAGAAAGGTCAATCTCTGCACAAAAACAAGTACCACTTGTAACAGAGACATTAATGTTTGATGATAATATTGCTGATACAACAGCTACATCAATAGCAGTATCTTCAATTTTTATTCCACCGGTAATGTTAATAAAAACATCTTTTACACCAATTTTAAACCCTGCCTTTTTTTCAAGAATTGCTAAAAGCATATTAAGTCTTTTAGAGTTAAATCCATTTGAGATTCTTTGTGGAGTTCCATAAACAGCACTACTGACAAGTGCCTGAATTTCTATCATAATTGATCTGTCACCGTCTAAAGTTACAGCTATCGCTGAACCAGGCTCAGTATTTTGTTTTTTTGAAATAAATAATTCACTAGGATTTGCTACAGTCTTTAGACCACTTTGATCCATTTCATAAATTCCTATTTCATTGGTTGATCCAAATCTATTTTTTTTTGAGCGTAGAATTCTAAATTGATGTTGTTTGTCTCCCTCAAAATGTAATACAGTGTCCACCATATGTTCCAAAATTTTTGGTCCAGCAATATTCCCATCTTTTGTTATGTGCCCTACAATTAAAATAGGTAGTCCAATATTTTTTGCAAGTTTGATAAGAATACTAGTACATTCCTTTATTTGAGTAGTACTACCCGGACTGTTATCAAACAAATCAGTTTGGACTGTTTGTACTGAGTCTAAAACAATTATACCAGGCTTAATTTTATTAATATTTTTTAAAATTAATTCAAGATTAGTTTCAGTCAATACATAGCAATTTTTTGGATTTTCTGAAATTCTTTCTGCTCTAAGTTTTAATTGTTCAGCACTTTCCTCACCAGAAACATATAGAACACTTTCTGGTGAATTAATAGAGTTTTGAAGTAAAATTGTTGATTTACCTATTCCCGGCTCTCCAGATATTAGTACAACAGAGCCACGAACTAATCCACCACCTAATACCCTATTAAATTCATCATCAGAAAATTTAATTCTTTCATTTTCCAGACTTTTTATTTCACTAATTTTCTTTACTTCTGATTTTGATTGTACCAAATCATTTTTGGAACCTTTTTTAATAATATCTTCCTCAACAGAATTCCAAGATCCACACTTTGCGCATTGACCCAACCACTTTGGGTATTGAGCTCCGCAAACTTTACATGAATAAATTTTTTGTTTAGATATCATTTAAATTGAGTTTCCATCTTTGGGGAAGATAATAGTGGGCCTAAAGCTTTTTGCATCTTCAAAGTTGATTAGCGCATAACTAACTATAATTACTTCATCACCCTTACTTATTTTCTTTGCTGCAGGACCATTTATAAAAATATCACCAGAATTTTTCTCTCCTTTTATTACATAAGTCTCCAGTCTTTCACCATTCGTTAAATTTAATACTTGTACTTTTTCACCAACAACTATATTAGAGGCTTCCATTAGACATTCATCAATAGAAATGCTTCCAATGTAATTTATATCTGCTCCAGTTACTTTGACTCTGTGAATTTTTGACTTTAATACTTCAATTTTCATGGTTTAATAACAAATTATCAATTAATCTAACACCATCAACTGTGACACAGATAAATGCCCTGCATTGGGAATTTTGGTTATTTCCTCTTTTATAAGTTTTTAAAGTTTTAGAACATCTTAATTCAAAATATTCAAGAAAAAACCCTGGATTTTTTTCAATATTAACCTTAATAATTTTTCCCATTTCTTTAACTGAAAATTTATAAAAATTTTGTTTTGCAAACAATAGGGAATCATATATAATCGAAATATTTTTATTTGCTTTTTTTGATAATAAAGAATTTCTTGAACTAAGTGCTAAACCATTTTCAGCTCTAATTGTTGGGCAAATAATCATTTTAATATTTTTAAAATAAGCGTCAATTATTTTTTGTACAATAATTGTTTGTTGAAAGTCTTTTTCACCAAAAAACACAAAGTTTGGGTTGAAAATTTCAAATAGCTTTTTCACAATTGTTCCTACTCCGTCAAAGTGGCCAGGTCTTTTAAGACCTTCTAACACTTTATCAATTCCATCAAAATTAAAGCTAATCTTATCAATATTTGATCCATACATTTCATAAACGCTTGGAAGAAATATCTTTATATTCGGAGCTAAGGACTCTATTTGATTAATATCTTTTTGTACATCTTTTGGGTATTTTTTATAGTCATTCACATCATTGAATTGAGTTGGATTAACAAATATTGATACCCAAACTTCATCAGATACTTTCAATGCCGTTTTAATTAATGAAATATGTCCTCTGTGTATAGAGCCCATGGTTGGAACCAGACCCAGTATCTTTTTTCTTTGAAATTTACTCAATATTATGTCTAAATCGTCTAATTTTTTTATTACTGTCATCTTTCACTAATGCGACTGCAAACTTAATACATTGATGTCAATCTTATATAAATTTTGTAATTTTGATAACCTAATATTGTTAGGATTTATGAAAGGAAAAAAAATCTTGTTTATTTCATCAGAGGTTATACCCTACATGCCTCAGACTGAGCTTTCCTCGATGACTTATAATCTACCTAAACTTGTTAATAATAATCAGGGTCAAACAAGAATTTTCATCCCTAAGTATGGTGTAATTAATGAAAGAAGACACCAATTGCATGAAGTTATAAGATTGTCAGGAATCAATCTGATTATTAACGATATGGATATGCCATTAATAATTAAAGTTGCATCAATTCCAAAAGAGAGAATGCAGGTCTATTTTATTGATAGCGAGGATTATTTTAAAGGGAGAAATATTTTTTTCAATGATAAAGGTGATTTATATGAGGACAACGATGAAAGAGCCATTTTTTATGCCAAGGGAGTAATTGAAACCATCAAAAAATTAAATTGGGCACCTAACTTAGTTCATGTTCATGGATGGATATCCTCTTTGATTCCATTATATATTAATCACTACTATAAAGACGATCCAATTTTTAATAATACCAAAACCATTGTCTCAATTTATGATAATAGGTTGAAAGGAAATTTAGATAAAAATTTCCTAAAGAAAATTGAGTTTGATGATATTGTAGATAAAAATTTACAGTTATTAAAAAAACCTACTTATGAAGAACTTTACAAGCTATCAATATCTCAAGCTGACGGAGTAATATTTACTTCCGGGTCCTCTAAAGATAAATTTAAAGACTTTGTTAGAAAAGATGCATCAATAATGGAATGCACGAGTAATGAGGATTATGAAAATAAATATTTACAGTTTTACAACTCTTTTTTTGATGAATAGAAAACTAATATTTCTCCCTTTATTATTATTAATTTTTTCATGTACAAAGGAGTATAATACAATTGGTACAGAAATTTTAAAGGATGATTCTTTCGAAACAAATGTTGAAAATGTTGAAGTTTTTGTTTCTCAAAACCTTATTCCACCTTTTAACACTATTAACCTGCCAATATATCAAATAGGTGAGTTAAATGATAATATTTTTGGAAAGACTTCGTCCTCATTTGTTACCCAAATTCAACTTCAAGAGTATGATCCTCAGTTTGGAATTTCTTCACAAAATGAGGAAATCTCTGGTGATCCATTGAATGTAGCAATCATTGAAGAAGATGAAAAAGTTCAGGAAGTTTACCTAGATATACCTTTCTTTAACAATAGAAATGATAGAGATGGTGATGGTGTAATTGATGCATTTGATGTAGATGACAATGACGTTAATAGTGACAGTGATGGGGATGGTGTAAGTGATTCTCAGGAAAGGTTTAATGGAACAGATCCTTTAAATCCAGATACTGATGGAGATGGTATTCCTGATGGAGAAGATGACGACACAACTAATCCAAATCAAGGTGCAACAGTCTATGACGTTGATTCTCTAATTGGTAATTATAAAAATGCATTTAAGATTAAAATTCAAGAGATGAACTACTATTTGAGAGATTTTGATCCCAATGACAACTTTGAATCTCGTCAAAAATACTTCAACGATAATAACACTCTAAAAAATTTTGTTGGGGAAGTTCTGTTTGATGATGAAATTACAATCGATATAAATGAAATGGTTATATATAAAGAAGATGATCCAGAAACTACTGATGTTGATGAGTCTGAACAAGTTGATGAAAGACTTTCCCCAAGAATAAGGATCCCTCTGAGTAGTGACTTTTTTCAATCAAAGATAATTGACAAAGAAGGTTCAATTGATTTAAAAAATAGAGATAATTTTAACCTTTTTTTTAAAGGTATTTACATTGAGGCTTATAATTTTATTGATCCACTGATGATGATATTAGATCTTAATGCGGCTGAGTTGGTTATAAATTATGATTATAATAAATACAATAAAAATGGTACAGATGACGATTTAACCGATGACACTATAGATAGGGAATCAAAAAGTTTTAAACTAACTTTTAATGGCAACAGGATAAATTTGATAAAAAAAGATGAATTTTCTTCAGATATTATTTCAAATATAAACTCATCAGAAAATCTCAGTAAAATTTATTTGAAGGGAGGCCAAGGTCTTATGGCTGAAATAGATTTATTCCGAGACAGTCAGGGTAATGATTTATTGGATGATATTAAATCAAGACAATGGTTGATTAATGAAGCTAATCTAAAATTTTATGTTGATAGGGAGACTATAGAATTAAATGGCGGTCTAATTGAGCCTTATAGAATTTTCCTTTACGACTTAGAAACTAGAGAACCACTCGCTGATTATTTCATCGATAATACACAAGGTCCTTTAAATTCTGACAATAAAACTACTCATGGTGGATCATTAGAAATTGATTCTGATGGAAAAGGTGTTATGTACAAGATTAGGATTTCGGAGCATGTTAAAAACATTGTAAGAAACGACTCATTAAATAAAAAGCTTGGATTAGTTTTATCATCCAGTATTACAAATTTATTTTCAACCGAACTAAAATCTCCAACAGAATTCAATTATATACCCCAGTCATCTGTAGTTAATCCATTGGGTATAGTTATTCATGGCCCAAAACCTGAAGATCAAAATTATGATAAAAGGTTAAATTTAGAAATTTTCTACTCTCAAATTAAAAATTAGATTACGGAGAATCAGTCTTCTCTTTCTGGAAAATGGACATAATAATAGCAGTTCAACTAAGTTTGATCCAATAAACATGAATTTGAGAATTTTTTGATATAAACCACTATAATGTTTAATGATAAATATAAGTCCAGACTTAATTAACTGGGTTTTAGTTTTTACTGTAGTTTTTAAATCTATTCTAGATGATTTACCGTGATGGTGAGTGCAAAATATATTATTCAATAATACCACATCCATTCCAATATTTTTTGCTCTTCTGCAAAGATCCATATCTTCATAATACATCCAATAATCTTCATCCCACCCAGATAGATTATAGAAATTTTTTTTATCAATTANTAAAAATGAACCAGAAACCCAATCTGGTTTTAGAAAAGGTTTTTTATAATCATTGTATCTACAATTACATTTTACAGATCTACTTAAAAATCTCAAAATTCCATTAAATGATTTGAGACTTAAAAATTCACCATATGGATACTTATTAATTCCATTTGAACCAATTTGCATTATTGAAATAATCGAGTTTGGAAAAGCACTGATCTTAGTTTTTAATTTAATTAAACAATCTTTTTCAAGTTCAGTATCAGGGTTCAAAAAAAGATAGTGTCCACTTTTAGCTATTTTAGCTCCTTGATTACAAGCCCTGGAAAACCCTATATTTTTAGTATTGCTAATCCAAGTAAATTTGGTATACTTTTTCTTGAATTTATTTAATTCTTTATCACCAGAATCATTATCAATGATTATAACCTCTACGTCACTATTGTTTTGTGAAATGATACTTTCAAGACATTTTTCTAATACAATCCATGATTTATAGTTTACTATTATAATTGATAAAGCTGACATTAAAGCTTCTTCCTTAACCTAGCAACAGGGGCGCCAATCATTTCTCTATATTTCGCAACGGTTCTTCTTGCAATTGGATATCCTTTTGTATTTAACAATTTTGTTAGTTGGTCATCAGTATAGGGGGATTTTTTATTTTCATTTATTATAATTCCTTCCAAAGATTTTTTCACTTCTATAGTTGAAATCTCTTCACCTTTGGAGTTTTTTATTCCCTCGGAAAAAAAAGATTTAATAAGCTTAATCCCATACGGGGTATCAACGTATTTTGAATTTGCTACTCGTGAAATAGTAGATATATCCATGTTTATTTCTTCGGCAATATCTTTTAAAATCATGGGTTTAATTTTACTTTCATCACCAGTTAAAAAATATTTTTTTTGAAAATTCAATATTGCAGTCATGGTGTAGATTAAAGTTTGATTTCTTTGTTTTATTGCATCAATAAACCATTTTGCAGAATCTAACTTCTGTTTTATAAAAATCACTGCATCTTTTTGATTTTGATTTTTCGTTTTACTTTCACTATACCCAGCTAACATATTTTTATATTCGTTTGATACAAATAATTCAGGTGCATTTCTTGAATTAAGTTCTAATTTCAACTCACCATCAATTATTTTAATTGTAAAATCAGGAACAATCGATGAATTAACTTTATTATTTTCATTATGGGATGCTCCAGGTCTAGGATTTAGCTTCTCAATTTCTTTTACACATTTTTTTAAAACTTCATCATCAATATTTAATTTTATTTTAATTTTTTCAAAGTGTTTTTTTGAAAACTGATCAAAATGGTTTTGAATTATTCTAAGAGCTAAGTCAATAATTTGATTTTTTGGTTTTCTAATTAACTGTAATTCTAGACACTGCTGAAGGTTTTTGGCACCAACTCCAGCAGGATCTAACATATAAATTTTGTCAAGTATTTTTTGTATTTGTTTTTCTGAATAGTTGATTCCAAGAGTAAAAATTAAATCGTCTGAAATATCAATAATTGCTCTTCTCAAATATCCAAATGAATCTAAACTTCCAATTATAAATTCAGCCACGATTAAGTCTTCACCTTTTAATGAAAAAGAGTGTAATTGTTTTTTTAAATACTCATTGAAGGATTCACCTGATGTAAAAGGAATATCTTTTTCATTGTCTTCGCTATAATTATTTGTTTTTAGCTTATAATCAGGGGTATCATCATCAGACAAATAGTCATTTACATCAATTTCATCATAGTTAGATTCATCCGATGTTGTCGAATCATTTTCGAAACCAGGATTTTCTTCAATTTCATCTCGCGAGGTATCCAAAGCAGGATTTTCTTCAACTTCTCTAGAAAGCCGTTGTTCAAACTCTTGTGTAGACAATTGAATTAATTTCATCAATTGAATTTGCTGAGGTGATAGTTTCTGAGAAAGTTTTAATTGTAGTTTTTGATTAAGCATTATAATCAAAATTACAAAATATGGATTAAAATTTAGAAATCAGCATTCTTTGGTGTTCTTGGAAATGGAATTACATCTCTAATATTATTCATCCCGGTAATAAAAAGAATCAATCTTTCGAGCCCCAGACCAAAACCACTGTGTTTAACAGAACCATACTTTCGGAGGTCTAAATACCACCACAACTCTTTATCATCAATATCTAATTCTTCAATTCTCTTTTCAAGTATAGCTAGTCTTTCTTCTCTTTGGGATCCCCCTACAATCTCACCAATTCCAGGAAATAAAATATCCATTGCCCTAACAGTTTTACCATCATCATTAAGTCTCATATAAAATGCTTTGATTTTTGCAGGGTAGTCATAAACTACCACTGGGCACTTGAAGTGTTTTTCAACTAAAAATCTCTCGTGTTCACTTTGTAAATCACAACCCCAATTCTCAATTTTATAAGTAAACTTATTCTTTTTATTAGGCTTACAATTTCTCAGAATTTCAAACGCCTCACTATAGCTTAACTTTATGAAATCATTATTGATAACAAACTCTATTTTTTCTTTCAACGATAATTCACTTCTTTTGTCTCTAGGCAGACTCATTTCTTCTTTAATAAATCTTTCGTTGAGAAATTCAATATCATTTTTACACTTATCATATGTGTAACTTATTATATATTTAATAAACTTTTCAGCAAGGTTAATGTTATCTGTAAGATCACAAAAAGCCATCTCAGGTTCAATCATCCAGAATTCAGCAAGGTGTCTTGATGTATTTGAATTTTCAGCTCTAAAAGTAGGCCCAAAAGTATAAACTTTACTTAAGCCCAAAGCTAATGCCTCGGCTTCCAGTTGACCTGAAACAGTTAGGTGAGTTTCCTTACCAAAAAAATCTTTTGAAAAATCAATTGAACCATCATTATTAAGTGGAATTTTATTCTTATCTAGGGAACTTACACTAAACATCTCACCAGCACCTTCAGCATCAGATCCAGTTATAATTGGAGTATGTATATAAAAAAACCCATTATCATTAAAAAATTTATGTATAGCGTAAGAAATTTCAGATCTAATTCTCATTATAGAACTGATTGTTTTTGTTCGAACTCTTAAATGTGCATTCTCTCTGAGAAATTCAAAAGAGTGTTTTTTAGGTTGAATTGGATAGTTATCGGGATTTGATGATCCCAGTACATTTAGTTTGTCAACCAATATTTCAAACCTTTGCCCTTTTCCGAGGCTTTCAACTAGCTTTCCATAGATTTCTACTGAAGACCCTGTATTAATTTGATTTGTATCTACTTCACTATTTTGAAAATCAACTACGCATTGGATATCATTGATCGTTGAACCATCATTTAATGAAATAAATCTATTTGATCTAAATGTTTTTACCCAACCAAATACATGTACAGGTTTATTAATAAGTTTACCGTCCTCTAAATCTTTTATTGAAACAGACTTTGACATTTTATAGTTTTAAAATTTCTGCTTCTTTTGATGAAAAAATGGAATCAATTTTTTTCACATATTTATCCGTAATCTCTTGAACATCTAACTCGTAGTTTGCTCGAATATCTTCAGAAAATTCTGATTTACGTATTTCATTATTAGCATCTTTTCTTGAATTTCTGACACTTACCTTTGCATTTTCAACTTCACTTTTTGCTAGTTTGACCAACTCAATTCTCCTTTCCTGTGTTAAGGGTGGGATATTAATTAAGATTGATTCGCCATTATTCATGGGGTTAAACCCTAAATTACTATCAATTATAGCTTTTTCAATATCCTGAAGTTTATCCTTTTCCCACGGTTGAATTGAGATTGTTTGAGAGTCTGGGGTATTTATATTTGAGATCTGATTTAGAGGTGTTAGAATGCCATAGTATTCCACTTTTATACTTGAAAGCATATTAGGGTTGGCCTTACCAGCTCGTATATTAAGAAGTTCCTTTTCCAGATATTTTACAGACTCGTCCATTAATTCTTTTGTGGTTTCAATTATAAAATCTAATTCTTCCATATCAGTTTACTTTTGTGCCTATAATTTTACCTTGTATTATTTTCATTAAGTTACCAGTTTTGTTCATATCAAAAACAATTATCGGTAATTTATTTTCCTTGCTAAGAGTAAATGCAGTAGAATCCATTATTTTAAGGTTTTTTGATATTGCGTCATCATATTTAAGTTCATGAAATTTTTTTGCTTTATTATTTTTTTCGGGGTCAGAATCATAAATTCCATCAACACGAGTTCCTTTTAAAATTACATCAGCTTCAATTTCAATAGCCCTAAGAACAGCGGCAGAATCCGTAGTGAAGAATGGATTTCCGGTTCCTGCACCGAAAATTACGATTCTTTTTTTCTCTAAGTGACGAACAGCCTTTCTTTTAATATAGGGTTCAGCAATAGCTTCCATATTTATTGCGGTTTGAAGTCTAGTTTGTAATCCAATTTTCTCTAGACTACTTTGTAGGGCAAGACCATTAATAACGGTAGCTAACATGCCCATATAATCGCCTTGAACACGATCAATTCCATTATTTGCTCCCGAAAGGCCTCTAAAAATATTACCCCCTCCAATTACAATTGAAACCTCAACTCCTAAATCTACTATTGATTTAATCTCCTTACTATATTTGTTAATAGTTTTTGGATCAATACCGTGACTTCTACCACCAAGAAGAGCTTCTCCACTAAGTTTTAGTAAGATTCTATTGTAAACCATGAAAATCTATGTAAATATAGGGATAGATAATAAATAAAATAATTTAGAATCTTAAGAATCAGTTTATACTAGTGATATCCTTTTAAAATTAGATATTGAGCAATTTTGATTTACAGAATGTAAGTAATTTATCACGCTAATTTTACTGTCTTTTATGTAAGCCTGATTAATTAAGGTATTCTCTTTGAAAAACTTTTTGAGTTTACCTTTTGCAATATTTTCAAGCATATTCTCAGGTTTCCCTTCTGACCTAAGTTGTTCTTTAGCTATCTCAATTTCTTTTTCAATTACTTCTTTTGAGACTCCATTTTCATCGAGGGCAATTGGATTCATAGCAGCGGCTTGCATTGCAATATTTTTAGCAACCTCACCACATCCTTCAAAACTCTCTGACAAACCAACTAGTGTAGCTATTTTATTACCAGCATGAATATATGAACCTACAAAATTTGATTTGATTTTCACAAAACTACCAATTTCAATTTTTTCACCAATTACACCGGTTTGCTCTGTTAATTTTTCTTTAACAGACATTGTATCATCAAAACTTGAATTAAAAAGTTGATCTAAATTATCACACTCTAAAGCAATTTCTGAAATTTCTTTTGCGAGACTTACAAATGATTCATTTTTACCTACGAAATCAGTTTCACAATTTAGAGATATAATTATTCCACAATCGTTTGTATTATTTACTGTTGCTATAACCGCACCCTCACTAGATTCTCTATCAGCTCTTTTCGCAGCAACTTTTTGACCTTTTTTTCTAAGGTTTTCAATTGCAAGATCAAAATCACCATTTGATTCAACTAATGCATTTTTGCAATCCATTATTCCAGCACCTGTCGCTTTTCTCAATTTATTAACTTCACCAGCAGTTATATTATTCATAGTTTATTTTTTCTCTATAATGTCCTCCTTTTCAGATTTAGCTTCTTCTTCTTGTTTTTCTTTATTTCTTAGTTCAATACCATCTTTTATTGAGCTGGTAACTTTATTTAAAATGATTTCTATTGATTTTGATGCATCATCATTTGCTGGAATTCCAAAATCAACTAACCGTGGGTCAGCATTTGTGTCAACCATAGCAAAAATGGGAATGTTTAGTTTAAGGGCTTCTCTAACTGCAATGTGCTCTCTTCTAATGTCTACAACAAATAGAGCTCCTGGAAGCCTAGTCATAGAACTAACAGAGCCAAGATTTTTCTCCAATTTTGCCCTGGTCCTGTCAACGCTAAGTTTTTCTTTCTTAGAAAGTGATTCAAAAGTTCCATCTTCTTTTGTCCTGTCAATAGCCGACATTTTTTTTATGGCCTTACGTATGGTTACAAAATTGGTCAACATACCACCAGGCCAACGTTCTGTGATGTAGGGCATTTTAACTTCCTCTGCACACTTAGAAACAATATCTTTAGCTTGCTTTTTAGTTGCAACAAATAAAATTTTTCTTCCAGATGATGCAATTTTTTCTAGTGCTGAACATGACTCTTCAAGTTTTTGAAGTGTTTTGTAAAGATTTATGATGTGAATCCCATTTTTTTCGGAATATATATATGGGGACATATTCGGATTCCATTTTCTTGTAAGATGTCCGAAGTGTACTCCTGCTTTTACTAATTCTTTTATTTCCATTTTGTCATAATATATTTAGTTCACTTTCTTTAATTAGCAACAGTTTAAAACCGTTTAGATGCTAAACTAAATTTCGATAATCGAAATTTGACTGCGTAAAAACTCAAATTTCCCATGGGATAAAATAACATTTTATCTTTTCGAAAATTGGAATTTTTTTCTTGCCTTTTTCTGGCCAAACTTTTTTCTCTCAACCATTCTTGGATCACGAGTAAGTAATCCTTCACTTTTCAAAATACTTTTATTATCATCTGATATTTTTGATAATGCTCTACATATACCAAGTCTAATTGCTTCAACTTGGCCAGTGATACCACCTCCGTAAACATTAACCGAAATGTTATATTTCCCTAAATTATCAGTCAATTTGAAGGGTTGTAAAATTTTATATTGTAGTGATGTCGTTGGGAAATATTCTTTAAAATCTTTGCTATTGACCGTAAAAATATCTTTTCCACTTGATAAATAAACTCTAGCTACTGATGTCTTTCTTCTTCCTATTGTATGAATTGTTTCCAATGTTTAGTATTCTTTTAGGTTGATTAATTTTGGGTTTTGAGCTTCGTGCTTGTGTATTTCACCAGTGTAAACTTTCAAATTTGAAAAAATGGAAGACCCAAGCTTAGTCTTTGGTAACATACCTTTTATTGCCTTTTCAACGAGATTTGATGGATTTTTATCAAAAATTTGTTTAGCTGTCTTTATCCTTTGACCACCAGGGTATCCAGTGTGTGAAACGTACGCTTTAGTTTCAAATTTTTTACCAGTTAATTTAATTTTTTCTGCATTAATTACAACAACGTAGTCGCCACAATCAACATGTGGAGTGAAGGAAGGTTTATGTTTTCCCCTGAGTATTTTAGCTACTTTTGAAGAAAATCTTCCTAAAGTTTCATTTGTTGCATCAACCAAAAGCCACTGCTTTTTTGCATCCTCTTTTTTTAATGACTTTGTTTTAAAAATTTTTGAACTCAAAACATTTAATTTGGGCGACAAAACTACAATTTTTAATCAAAACAGCAAATGATTTAAAAAAATATAAATATATATTTTCAATGAGCAACTAACCAATTATCACCATGTCCGATATCTACTTTCAGCGGAACATCAATTTGAATAGCGTTTTCCATATTACTAGAAACAATTTGTTTAACAATATCTAGTTCTGTTAAATGGACATCAAAAACGAGCTCATCATGAACTTGAAGAAGTAATTTAGATTTTAAAGATTTTTTTTCAAATTCATTATCAATTTTAATCATGGATAATTTAATTATGTCAGCAGCACTTCCTTGGACAGGTGTATTGATTGCATTTCTTTCAGCGGATGATCTTAATATTGCATTCCTGGAATTAATCTCTGGTATGTATCTTTTTCTTCCTAAAATTGTTTCTACAAAGCCTTTTTCTCTTGCATATGATATTTGATTACTCATGTATTCTTTCAGCTTAGGATAAGATTTAAAATAGTTATCAATTATTTCTTTTGATTCACCCCTTGTCAAGTTAGTTTGATTGCTTAAACCAAAGGCTGAAACACCGTATATTATGCCAAAATTTACAATTTTGGCATTTCTTCTTTGTTCTTCATTAACTTCATCAATATTAATATTAAAAACACGAGCAGCTGTGCTTGTATGAATATCTTCATTATTAATAAATGCATTTTTCATGTTGGAATCTCCACTCAAAAAAGCAATAATTCTCAGTTCAATCTGAGAATAGTCTGCACACAACAGAGTATAATTTTCATCTCGTGGGATAAAACATTTTCTAATTAGTTTTCCCCTTTCAGTTCTTATTGGAATATTTTGTAGGTTTGGGTTAACACTACTTAATCTCCCTGTTGTGGTAAGAGTTTGATTAAATTCTGTATGAATTTTATTTGAATTTGGGTCAATTTGTTTTGGTAAACTGTAGACATATGTAGTTAATAGCTTTTGCAGAGACCTCCACTCAAGAATAAATTTAACAATCTCATGTTTTTTGGCAAGTTTTGATAGGGTATCCTCAGATGTCGAATATTGTCCGGTTTTAGTTTTTTTTGGATTTGATTCTATAGTAAGCTTTTCAAATAAAATTTCGCCAAGTTGTTTTGGGGATGCAATGTTGAATTCNACTCNACTTAATTTAAAGATTTCAGTTTCAAGTTTTTGAATTTCATTTTCAAAAATCTTTTTTATTTCAAGAATTAAATTAGAGTTCAACCTAATTCCNTCATGTTCCATTTTCATTAAAATACTAGATAATGGATTTTCAACCTCATTTAGAAGTGGAAGAAGATTTTTTTCTTTAAGTTCTTGGTTGATCTTTAGAAATAGTCCCTCGTAATAGTATACATTTTCTAAATTTAATTCATCATCATTAATATCAATATTTGAATTTAAACTTAAAATTGCTTTAAAATCATTTCTTGCACCTGGAGATATTAAATATGAACCAATTTTGATATCAAAAAAATTATTGATTTTAATATTATAATTATGAAGGATTTTTGAAGTTGCTTTGTGATCAAAAACTATCTTTTTTATTTCGCTTTCAAAAATATTTTGAAGTGATTTTAGTAGATCTTCACATTCTTCTCTTTCTACTTTGACGAAGTATGTTGATGAAGTACTCCAGCAGAAGCATAAATAAACGTAATTCTCATAAAACTTAATGTCAAAAGCAAATAATTTTGATTCTTTAATTTTTTGTTTTAAAATTGAAATCCCCTTTACACCACTGATTTGTTGAGTTATAAAATTAGTTGAATTTTGATCAGTTATTTGAGCTTGTTTATTCTCGGTTTTCAAATTACTATCGTTGAACAATTTAAAATAACTTTCCTTGAGTCGTTTAAATTCCAGTTCATCAAAAATTGATATGATTTGTTCACTTAATGGTTTGGAAATTTTTAACTTTTCTAGCTCATATTCAATTGGCACATCTGTAATAATTGTGGCAAGTTTTTTTGATAACATTGCTAAATTGTGATTTTCCTGAACCTTTTCTTTTAATTTCCCTTTAAGCTCATGTGTGTTTTCATATAAACCTTCAATCGATCCGTAGTCTTTTATGAATTTTTTTGCTGTTTTATCTCCAACACCGGGTATACCTGGTATGTTATCTACTGAATCCCCCATCATGCCTAAATAATCTATCACTTTAATGGGCGAATCAATTTCAAATTTTTTATTTACCTCGTCAATACCCATTATCTCGATACCGTTTCCGAATCTTGCTGGTTTGTATAGAAAAATATTTTCTGTAACCAGCTGTGCAAAATCTTTGTCAGGAGTGACCATGTAAACTTCAAATCCATTTTTTTCTGCATTCTTTGCAACAGTTCCAATTATGTCATCAGCTTCATATCCTTCTAAATCTAAAGTTGTAATACCTAGCCCATTTAAAATGCTATATATGTACGGAACGGAGTCTAAAATCACTTCAGGTGTAGCAGATCTGTTTGATTTGTATTCGCTGTAAATAGCAGATCTGTCTGTTGAGCCCCCTTTATCAAAAACTACAGATAAATACTCAGGTTTTTCTCTTCTTTTTATGTCAAAAATTGAATTAAAAAATCCTAAAATAGCACTTGTTTCAAAACCCTTTGAATTAACTACAGGGTTTTTGATAAAAGCATAATAAGCCCGAAAAATTAGTGCATAAGCATCAATTAAAAAAAGTTTTTTTTTTGACATAAAATATAATCTACAAAGTATTAAAAGAAATTGTGATTTTTTAAGAAATTGATTAAGAAAAATAGAATTTTATCTTAATGTTTAAAAAATGTTAATTTAGCCGTAAATTTTTAGGATGGCAAAATTTGGAGAATTAATAAATTCTGATTTACCAATACTGTTGGATTTTTACACTGAATGGAATGAAACATCCTCCTCAATGCATCCTGTTTTGAAAGATGTTGCTGCCGCTATTGGTGATAAAGGAAAAGTTGTAAAAATAAATGTTGATAAAAATAATGAGTTAGCCCAAGCTTTAAGAATAAAGGGTTTACCAACTTTTATGATTTATAAATCGGGCGAAATGATGTGGAGGCAAAGTGGTGAGCAAGATGCAGATACATTGATTAACTTAATTAATGAGTTCATTTAATTTGCTAATTTGTTGAACTAAGTAACTTTCATTTTCAAAATTAGAAATGGTTTTTATTAAATCATTAAAGTTGTAAATCTCATCATCAATAAGACTTTCAATATAGTCTTTATTTGTGCTATTTTCTGAAGACTTTAAAAGACTTAACCTGTTAAGTATTTCCGAAGAAATATTATTGTATAATGCCCTCCCTTTTTCCATATTTAATTTATACAAGGGTTCAATAAAGCTAGTTAAATAGTTGTAGTAGTCATAACTACCATATAAGTCTTTGTATACGGTAGATAGTTTAATAAATCTTTCAATTGAGCTTTCAATTTCAACGAACTTGTACTTACTTTGAATTTGGTTCTCAATAAGACTTCTCAATCTTTCTGTGTAAGTAAATATATTTTCAGCATTTTCATTGATTCTAAAATTTTTATTGTTGTATGAATCAGAATAATATTCTACATATTCAAAATATTTATTTTCAATTTCTTTGTAAAGAGCATAGCCTTTATCAAATCTATTTAAAGAATAATACGTTTCTACGTAAGGTTCGCTAAGTGTATAGTAACCAAAAAGATTCAGAGGCATTTTTTCAAAGGATAAATCCAAAATTTCTTCGGCTTTTTCAACTTCACCAACTTCAATTAAAGACTCTGAAAGCCTTTGCAAGTTACTTCTAAATGATATACTGTTTTTTCTTGTTTCAGGATCATGATAAATTGTAGAGCTTTGACTATTACCCCAACCCCATTTTTTTACAATATTGTACATTCTGTTAGCTTCAATTTTTCCCATCTGGTAGGGATTTTTCTCATCAATTGGTGTTTTAATTGGGACTAGTTTGTAAACCAGCCCGTCAAGCTGAAGATAGTTCTTCATCCACATGTATTCCGACTCTTTGTAACTACCGCCAGTAAAGTAAATTGGTCTTTTCCAATCATTTTTTGAAAGGATGTCTAACATTAAAATTTGATTTTTGTATAAACCAGATTTTGGAAGATCAATATCTATGTACTCAACAATGTTGTCATAATCAGCAGATTCAATTATTCCACTATTTATAACATTTTCTTTGTTGACATAGAATCTAATTTTATTAGTAGGGTAGTAAACCATATTTTGTGTAAAGAGTGGTATATTCTTTAATTCCTCTTGCTCATAACCATATTGTTTTAATAAAAACTTGTACTTTGTTCTTTCATTATCGCTGCTAATCCAACTTATAAAATCTTTTAAATCCCATCTTGTAGAATCTATTATGCCTTCAAATTTTATATAGTCTCTATTTCCATATGCATATTGCCTATGTTCTAGAGTTGTCAGAACGGGATCACTTTTGTAAGCCTTTCTTTTCATTTGATCCATGTACCAGTCAGTTGCGAGTAAACTTGTATTAATAGTCCTTACATCTGTCCTATAGTTTTCTATTTCCTGTGCATACCAAAGTGCAAATGTATCATTGTCTCCAATTGTATAAATAATTGCTTGCTTATCCTCGTCAATTGAATCCAAGTATGCTTTTGCTAAACTTTGAGCCGTGTATCTATTCGATCGGTCATGGTCATCCCAATTGTTAGTAGCCAATATTAAGGGACAAGACAAACATAAAATTGAAGTTATGGCTAGTGATATGTAGCTACCAAATTTTTTTTCAATAAAATTGAAAATTGATAGAAAACTGTAGCCTATGAAAATACAAAATGTGTAAAAGGAGCCAACCAAAGCATAGTCGCGTTCTCTTGGCTCATAAATTCTTTCATTAAGGTAAAACTTAAGAGCAAGTCCTGTGAAAAGAAACAAAACAAATAATGGCCAAAAATTTTTGATATCTTTTTTATACAAAAGCATTAAGCCAATTAACCCCAAAATTAATGGAATAAAATAATACGTATTTCTAGCTTTATTTTCACTAAAATCTGTTGGTAAATTTTTTTGAGGACCTAGTCGATATTCATCAATCAAATCTACTCCACTAAGCCAATTGCCGTTTTCTGTACCTCCTCTCCATTGAATGTCGTTTTGACGTCCAGCAAAATTCCATAAAAAGTATCTGACGTACATTTTGTTCACCTGAAACAATAAAAAATATTTTACATTAGCAATTAAAGAGGGTTTCTTAATGTCAAGATAAGATCCATAAGTACTTAAAAATTGATGATACTCCTCAGATGTAATATCATTTGAATCAACACTTGATTTAAATTGATTAACTATCTCAATGAGTTGATCTTGACCCTTAAATTCATTCTTAATTGAGAAATCTAAAAAGCCAGTAAAATCAAGATAATTCACTGCGTTTTCTGAACTCCACATTCTTGGAAAAAAACCTACATGCTTTTTGTTATTATTGAGCTTTCCTTTTTTCCAGTCATTAACAATTACGTATTTATTCTTTTTGTAATCACGCTCATACTTCGGCTTATCATCTTTGTAGGGCTCATCTTCATCTTGACCAGAATAAATATCAGAATACATTGGTCCTCTAAAAAGGTAAGTGTCTGGGTATTGTTCTAAATTATAATATGCTAAAAGAGATCTGGCGTCAGAGGGAGCATTTTCATTAATAACTGTATTTGCATTTGATCTTATTGGTATCATTAGCCATGATGAAAAACCAATAAAAATAAATGTTATACAAAGTGTAATGGTATTTAGCATATAGTTATTTTTCTTAAAGCTTTTATTTAATAAGTAATAAACTGTAAGTATCAACAAGATTGCCGAAAAAATAGTTCCGTAATTGAATGGAAGCCCTATTTCATTTACGAAAAAAACCTCAACATATCCGAAGACTGAAAGTGTTGTAGGAAGTAACAGTTTGAATATGAAAAGTAAAATTGAAATTGAAATTATATTAGCTAGTAAAAATGACTTAGGATTAAAGTCATACTTTTTAAAATAATAAAGTAAACCCACAGCAGGTATTGCAAGAAGACCCATAAAGTGGACACCAAATGATAATCCTATTACAAAAGATATTAAAATTAACCACTTATCTCCTCTTGGTTTGTCTAAATCTTCAGTCCATTTTAATCCTAACCAAAAAAGTAATGATAGTATTAATGTTGCCATTGCATAAACTTCAGCTTCTACAGCATTATACCAAAAACTATCTGTGAAAGTAAAAGTTAAAGCACCTAAAGATGAACTTCCGAATATTTTAAAACATTCGGTCAATGAAATATTTTGATTTTTGGAAACAATTTGTTTTATCAAATGTGAAATAGACCAAAACAAGAACAAAATTGTTAATGCACTTGAGGATACTGACATCATATTTACAGCAAACGCAATTTGGTCAGATTCTAAAGCAAAAGTTGAAAAAATTGCTCCGAGCATTTGAAAAAGGGGAGCCCCTGGTGGATGGCCAACTTGTAATTTAGCGGATGTGGAAATGTATTCCGCACAATCCCAATAACTTGCCGTTGGCTCAACTGTCAATGTAAAAATAGTAAATGAAAAAAGGCAAACAATTATTCCTAATATTCTATTTATTTTACTGGAACTGTATTCTTTTCATTTAAAACACGAAAATAAGCATAAGTAATTAATTTGGAATTAAACAAATTTAGTTTGTCCAAGCACGAAGTTTTATTAAATTTGACATCCAATTGGCCTATGGTGTAACTGGCAACACGTCTGGTTTTGGTCCAGAAGAGTCTAGGTTCGATCCCTAG
>FUFK010062870.1_pt1 | contig 34585 bp, 53 predicted proteins | sample 1021851 | NCBI WGS metagenome assembly FUFK01 (sample SAMEA51879418, study PRJEB19060) | metagenome | reverse complement strand
CGACGGCATTTCCGAGGGCTTTAAGTCGGTCCACCCTGTTGGAAACCCCATGAGCCACTCGACCCACGTCGGGTTCAGTTGCCCAGTTGTCGCTTGCCGACCACCCATGTCGTCGATGACTTCGGTCGTCAGGCTTTTCTGCGTGCCTTTTTTGCCCGTCGTCCTGTCCTGGTAACCCAGCCGCGCCTCGTGTGCTGCTGGCGTCGGCCACAGTTTCCCAGTGCGTGCCATGTAATTTAAAGTCCCCGTTCCGGCTCTGTTGCCGCTCCGTTCCCCGCCGCCGGTTTCCGTCACTGGCGTGGGCCACAATCCAGACCCGGTCGCGTCGGTGCGGGGCATCGACGGCGCAAGCTGGAATAACAAATGGGACGGCGCTGTACCCGATGCTTTCCAAGTCAGAAAGGCTGCGCTGGAGGCCCAGTGGCTCGTTAACAAAGCCTCGGACATTTTCGCCAATGACCCACCGACTTTGTACAGCTTCAATAACTCGCAGCATTTCCGGCCAGAGATCGCGGTCATCGTCTGCGCTTCGCTGCTTCCCGGCAACGGAGAAGGGTTGGCACGGGAAACCGCCGCAGACGAGGTCAATTCCTCGATATCCATCTGCGTCGATGGTTCTGACGTCGTCGTAGATCGGCGTGTGGGGCCAATGCTTTCGCAAGACGGCTTGGCAGAACGGCTCTCGCTCACAGAATGCAACTGTTCGAAAAGCTCCCGCTGCTTCGAGTCCGAGGCTGAACCCTCCNATGCCGCTGAAGAGGTCGAGGACGGCGAAGTTTTTTTTTGAGCCATCAAAACGGAATGTCGTCGTTCAGTTCATCAACGACGCCGCCGCGCTGCTCCGCCATCCGCGAGATAACTGCGCGCAGAAACATAAGCCACTGCGCCTTATCAAGCGCCCGCAGATCCGTGATCCCGATGGACTCCAGGTACTGCCCGCCGCTCTTGCCGGCCTCCAAAATCATCGCGTTCTCTTCCTCGGTCCAATCCATCTTCTTCTCTCTCCAAAGTTCCTGATGTTTCCTCGAACAAAACCAGCGATCAGGCCGGTCAATCCCAATCAATCGCGGCGACCATCCAAACCCGCGCTCCGGTCGCAGGCAGACCGCGCATGGTCCGCGCGTTAAACGCCACACATGCCCTCGCATTCCTCGTTGAAAAAATTGAGCTGCCCCATGTCTTCCAGATTGCGGAAATCCACTTGGTCAAGCGGTTTGCATGATCGGTGGACGAACTGCTCTGAGCCTGTGCCGCTGTTGCGGATCGCGTGGTCAAACTCCACCGCCTGCTCAAACGACGCTGCGTCATTGAGCTTCATGTCTCGCCACATCGCGTCGTTGTGAAATGGACACGCAACACACGCTGATTTTGCTAACACGCGATTTGGGTGAGCCTTCTCAAACCACCGCAAACAATCCTGGCGGGACATGTTCGCTTCGATGAGCGGCCAGACATTCTCGACCCACGCATCGCGTGACGGCTTCATGCGCGCGGCCTCGTCTGTGCTAATCCCCAGCCATTGCCTCACTGCAACTTCTTTTGGTGCGCGTTGCCGGTATTTCAGTCCCAGCAGGTCGCGCAACTTTTTGCGGATCGGAAAAATTTTATAATCGGCAGTGCATTGCCTCATGCCCATGCCCTTAGCCGTGAACAAAGGCATCGACGCATATTTTCTTTCTTTCCCGTCTCGCTCGCCCGCAATGTGGTCAGCGCGAATGTCGCCCGCCGTCACGCGATGCACAGGAAATGGAAGCTGTGTTTCTAGCCAATCAAGGTGTCCGTAAACGCCCGCTGGCTCGAACTGCGTGTCCGCGAAGATCGCGCAATCCGGCATGGGCGTAAGTTCGCCCCGAGCCGCCATCAGCGCCATCACCGACGACTGCACACCCGCGCCGAGACTAATGACGTTTAGCATTCGTCATCCTCCACCTCGCCCGTGCCGAAGCACCGCTCGCACTCAATCCAGCAACTCTCGTACCCCTGCCACGGGTTGCCGCGGTCGTAGCCGCCGACAACGCGCTCGCCCTCGACACGGCGCTCTCCAAGGCAGTCGGGGCAGATCACGCCATCGCCTCGCGCTTGGAATAATCACCGCAGCCCGCCGCCTGCTCGCCCGCATCCAGATAATTTTTGTGCTTCGTGCAGAGCCATTGCGGTCCATCGACCGGCTTGCTGTACGCACAAGTCCGACAGTTCTGATCGACCGGCTCATCGCCGTGGCAGATCTGCTTGAAGTCGCACCACATGCAGTCCGGCGACTTTGGGTTCTCCGCGACGCGCTCCGGCATCTCATCGACGTTCTCAACCATCGACCGCATGCGCTCGGCAAAATACTCCGCCTCGTCGCGCACAAACTCGGTGCGGCACGCATCCCAATCGCGACAGCCTGCCGACGCCACCGTCAGCCAGTGCCGCGTGTAGCCGCCGTACAGCATGTAAAGCTGCGCCTGTACCCAGTAGACGTGATCCCACTGGCGTAGCGTCGCCTTCTCACCATCCTTGGCCTTGATCTTGCGGAAGCTCTCCAGCTTGCGCGGCGCGACGACTTTGCACTCCCACACATGCGGCGTCTTCGGTGCCGCGGGGTGGCCGTAAACGACGCCATCCATGTGGCCCGCCACATGCCCGCCCGCGTCAACGACCTCGAACTGACGGCCCGTCTCCGGGTCGCGCGTCAGCAACGAAGAACCTGGCGCCGCTTGGATGCGCGCAGCGACAACATCTTCGCCGCGGATGCCGTCATCGATAGCGCACAACCCGCGCGCTGGTATCCGACGAGGTGCAGCCCACAGCCAGCCGTACCATTGCCTGCGCGGACAGTAGCCGCCGCCGCTCATGCCGAGATGCANTCNCGGNGNCTTNGCNNNCTCNCGCCGCTCCATCTCNGCNTCAGCGGCCGCAAGCAGCGCGTCGCCGTCGTTTAGTTCAATCGCAACCATGTCTTCTCCCGAAAAAGGGCGGGCGTCAGAAAAATGCTAAAAAACTGACGCCCGCCAGTTGACGCTCTAGCTGGCCCAGGGCGCGGACGACGCCGCCGGGGCCGAGGCTGGAGCGGGTGCTGCGGGGGGAATTGCCGCAGCCGCCGGCGGGGAGGACGCCGGGAGGTAACCCAAGACTTCGTTGTATTGAGGATTGGCTTTCTGGATGCCGACGCGGATGCGCACCTGCTTCGCCAAGAGCTGGTCCGTGTCATCGATCTTCTGCATCCCAAGCACGGACCCGATTGCAGAAAGCCGTTCTTTCGCGATTTCCACCGCCTTCGGGTTGCTGTGCCACAGGTTGAGATTGTCCCAGACCTTGCCCTTCGCGGTCTGGATCTCCAGCGACAGCATGTTCGTGCCGCTGCGCGTTTCCTTGATCTCGCACGCAACGATCTCGCCGTCGTACTCACCCGCCGGCAGCGGTCCAAACGAAGACGGCTCGACCGCCTCCACCTCAAAATTAAGCTCAACCATTCTTTTCATCCTTCTGTGTGATTGCAGACATCAACGCCGCCCATTCAAGCGGCAGTTCATCGGGTATCGGGTATCGGGTTTTCGCGACGAAGTTGGGCCGGGACGCACAGCGCAGAACGCGCTCGCCGCTGCCCACGGCCTTGACCTTTTTCTGGCCGAACGACGAGGTCGTTTCGCGCGTGGTCATCTTGTGATTGGCAAAGCCGACGACGTCGCAAAATTCCGTGTACAAATCGGACGCGCGCTTGTGCAGCTTGATCTCAAAGCGGTCGAAGGCTTCCGTCGTCGGATCTTCGAACCGCTTGACCTGGCTATGCGCCAGCAAGACACACGCCATGCCCTTGTCGCGCCGCAACTGCGTCAGCTTGCCCAACAGTGCGCGGTGGAACGCAAGCGCCATGACGTAGCCCTTGCCGTACCCCGCGTCCTCAATNGACTTNAACTGGTTTTCGTCGCAGACGCTCTTCCAGGTCAGCGCCTCAAACCAGTCAAGGCTGTCGATGGCGACGACCTTGTAGTCGTGCTTCTCTTTGATCAGCCCATCAAGCGCGTCCATGACGGCGCCGGTCGTCTCGCAGAGATCGAAGCGGTCAACGCCGACAACGTCAGCGCCCTCTTCAGTCGGCACGAAGATCGCGTGCTTGCCGCTTCCGGCTGCGAACGTGGTCTTGCCTACGCCCGGTGGGCCGTAGATCAAAATGCGGGGCGGCGCCATCGCCGTTCCCGTGGTTATGTTAAGAGGCATTGTTCTCTCCTTTCGCTCTCTCCAACAATTCCAAGACGACCGCCTCGCGCAGCACCCAAAGCCGCGGCGAACGATCAGCGCGCACGACCACGATGTCGGCGTCGTCCTGATCAAAGGCGTCGTAAATAGTTTTGAAGCCGGACTTNCNGCGNTTGCATTCNACGCGNAGCCCNTCNACNACNACGTCGCCGGCGAAGTCATCGCCAAGCTGCACCTTGTGCTGCCCGCTGCCGAACACGCGCTTGGCCTCTAGCCCTGCCGCTTCAGCCGCAACAACGACCTCGCGCTCAAGTTCGTAGCCGCGCTGCTTGTTGCGCGCGCTCATCGCTGCGCTTCCATAAATGCGAGCTGATGGTCATCGGCCGTGACCTCGCCGCCTGTCTCGCGCATGATGTTTGCGCAGATCTGCGCGCCAGGGCGCATCCGACCGATGGCGTAGTAGTAAACGGCGGGGCGGCTGCACCCGAACCGCGAAGCCGCTGCGGTGTAGGTCAGGTCGTTCTCAATCAACCAATCGCGAAGTAACATTCTCTCTCATTTCATTACGTTTCGTAATGTCTGAGAAAGTGCTATCATCCGTTCACAAATTCTGACAACATGTAATTGCTACATTACAAAAAAAAAATTTGTAGCCGATAAAAATGACGACGGACGACACTTATGCCACAGAACCGTATTGCCGAACTCGCTGCGCGGGCCGGCCTTAAGATACCGGAACTCGCCAAGATAATAGACGTAAAGGCTCCAACGCTTCGCGTGTACACCCGCGGCGAGCGTGAGCCGCGCCCTGCCCTGGCGGAGAAGATAGCCGAAGCACTGGGTTGTACAGCCAACGAAGTTATGGGCTTCGATATGAACGGCGGACCACCGCCTAAAGATATTGGCGAAAACCAAATCCCCGTATACGGCAACGCAGCCGCGGGCTTGGGCGCCGACGTCACCGACGTCAGCAGCCCGGTCGAATACGTTGACCGCCACCCGCTCATGGCAAGCAGCGCGAACGGGTATGCCGTGTTTGTCGTCGGCACGTCGATGGAGCCGCGCTTCCGCGAAGGCGAGATTGTATATGTGCGACCGGGCAAGCCGCCCCGTAAGGGCGACGACGTGGTCGTCCAGATCGAGGATGGCAAGACACGCACGGCAATCGTGAAAGAATATGTGAGCGCGGATGACGACGAAGTGACGCTTCGTCAGTACAATCCGTCGAAAGAAATTACGATTCGGCGAGATACTATCGCTGCGATCCACATCGTGTGTGGAACATCCATAACGTAATTTTTACTTTACATTTCGTAATGTCTTAAACTAGGCTCTCTCTCCCAACAATCAGGAGAGAGAAAATGTTGCGGTTTACGGCAGAGTTTATCGTTCTGGCGGGCATTCTGGCCCTCGCCTATTTCACAGTCTTTTTTAGCTGCGCCTCAATCGACAGGTGCTTTCTGTGAGCGTCCAGACTGCGCTACTGGACAAAAAGCGCGCCTGCATGGCGCTCTTCGGCTCGGCGAACTCCAACCGATACAAACAACTCAAGGCGCTCGCCGAAGCCGGCGAGATCAAGCTGATCGATGGCAAGTGGGTGCCGCGCGCCGAGATCCTCCGCCTTGCGGGAGATCTTGATGACTGAGTGCGAGCGGTGCCACGGCGACCATTTCTATCGCACGTCCAACGGCATGATCGTGCAGTGCGAGTGCATTTCTGACGAAGCCTACGACGCGGTCAATCGGCCAAATTATTACAACAAGGGCGGGGTCGAGTGCATCGCAGCGGTTAAGGCGGCGGTATCAAATCTTCAGGGCGTTGAGGCTCACGCGACCGCGAGTGCGATCCAATATTTGTGGCGCTGGCGCGAGAAGAACGGCGTCGAAGACCTGCGCAAGGCGCGCTGGTTTTTGGACTTGCTTATTGAGGGAGCAGAAGATGGCAAATGATCTGAACAATGCGTGGCGGTTCCGGCATTCCAAAATGATTGCGGCGCCTGCGGAAAGGGCGGAGCGTATGCGCGCGCCCAACGTGGATTTCGGCGGTCAGTTCGAGGATGACCCGCGCGCGGCGCGCGAGGTTAGAAAGTTAAGTCTAGTGACGCAGCAGCGGCTCCTCGCTCTCGCCATCGCCCGGACCACCCGACGGTGACCGCGAGGTAACTACCTGGACATCATCGACGTCAGCAAACAGATCAGCGGCGCGGCGGGCAAAATCCTCCGCGTCGTTTTTGGTTGAGAACTCATGCGCGATGAAAGCATCTGTATCTGAAAACGTGATTGTGACGTCCCACACGTCATCCACGTCATACAACTTTATGATGATCATAAAAAAACTCCCTCTCGTCGGACGATATCGCCACAACTATAGGGAGAAAAAAACGGCAAAGTTTGCCGGCAATAATTGCCGGCAATAATTGCCGGCATTTTTTGCCGATAGTTTTAAAACTGACGATCAGTATCAGGCAGGTGCGGAGTTATAAGGTCGTTGTAGGTCTCAAAGTCAGCGTGATATTGCTCGAGATTGTATCGAGCGTCGTCGTCACAAAACGGTCCAACCTGTTTATCGATTTGTTTAGCCCAAAAAACGAACATTCCATCGTTCTCATGCTCGGACTGTTTTTCGCGTCCGAACAAATTATCCGTATCGGCGATAAAACCTCGGGTCGGGTAGATCACCCGTTGTCTTTTATCTTTGTCGGTCTGATCAATTTCGACTGAACCGATGTCAACCGCGTGTTTGAGGTCGTTGTGGAGATTGCGAACTGAGCAATAGCTTTTCGCGATCAGTTCTTCGACTGGCGTCGGCCGATCTTCCAGATAGTAATTAACCATTAGGTGATGGTGGATTCGAACACGATGGGTTGAGGCAAACCACCATTTGAGCTGGGACGAACTCTCTTGCGAAATATCAAAGAAGTGTAAGCGCGCGGAGAGATAGGCTCCCTGCGCTTTTCGAAAGCGCTGCGCTTCGGCAATTTTACCGCGCTGACGTTTGTTGCGGGGGACAGTCTCAAATACACCATCAAGGAGCGCGCGCCGTTGTTCGAATGGGTAGATTGTAAAGTGCTCCCCGTTTTGCGGCGCGTTAGGTACTTCCGGTTGACCGCCCTGCGGGTCGCCGTTGATTGAAACGACGTTTTTGTCGCCAGGCACACGCTCGCCGTCGTCGGTAACAAGTTTTAAATCCTTTGCCATGCTCTCTCTCCCTATATATCAAACGCTGCGGTCATCTTGTCGGATAGCGTCTTGTCGCGCCGTGGGTCTTTCAACCAATGTGCGTATTGCTTGCGCGTAAAATCGATGGACGTGTGTCCGAGAAACTGCGTGATTTGCGCGTCGGTGTAGTCCGTTTCGAAAAGTAAAACAGATGCGAAGAAGTGGCGCAAATCATGCCACCTAATCGGCTCAATGCCTGCGGCAACGCAAGCCGAGTGCAGACCGCGCTTCCGCCAGTTGTTCACGTCGGCCATGTTTCCGGCGAGCGTTGGAAATACCAGCCCGCGCGACCGTTGCTCCAGCGGTTGGGCCAGCTTCCACTCTTTTAAATCTCGCACCAGCGGCGCCGACAACGGGATTGACCGGACGCCCGCCTTCGTTTTCACGGACCCTAGAACGCCGGATTTGTCGCGCGCTTGAGTCACATGATAAACGGCGCCGTCTAAATCCAAGTTATCCCAGCCGCAGGCCACCTGCTCGCCAGCGCGAACGCCGGTGCCGGCGGCAAACTTAATCCGCAGCGCATAGTCACCAGCGTTCGCAACGATCGCCTTAATATCCTCAACGCTGATCTGGGGCGGCGGCTTGTGTTCAATCTTGCGTTTCGGCAGATCAACCTCGCGGCACGGGTTGGCGCGCGCCCACTTGCGCTTGACGCAATACTTCAGAAGCTGGCGCAAAGTGTCGTACCGCTGAAGGCCGGTCGCGTGTGCCTGCCGGAACAGGGCGGGGACAACGCGCTCTTCAATGTAGCCCGCGTCAATGTCGATAATCTTATGCAAGCGCAGCCCTGGAACATTATCCAACAAAAATTGGATGTTGCGCCGATGCGTTTCCAGGCGGTCTTCCGACAAATCGCCAGCCTTGTACTTCGCGTTAAGAAAGGCCAAGAACGCTTTCTTCGCATCGCCGAAATTCGGGTTCGACGTGCGCGGGATGTAGACGCCGTTCTGCTTGTCGGCGTAGGCTTGGTCGCGAGCGTGGATAGCCTCTTCCATCGTGTAGTGCGTTTCGCGGCCGCCGCCGATCTCGCGCAGGTCCAGAATGAACTTGCCATCGCGCTTCGTGATCTTGTCTGATTTCTTCATGTCTCTCTCTTTATTTGCAGCGGTGCTGACGGCACCGCTCGCGGTAGCTGTCCACAGCCTCGTCAAAGTTTTGGAAGTAATCGCCCGACAGCGCAAGGCCGTCGTCGCGTAAGTACCAAGTGGCAAACGGCGTGTAGCTGTTGCCGGTTTTGCACAGCGCAATCTTGGCCTTGTCACGGCCGACTGGGCGGGCGTCGATGATGTCATATGTCATTCGCTCTCTCCTTGCCGCCGGGGCCGAAGCCCCGGCGTCTTTTAGGTATCGGGTGATCACGCCTCCTCCACATCGCACCAGTGGTAGCGGGGGCCGTATTTCCCAGTCGCCTCGAAAATCGGGTCTATGTCGCGGGGGTGCGCAAAGACTTCCGCTTTCGATGTCATTTCCAGCGCAGCCGCATCCTTGGCTGCGCGGATCGCGTCGTCTTTGCTGGACCAAGATGATTCGTAAACACTGCCCTCACGCCCGTAAACGATCACCGTAAATTCTTCGTTGCTAGTCATCTCTCTCTCCTACCGGCGGAACACGTTGTAATCGTCAAACAGCTTTTCGATCTCGTGCGTCAGATCGTGGCGGCCGTAGACGTTCATCGACAATTCGTTGCCGTCTTCATCTGCGACGACGACGAGGAATGTATCGGTGTTGTCAGTGGGCGCGGCCATCTCATCATCGGCGTCGGAGACGTAGATGCTGTCGTTATCATCAAGAACGAACTGGAGCGCGGTGCATCCGCCGCCGGTGTGTACGCGTTTGAATGCTTTCAAAATGTTCATCTCTCTCTCCTTAATGCCGGGGCCTAAGCCCCGGCGTTGTTTCAGATTGTCTTGTAGACGCCGCGATAAACGTTGACCCATCCGCGGTCTTCCGCGTTGATTGATGGAACCTCGCCTTCGTCATTCCAGAACTCTTTGCGAACGACGCAGCCGCGCTTTACGATTTTGTCGCAAATGGCCAGCGCCTTTTCGCGGTCATAGCGGCCATTGTTGGGCAGGGTCCAATAGTGACCGTCATCTGCGACGCCTCTGATTAAAGGCTGTTCATCGCGCCAGACGATGTCGCAACTTTGAATGAGGTTTAGTTCGTCCATGTCTCTCTCCTTGTGGCTAAGGTGCCGGGGCCGAAGCCCCGGCGGGTTGCTTAATAAATATCGCGGCCAGTGAGTTCGTTGATGTCCAGCCCAGCGTCCTCGGCGCGCTCACCAGCGGCCATGCAAGCCGCTTCGNACATGCGATCCCAAAAGTCTGGATCGGTCGGCAATGTCTCACCGCCGCATTTCCAGGTGGCGTCTATGTTCTCGTAATCGACGCTCACGTTTTCCAGATTCACGCCAATGGCTTTCTCAATCGCGATCAGTTCTTTGTTGAGCGCCCAGTAATCTGCCTTGGTCTTCATCTCTCTCTCCTCGATCTGCGGATGCCCACTCCGTGGGTCATCCTTCGTAATTACATATAGTAACATATTGTTACGTTACAAGGTCAAAAAATAACTTTTTGACCTACGGATTATGTTGAGGGATTTTTTTTTGGCACTAGAACGCGAAAAACCCCCCGATTTAAAAATCGAGGGGTTCTAAAAACACTGCTAAGTGTTTGATTTTAAATGGCGCGCCCGGAGGGATTCGAACCCCCGACCTGCGGATTAGAAGAGCGTCCAACGCTCAAAAAATACCAAGTAAAACCAAAGGTTTAGATTGTAAGCCCCGATTCCAAAATCAGGAATCGTTCTACTATGAGAAAAACGAACACGCAATGAGAAAATCTTACATCAAATTTTTGGCAGCGGGTTGTCCAACTCCGTAGGTCGCCGCCGATTGGCGTGAAAATTGTGATCGGTAACGAAGACCTCGCGCGTGTCGATGTTGACGTAGACGAACTGCACGCCGAGATCTTTCTGCAACTGTGAGCGCACTCGATGGATTCGGGCAGATCTATTCCGGCCGGGGTTCACCCTGCCCGCGTCTTTTTTAACTTGGATAAGGTGCATGCCGTCTTCATTGACGACGACGAGATCGATAGGGCTGGTGCCCTGCGCGGCTGGGAACACCCAGTAACCCTGCCGCATAAAATGCTCGGCGCAAATTAACTCACACACATCGCCGTCGATGTGCCGCTTGTCAGGCATACTCGCCAGTGCGAATCCGCTCGGCGATGCGGTCAGCCCGCCTGCCGACTTGATCGGCCCACCGGCTGTCAAGCGCCTGAGTGGCGGCGCCCTCATAGTCCTCCGCCATCAGCGCGTTAATCATGCGCTGGAACTTCGCCAAATTGCCGGCGCCCATGTTGAACGCCATCTCAATCAGCGCCTCGCGGCGTACCTGGTTAAGCAGCGACCAAATGTTGTCGCCCACTACACGCCGCGCTGCGGCTTCGAACGCGATCAGATCGTTGGCGAGCATGTCTTCGGCTTCTTCTTCAGTGATCCCCGTCCCCGGTTCGTCGGAATCCACGCACCGGCCATATCCGATGGTCAGGCGCCCTGTGGGGCAGCGGTACGCGGTCGCGGAAAATCCTTCGTGGCGCTTGATGCTGTCGATCAGGTTGGCGCTGATCATTTGCTTACGCGCTTATATTTTTCGAAGCTGCGCAGCCCACCCAGCCCCAACATACCCATAAGCACCGGCATCATTTGAGACATATCAAGGGCGGGTAAATCGACTAGGTGACCGGTCTGCGCCAGGACAAAAACAATTATCGGCTGGCAGATGTATGACCAGGCCAGTGATATCCCGCAGCACCAGCCCACAAACGGGCGCCAGCCAGCGACAAACACGGAGCGGTGCGCTGCTTCCTGCTTGTTAATGTCGAGTTGCGCGAGATCAATTTTTGCAAGGTGCGTCGTCAGTTCCGCTTCTATCTTCCGCTCCGCTTCCGCGCGTTTGTTTTTATCTTCTGGCAAGAACGCTCCGACCGCGTCTTTTACCAGCGGTAAGACGGCGGGGAGTAATGCTTGAATCACGTTGCTTTCCTTTCGTTACTAACTGGCGGATGGACGCCGTTATGGATTTTGTGCATCCGTGATGCTTCGTCTTTCAAAAACGCAATGTCGGCTTGCATTGCCGCCATATTCATATGGTCCCGACGCAGGTTCTCCGGGCTGGACATCTTGGCGAGGATGTCGATCCGCTGTTCTTGGGTTTCAGTCAGCGTGTGCAATTTGTCGAAACGCGCATCGAGCGAACGCACAAGTTTCTGCAATTCCTTGGCGTCTTCACCAAGCTGTTTAATCTGAAACTTGGCCGCTGCCACGCCGCCAAACACGCTCGCCGCAACACCCAATAAAGTGATGATCAGACGTAGGTCTATCGCGCCGTCCACTTGGCTCTCTCCCCTGCCCCGGTCACGAACTCCCAGCCCTCGCCTAGCCATACGATGCAGATCGCGCCGTCCAATTTGGGCGGGCTAAACGTCAACATCCATGCGCCGGAACTGGTCACGGACAACTTAACCAAGCCCTCTGATGTCGTGCCGTATCCGCGCAGCCATTCCTTCGGCTCGATTATCTCGGATTGTTCTTTGGCAAAGCACCCCAGCTCATGCCCCTGAGCTGGGCGCATAAAAAAAGCCGCCATAAAGGCGGCTAGCAAAAACGTAGCGAAGCGGTTCATCGTATTTGTAAAGCCCTCAACTTGTCGGGGTTGTAGTCGATTGGGTTACGTTCGAGTTGGTGAAATCACTACCGTTGCCGCTACTATCGTCACCAAGATTTGAGCTGTCTTGACCGCGCAAATAATACCCGTTCGATCCAAACGTGAGATCACTAACATCAATCGGTATCCAAGTGCTTGACACCGTCTCTCCGAAAGCTGTTGGTGCTAAGGCTTGCCCGTCCACGAAGACCACCTCCGACATAAACCCGTCCCAGAACACAGAACCATTCGGGTTGCGACCAATCTCCACGTTGTCGGCGCTGTTTATCAAACCTTCAGCGTTTTGCGACATGTACGTTTCGGTATCAAACGAAGTGATTTGCGATCCGTTGAGGTACATTTTTGCGCGGTTGCTAGCCGTCGCTTGTGTTGAATCAACGGCCACCACCAAATTGAAAAAGTCAGAGTTATTAGTGAATGTTTGATTGGTAATTAAGTTTAGACCAGAGCCTTGATCTCGGAACCGCAGTTTATTGTTAGCTTGAATGTGAATGTCCGCGTTGTTGCCCCCAGCCTCGACTGCAAGCGCCAGCGTCATATTCGCATTCGTAACGACATCTCGGCGGAACCAGACGGAAAAAGTATATGTCCGCCGATTTCCAGCACTGCCGAACGTCCTGTTTAAAAACGCCGAGTTGTCGTCAACAAACCGAAGGCTGTTGGATATCGTAAAGGATGGCTCCCCACCGAAATGCGCTATCGGAAAAGTGAACATCGCTGTCCTCTAGCTAAAATTGAGCTGCGCCACACCGAACATGGACGAGCCGTCGCTGACGAAGGTCAGGATGTCCACCGCATTGGCACCAGTTGATAAAGTCGGCTCGGTGCCGCCGGGAAACTTGTAAGCCGACGCGCTGGTGTTCAGCGTTCTGCTGCCGGTGCCGTCCTGCTTCACGATCAGGATGTACGTCGCCCCGGCCACCTGATTGCTAGGCGCATCGAGAGTGCGATTGCCTCCCAGCGTCACGCTTGCCACTTGGTTTTGCGACAGATCCCAAGAGATGTTCGCGCCGTCTGACAGCGCGGTCATGTTGAAGTTCTGCGTCTTGGTATACTCACGCGCCGTGGCGGTTAACACATCACTGCCAAACAGTTCAGTCGTTGTGATTTTTTTGTGGGTCGTTGCGTCGGCGTCGTAGATGGCAAACTCGTCTGCTGCAACGGGCGAAGCGGATAGGCCAGACTGCCCGTTGATGCTGACAGTGATCGTACCGCTGTTCGTGATGGTGCCGCCTGACGCCAATCCGGCTGTGGCAACGCTGGTCACGGTGCCGCCAGAACCTGGCACAATGTTTGTCCATATAATGTCGGTCGTATCGAGCGTTCCACCTACGTTGCTTGTGCAGAGAAACATCTTGTCGGCATTGGTGCTGCCCTCTTGCACAGCCACCAATGTACCGGGGTGTTCATCGTAGGTGTCAAACTGCGTATCGCGTGCTGGGCTGCTACCTACTACATATATGCCGTTCTGCTCCCGGTCACTCGAACCTTGGTCCTTGACCAAAACCGTATCGCCATCAGCGAGCGTCACACCGTCAAGAGTGTCGCCGTTGTTCAATCCCGATGAAATTGTGATTGCACCCGTTGTCGCAGCAGTAACGGTAAAGCGTTTAGATAGTCCGGCTGCTACACCATCGACGTATTGCTTCGTGGCAATGTGCAACGCGCTGGTTGGATCTCCAGCCATCGTGGATGTGGCGACAATGTTGCTGTAGGTGCCGCCAGTAATTGTCTTGCCGGTAAAGGTAACAGCAGACGGGATGCTGACAGTCGGGTTGCCGCTCACACCGTCGCCGTTGCTCAATGTGATTTCGTTCGACGTGCCGGTGATAGTGCGTGGTTCTGCGCTGCCGCTGCCAGCGTGAGCGATGATGCCGTTCGACTCCGTTGCTAGCAAAGCCGTGAAAACTTGCGCCGGCGTCCTAAATTCGTAGGCGGTCTCTCCGCTGTTTACGCGCACCATGTTGCCAGCGTTTGATGACAACGCGGTCGGCAGGATGATGCTGTCCACGACAGCAAGAGTGTTGCCGTCAGAGCTAAAACCAAGCGCCTTCGATGCTCGTGCGCTTGCATCCTCGGTAAACTCAGGCGTCGTGATGCTGTTTGTCTTTGACACTTTGAAGGTGCGGTCCAGCTCCTCCTGCAGTCCCTGCGTGATAAACGTCAGGCGATCAAGGCCGTCTTCGTGGCTGTTCGCCGGGAACGGATCGTTCTCGACGTAGTCAGTGCCTTGCGTCAGCGCGAGCTTGCGCCGCAGCACGACTGTCTCGCCCGACGCCGGGATGTTGCCGCTGGTAAACGTGACCGTACCGCCGGAGTCGTTGCCTGCACCGCTGACGTTATAGTGCGTGGTCAGCGTCTTCGTCGTCTCTGTGCCGGTGGACGAGCGGATGATTACTTCCATTTCGCTGTCGGCAAATATCTTGAACGTGTAGTTGAACGCCGCGGTTGATCCGTCGCCGCTCGCGCTGACTTTCGTGGTGGTGCTTGAAACGGTCATTCTTTTTCGACTCCTTGCGGTTGCGGCGCTCCTTCAAACGTCCGCAAAAATGCTGCGATGGGTTCTTTCAGTGCGGGGTCTTCTGCGGCGATGGCGGTCAGTCGCCCGAAATGGGCGCCGATGCCTTTGGGGTTTGTGACTGGCGTAGTCAGCCAATTGATAAATTTTGGGCTGGTGATAAGTTTTGCCGCGTACCTGCTGCCCAAGCCTCCCGCGAGAAATGCCGTAAAGGTTCCTGCTCCCCCACCTGTTACCATTTCAGCAAGTCCCGAGGACATTCCCGTGAAAGTGAGATAAGTGACAACTACACGGCCTGTATTTGAGGTATTGGCTAATTTTTCGACGCCTTTGAGAGAAGACCCCACCTCTAGAAGTGTGTCTAAGCCTTGACGCATTTCAGCGTATCTTTTGCCGCCAAAAAGCGCATTTTTGGCTTCGTCTGACATGTTATTCCAGTTACTCACAAATTCTTTCACTGAAAACACTTCGCCCGAAAAATCTTGTCCACCCGCCCTCGCTCGGCCAATTCTTTCCAGAACGCTTGCTGCGACTGTGTCCCATTCCTCTGGTTCAAACTGATTGCGAAGGCGCTGCAAGTTTGTGCCTCCATCACCCAATTTAGACATAGCAAAGGTGTATGCTCGCTCCTCAGTATCAAACTTGCCAATTTTGTTGAGCGTGACGCCCGCCGTGTTCATCCAAGCGCGGGTATATCGATCAGCTACCTCCAACGCCTTGCGCGCTTCTGGCCCTGCCAACTTTGCAACCGCGCTCATATCCTCGGTTAAAGCGCCGTAGACCTGCCGCATCGCAGCATTCTGTGACCCGGTTGATCCAGCAAGCAAAGGCTCATCCAAGTCTTTACCGATGGCCGTCCTGATTTGTCGCAATGCACTGAACGGAATGGTGCCTGAGACAGCGGACTCTGTGGCATCCATTTCGATTGTTTTTAGGGTATTGATCGCTTGACCGAGTGACCGCTGTAATGATCCAGGAGCTTCGTTGAGTTGGTTTTCAAGGCTTTCCCGCAACGCACGGACAGCGTCCAGCGCGACCGGCGCATCCTTGCCAATCAGATCGAATGCTTTCTCATACGCAGCGTTTTGCCTAGCTTCAAATCGACCCGCAGCGTTGCTGGCGGCTGTTTTGATTACGCCCCCCATTTCTTGTTTAGAAACAGGCAATCCTATCTTTGCGACTGTGTTTTTTGCTGCTTGCGTGATCTGTTCAAGCACGCGCGTTGCTTGCTTCTGCACGATATCGCTGCTCAATGGTGAGGCTTCCAGCGCCTTCTCCAGAGTCCCAACGGTGATGCTTGACGATACGGCGCCTGCGGGCGGATCAATGCGTAACGACCTAAACTTGTCAGCGAGCTGTTTGGCCTTTTGTGTGCCGCCACCCAAAGCGCGTTTTGTGCCTTCTGTCAAAAGTTCACCGCCCCGCTGGCCGACTGCTGACAGAAAAAATTCGGTGCCAGCGTCTACTGAGCGATCAAGGACGCTGCGCGTGTCAACGCGATTGAGAAAAAGATTGCTGTATGTGTCAAACAATTCCCCGGCAACTGCACCGCCCGTTCCAGCGCCCACTGCTGCGCCGGTTGGCGAAGCCACAACGGCACCTGGCCCCGTTGCTAAACCACTTACTGCGCCGCCTATAGCCCCAAGGGTTGCGCCAGTACCAACAAAAAGCTCGCGGGTTACGCTGGCGATGTCCCCCGCCACATCAAACCCCGGCGGGTTGTATAGCGTAAGCCTGCCCGTGTCAGGGTTTGTGTAAATGAAGTTGTCGTCGTCATACGGCGCAGCATCGGGATAAAAACGCCTGATATTGGCAAGCCGGTCCTCTGTTGGCGAACCACCGACCTGCGCCCTGACAAATGCAGGGGCGCCCGTGTCCTGGTCAATGAACTCTTTCGCCGCATCTGACTGAAGATATGCGTTTATAGCTTTTGCGCGATCAGCGTCACTCAGATTGCTGGGTAGCTCAATTGGCCGCGGAAAGCCGGGCAGCATAAAGCTCATAAACTCAGGCGCGTCTTCAGCAACGGGTGCTGGCGCTGTGTCAGGCGGGGGCGCTGTTTCGACAGGTGGCTCAGAAGCAGCCACAACGGGGGCTTCACCGCCGACCTCGTCAACGGTGTTGGTCTGCTCTTCTGCCATTTTATCTAATTACCGCGCCGCTGGCGTCGATCCTGATCGGTTTCTCTGCGCTATCAGCTACCGGCGGCGTTGCGGAGTTTTGCTGTGGAGTTTGATCAGCAGCTTCCGCGCTCGGATCGTTTATGCCCAGACCAATATATTTGATTATTACTTGCTCAGGGTCATAACCGAGTCTTTTCGCTAAATCTGTGTATTGGGTTTGCAAGCCTTGTTGCTTTTGCACAGCTTTCTCATAGCTGGCTTTGGCTTGTCTTGCATACTGTTCCCGAATGTTATCAGGCAACAGTTTGCCACCTCTGATCCGGTTGTAGCCGCTTTGGAGTTGCGCGGGCAAACCGCCCGCCTCTGCAATAGTTCTAAACTCAGACTCGCGGACAACTCCGGGATCGAGCATTTTCATGTAGTTGAAAATCATCGCAAAATCGCCGGCAATCCGATCATCTGGTCCGGCTTCTGCCGCGAGTTTCACTCGGTTGTATCCGTCTTGGATTTCAACAAAACGCTTTGACAGCGCGTTGAACTCTTTGCGGAAACTTGCGCCGGGATCTACATTACCGGACTTTGGCGCGAAACCACCAATATTGCTAGCGATGTCCATCCTTTCTTTTGCGGTCGGGGGTCTACCTGCCGCCATTTCAAACAACGCCAAATTTTGTTTAAATTCTCTACGTTTTGCCGACTCATCTCTGTCGTACTGCGCAATGCGTTTGCGGTAGTCCTCCTGCACACCGGGCGTTAAAGAAGCCTGTATGCCGGGGCTATTGAACAGTTCGCGCATTTCGTTGATTTGACCCTTGGCGGCGTAGCTATCTAATGCGGACTGTATTAAGTCCTCTCGCCCCCCAGCCCGCGCGTCTTCNTCTTCTTCTGTGGTCTGATATCCGGCAGATGTTTGGCTTATTGATTGGTCAAGTGTTTGTATGGCTTGCGACAGCGTTGAGGGATCAGAAAAAACGTCGCTTGTGAGACTCCTGAGATCTTCCCCCACCCGACGAACTGCGGCATCACGGCGCGCCCTTTGTTGCAGCACACCAAGATCTANCGAATGCTTCCGCCGTAGCTCTTTGAGTTGAATGCTCAACTCCGCCTTGCTTTCCGGCGACCCTTCGTGACTATCAAGCGTCTGTCTCATCAGATCATCCGTCTGGGTCATAAATTTGGTGGCTACGTTTGGGTCGGCCATATCCGCATTTACTTTCAGATCATCAACCATGCTCTTCACCGTCGTTTCATAGTTAAGGGTTGCCTCTTTTCGATCTCTCTTCTGCCGGCGGTCAGCAAGCGTGCGCGCGGTATCTGTCGAGGATTTCACCTCGCGATAGATTTTGTCCACGTCGCCAGGTGTAAGGTTTTGCCGCGCTGCGCTGACGACTGGGTCCGCAGATTTATTGTCTCGAAAACCATTGAGCGTCTCTTCAGCGTCTGCCCCTTTATTGATGGCGGAGATCAGGCTGTTTTTTGCCAAACGCTGATAAAAATCTTTCCGCAGCTTTGCGTGTTCTTCCGGCCCCAAATCACCCAGCGCATTGTCAAGGGCTGTCAGCCCCAGGTTTGCTACTTGGGCACGGCTTTCTGGCGAGTTTGACGGGTTGGTTGCGTGTCTCAGCGCATCATCAATGTCGTTGGTAAGAAGCACCTTGCGCTGTTCAACGACGCGGGCGTTGTTTGCCTTCGAAAAACTCGTCTGATTGCGCAACGTCACCTGTGCGGCGCGGCTGCGAAACGCATCGCGGGCAAGGCGGTTGGATAAGCCCGACTTAAACGTCTCGACCCTCAGCCGCGCCATATCCTGATATTTTTGCTCGGCCTGCTGCATATTAGGATTTGCGAGAAAATCCTGCTGCATCTGTTGCAGTTCAATATCGAGCTTCAACGCTGCCGCTTGTGCTTCATTGTCAGCACCGATCTGCGCTTTCTTGAAACCAAACGCGGCAAGATCAGATCCAGTCTGCGCAAGCTGCTGACCGGATTGTGCAAACGCGCGTGCGGGCGCGGCCATTGCCGACGCACTGAGCTGGGCAGTCAGAAACTGCCCCTGCCCCCGGCGTGGTCGATCTAGCTTTGCTGTATAAGTGGGCACCTTCATACGATCTGGCTCACCTGATAGCCGCCCTTAGCCAAAGTAGTCAGCGCGCTCATACGGGCATCGCGCGCCCTGATGTCGTACGCGAGTTTTTGCTGCCGCCCTTCGAGGAGCGTCAACTGACCAGCCAGACGCTGATTAACGCCCTGCTCCCGCAGACGTCCCGCGTCTGTCGCGGCTGTCAGGCGAATGGTCTGGATATCCTCTTCGGCCTCGTCGGCGCTTTCTCTCAACACGTCCAGCGGCGTGCCGGTGGTGGCAAGCACACCTGACTTGCGATACGCCGTACCAGCGCGCGCCTGAAGCTTGTCAAACTGCTTGCGGAACCGAAGAACTTCACGGCCGCCGACGCGCTCACGCAAGTCAGCTTCTTGCTCAGCGACACGCGCGTTTCGGTCGCGGATTTTTTTATTATATTCGGCAGTCTGCATGGCGGCTCTGCCTGCCGCCTTCATGCCTCGCGCTGTCTGCATCTGGCCGTAAGCCGAGAAGGCTGTGCCGGCGATTGTTGCTACCGTTCCTAGTGCCATACCCGTGCATACCTTTCGTAATCTAATTTATTTGCGCCGTACATCGGCATGGTCCCTTCGTGTTCCATGCCGAGAAACTTTGCCCAGCGCGCCAGTTCCGGCCAGTCGCTACGCATCGCTGCCTGCACGCGCCACAGCCCCTGCTCCTCGGCAATACGCAGCAGCCCCTCACGGACGAGCTTCGCCACGCGGAGCTGATGCTTACCGACCCGGCTAGCACCCAGAAACCACGCCTCGCCGACGCCCTCCCACAGCGGGAAAATGCCAGCGGCTGCTACCAAGTAGCCGTTGTCGATGCCTGTGAACGCCATGTCCTCATGCACCAGCGTCGGCATGAAGTTGCCGAACTCCGGTGCCGGGCGGTTGCGGTCGTCGTTTAGGTCAGCCTCAAGCAGCGCCTCGCCGTGCGCTATCTCAAACGGCACAATCCTCACTGATCAAAAGTACTCAGCGTTGCGTAAACGGCGAGGATGTTCATCGGCAGCGGCTGATCCTGTCGGATCGTAAGCTGCCCATCGGTGTCATAGTTGCCGTTCAGCTCGATCTCCTTGTCGCCGGTGAACAGCGCAATCGGCGCGTCCATAGACGTCGCAGACGAACGAAACGGCACGATGTCCAGGTTGCTGGCATCGCGGCCAACCTTGAGGCCCACTGATCGATACAACCGCACGGTCAGTTCGTTGATGCGTTTGATCTTGCCCTGGCTGGTCCCCATCGCGCTGCCGGCATCTACGCGCAGCGTCCGCAGCGTCGAGTTGTAGGACAGCCCGGCGTGTGCCTTCGTGACGTACCGCTCCAACGTGACCGCACCGCTCGATACTGTCTTGTCAGGATGGACCGAACCATCGCCCAAGATGCTGACAGTCTGGCCTTCAAGATGACTAAGCCCCGAAAGCGACAACGTCGCCTGCGTCACCGTGGCGCCTGAGCTGTGCGCTGCGGCGGGACCGACCACGCCACGCACGCAGCCGGTCAGGTCGTTCGTGCTTTTGCCGCTGTATGTGATGACCTCGGTGCCGATCTTTATGGCGCCCGAACTTGGGAACGAAGAGGCGTCTGCCAGCGTGATCGTTGTCTGGTCTGCCGCTTCGTCGCCAGCCAGCGTGCTGGTCACGCCTGTAAAGGTCAGCGAGCTGTCCACGAAGATGGCGTTGTTGACGTCAGTGCCGAAGTCAAAGTCCCGGATGAACTCGACATAGCGTTTTGTCGCGCCGTTCACTGTCCGCTTTACGACAACCCAGACCTGATCTTCATCCAGATCGCCGGGGATTGTGGCAATGCTTTCCACGACCGCGTCACCCGTACCAAACGCGCCGCCAATAATTTGACGTGACCAGCCGATAACTTGCTCCTCGCGCTTGTACGTCATGCAGGCAAGTTGCCCATCGCCACGACGGCCCCAGAGAATGCTGTCGGGTTCTTGCTGATACGCCAGCTCGTCCAGCCCGTTCTCGGTGATATGCTCAGAAATCAACGCGACGTCCGGTGCGATGTAGCCATCGACGTCGAAGTTGAATTGCANCTCNAGCACCTTNCGCTTGGCGCGCTGNACGAACAGCACCGCGTTGCCTGCCTGCATCGGCGCGATGTCTGCGGCACCATGACTGGTTTGCTGTTTGATCTGTATGTTGGTCGGGGTGATCGCCTCGTCAGCTCCTGACGCGCGGACCACGAACTCGCCGCCCGATGTCCCGACGATCAGGTTTCGCGTCGATGCAAGGAACCGGATGACGTTCACCTGGTTAGAGCCGATCGTGTAGACCATGCCGTCGTCGGCTGCGGTCCCGCTCTCGAAGTTCTCGAAGTCGCCGCCCTGGCTGAAGAAGAGCGTCTGCGGCTGTTCTGATGTGCCGGCAAACACAAGGCGCTGCTCGTAGAACGCAACCGCCCGCGGATAGCCGGTCGTCTTACTAAAAGCACCCAGCGACCATTCGTCGGTCGCAACCAGCTTGCCCTGCAACGTGTGGCCGCTGTCGGCTGCTTCTGTTGCCAGATCCGCACCTGGCGCCAGCGTGATGACGCTGTCGGTTACGTCCACGACCAGATGGCCGTCGGTCGTATTGTTTGACGTCGAGCCGCTGATGACGATTGTCTGGCCGATCTTGAAGCCCTGATCAATAAACGCAGCGGCTGTGTCCTCGATGCGGTCGTTATGCTCCAGCCCGGTCGCGTCAGGGTCGCCTTCGTGGAACGAGATCGTAGCGGCCGTGTAACTCGGCAGGATTTCTGCGCGGCCGTCCTCCAACTCCTGCGCTGTGCCGTCCACCACCGTCGCCGACGTAAACGACGTGATCTTGACGAAGCCGTCCTCAATCTTGACCAACCGACCAACGTCGTCACTCGTGAACAGGTTGGCGCTGGCGGTCAGCCGGATTGTGCCGTCACGGCTGTCCGGGGTCAGCGTGGTGGTGGTTGTGTTCTGATCAAGAAACGGGCCGCGGGCTGTCGTCACCTCGGTAAAGGTCCACGCCGTGTGGCTGGTGCGCGTGATCTTGTAGATCGGGTGATTGGGCGAGACGATGTACATCGTGTCCGCCGCCTGGGCGAACTTGAGGCCGTCCAGATCTGACGCGGTGTACACCGTCGTCACCTCGACCGGCGACCCGCTCGATGTCACCGCGCCGCCGTCACGATATATACGGAAGTACAGCGGCCCGAACTCTAGGATGTACGCCTGCTCGACGTTGAACTCGAAGGGGATCAGCCGGACAGCGTTGGAGCTGTTCTTGACCTCGGCCACAAAGCGCGTGCCAGGCCGGCGCATCAGCCCACCATGCGGCTGCACCAGAAAGTTCTCAACTGTCTCGGCGCCGTTGTCGTACTTCGAGATGTCGGTGCGCCCAAAGAGCTTGGGCGTGATCTCGCCGGCCGTAAAGTTGGCAAAGGCTGTGCTGACTTTTGGCACCTAGAACCTCGAAGAGATGAAGACGTCGCTTTCGGTGTAGCTCGCGCGGTCAATGTTGACCGTGTTCGCCGGCGTGCCTTCGGTCGCGTCCACGAAGCGCGCCTCGCTCAGTTTGCTTTCATACATCGCCATCAGCATCTGCGAGAGGCTGGCGCTGTTCACCAGCGCATAGGAAACGTCGGCAGCGAGGCGTGCCGCGATCGACTCAATCAGGAGCTGGTCGTATTCGTTGGGGTCCGTGATGCGCGCAACGTAGATCATTTTGAACGGTGTCGTGCTGCTGATGATCTTGCGACCCTCGACGCGGAAGACCGTGTCGGGATCTTGCGGCCGCAGGACGCGCAGGCAATAGGGATCGGTGGGGAGCGTGTGCTGATGGTCGAACTCAAACGCCGGGGTGTCGCTATCTGCCGCAAGGCTGGTGCGCACGATCAGGCAGTTCCACGGATGCGCGCGCATGACGGCATCGCGGACAAACTCAAACCGCTGATTGCACACGCGCGCAGCGCGGCTGTCTTCTGTCAGCGAGATGATGTTGCTCGCGCCGATCATATTTAGGGCCGAGTTACAGATATCGACGTTTGATGCCATCTTGAATCCTTAAAAAAGAAAGGGGGGCCGAAGCCCCCCTCTCAATCAGTCAACGATGTAGGTGATCTTGAACGACAGATCGCCAGCGGTGTCGCCGGCGGCGTCGAACGTCAAACCAACAAAGTAATGGGTATTCGGATCTGTGCTGTCGCCAGCGTCCTCGAATACCTTTTGACCCATCTTATTGATGTCTCGCGCCTCAAAGGCGACCTCGGTGCCTGCACCGGTTACGGCTGCACGCAGGTCGGTGATCGCACTTGCGTAGCAATCGTCGTCCTTGGCAGTTACGTCGCCGTCTGACGTAAAGAGGCCCACATCACAGGTGTTTGTGGTGCCGCTATCGAGATCGTCGTTGTAAAGCACGATACTCACCACCGCCGCATTAGTCGGGATGGGGGCAAGCATTACCGTGTCACTCGCCGAAAGATCACCAGCCGCGAGCGCGATTGTGCCGCAAGCGACACGCATCGAGCCGTGGAGCTGATGGACTGGGCTGTGGACGGGTGGGTCAGCAACGAAGTTGCTGGCGAGGGTCTGATTTACGTTAGCCATAATTCACTCCTCCCCTTACTCGTTGCACGCGATTTCAACGACTTTGTCTTCTTCCATCCGGGTCGCCCCGAAGGTCGCGCAGTAGTAAACCTGCGTGGAATAGGACTTGTCGCTGCGCTCATCGATCCGAGCCATCACGTCCTTACCAACCGCAAGTTTGCAGCCGTCCTGCGCCCATGCGTAGCATAGGCGTGACGTGCCATCATCCTTGAGGCGGTTCGAGACGATAAACTCGAAACCAACAAACGTGTTGATGTCACCTTGTACCAGTGCCTTCCGTCACACTTCGGCTTTCGCCGCCGGCTTGCGCCGTTCGTGCGCTGGACTTTCTCTTCATCTCAGAGAGATGCCGCCCGTCAAGTCTCTACACCTTCCCATTGCTGGGCTTGGCTCGGGATTAGCAGTTAAGCCTTCCCCGAATTTGAGCGGTTTTCATCTGACCGTCGCCGATCAGATAGGCAAAGTGTTTACCGTATTGAAATCACTGGAAGTGACGGTCGTGTTGTTGAGCAGGTCTTCAATCTGCTCAGGCGATACAACGATGTATCGCTTGATTGACGGATCAACCGACTGGGCATCGAGCAGCTTCTTAGCCGATACCAGCTTCGCAATCGTCAGGCCGCCGGAGGCATGTGCGATTTTTTGGCCTGCTGGGAACGCCGTGGAGGTCGTTCCTTCTTTGCCAGTCTTCGCCGTGCCGCCAAGGGCGTCGATGATGGCATCGTCCATTGCCCGACCAATCGCCGCCGCTGCCGCGCGGGCATACGAGGACGTCGGGTCGATCAACATGCGGACTTTGTCAGCATCGTCGATAAGGTCGGCCCACTCATACGAAGTGAGGCTTACCATTCTGCGGCTGTGCGGTGTCTCGACGAGGGGGGTGTCCCCGTGCCTCGACGTGCGCGCAACCGCGGCTGCTTCTCCGATTTGATCGAAAACGATTTCTTCAATCTAGTTCGTTAAACTAGACCGGCTGCACAAAGCAGCTCCCCTGCCTTTCGGACAGGGACGAGACTATATCATCACCCTAGAAACTAGGGGCTAGGCGCTTCGGACCACTTGGCCCTACTCCCCGAAGGGATAGTCGTTGAAGGTTCCGCTTGCGCGGCTTCCCTGCTGATTGCCATATCCTTGCGGACTTAGGGTTCCCAGCAATTCACCTAGTTTGCACGCGCCCATTACTGGGCGGTGGCTCTTTATCCAAAAGCCTTTTCGCCGGTGACACTTTCCGTATCAACGGCCCCTCTCAGCAAACTTCCCATTTGCTGAGAGAGCATCGCCACGTTCGATGAAAACTGGTTCACGAACGCGGTAGTGACCTGAGTTGACATAACTCATGCTCCTACAGTTGAGGTTGGAATGTTTGCGTGGGTTATCAGGCTTGCGCCTGGCTCACTGTCGGTTAGGCCGACTAGTCCGCCTTACTCACAGGCTTGCGCCGCGGGGCTTTACGCTTATCCGCGGATTTGATGAACCCGACATACTTTTCTGCAAGTTCTACCGGGTCATTCACACTGCGCGCGCTGCCAAACTCAACAGCCAGGCGCAGGCATTCAAGACGCATTTCTTGATCATCCATGCATCTGCTCTCTCAGTCGCAGCACCTCGTTGACCACGCGGTCGTGGTCGGGGTGATGCTTTTCCCAATACGGCGAGTTCTTCGCCGTCATCTCTGACATACGCGACTGCAAATCCTCGTTGGTCAGACCCGGCCGGCTGTCTCTGCCTGCCAGCCCGTCCTCGCTGATCTGCTCCGCAACATAGTCGCTGATGTTGACCATGAGCCGCACCAGCTCCGGGTTGTCACCCAACAGACTGCCGTCTGCGAGCTGTATCTCTGTCAGGTCCGGCGCCTCAAACTCACGCAGCAACTCGTTGGCGCGTGCCATCTTGTCGTCAAAGTCGCCGCCATATTCCTGCCGCAATTCGGTTTCGACGTCGGCGCGGTGCGTCTCCATCGCCTCTTCGGACATCACCGTCGCCTGCCCTGCGAACTCGCCATAGGCTTCTGCGAGCTTCGCGGCCTGTCGGTCAGACAGTCCTGATTGATGTGCGGCTTCGCGGAACCAGTCCGCCATGTCGCCTTCCATCTCACCCAAGTCGTAATCGCCAGCCTCTGCCGGTCGGCCCAGTTTATTGTAAACCAGATCCCAGTCTTCTTCCGTCGCCCAGTTGCCAGGGATCGCGAGCTTCTCAGCTCCGACCATCTTCTGTGCGTTGATGTAAGACTTCGCCATGCCCTCGACGCTGCCGATATGTTGCAGCGACGGGTCGGTTGCCAGTTCCGGGGGCAGTGATGCCAGCCAGTCGTCACTCCCAGACGGTGCCTCCCCGGCCTCTGCCGGAGCTTCCGCTACCTGTTCGTCAGACATATGTGTTTACTCCTTCGGTTGTTGTTCCTTGATCATGTTGTGCAGGAACAGCACGACATCGCGCTGCCCCTCTCTAAACGCCGTCTCGTCTGAGTTTGGCGTGAAGCTCGATTTCCAGAGTCCAAAGCGGACGCCGAGATCCTCCAGCACCTTCTCGCCGTCCTCGCTCATCAGCACCGTGCGATAGGTCTGTCTCAGCTCTTTGGGCGTCATGCGGCGCCTTCAATCAGTTCCTGACCGATCTCTGTCTCATCAACAGCACGCAGCGCCGGTGCGGCATCACCTGCTGCGCTTGCCACCTGCTGCGCGGCCATCAGCTCCTGCTCTGCCTGCATGGCAGCGGCACGGTTCTCGCGGATACCAGCAACCTCGCCTTCACCACGCACCACAGCCGCCGGTGTGCCTGTAACCTTGATGATGTGCTTGGCGAGGCCGTCCATATCGAGGTAATCGGCCACGCCTTGGTCAAGCTGCATGAGCGGCATCAGGAACTCGATCATCTGCAGGATGCCCTGAATGTCGCCAGTGCGCTGCGCCTTCGCCAGCGGCGAGACGTATTCGATGTCGATGTTGCCTTCACGCAGCATCGGCGGTGCGGCAGCGAATGCCTTCTGACGCGAGAGGATGGCNAAGCAGCGACCGATCAGCGGCTGCAGNAGCTCGGCNTGNAGACGNCCNANNACAGGCCCAAGCANNCGCATCTTCTCTTCCGTTCTCTGCACGACTTCCGTCGCGGTCATTTGCGGCCCNGTGCCAAGNATNAGCTGNTCNACNTAGAACGCCGCGCGGATTGCCTGGCGGCGCTGTTCAAGCTGCATCTCACCCAGCGGATTGTTGGCGCCGATGTTTAGCGGCTCGATCCTGTCTCTGGTGCCTGACCGGTAGAAGTTCAGACCGCCCGGCGTCGTTCTGACCGGCAGCATAAAGCCGTCGTCTGGCACCATCAGCGGCGGATGAATCTGTAACTGGCTTGCCCGGATGACCACCTCGGACATCTTGTTGACCATCTTCGTGTCGGGCAGCGCGGTCATCGCCGGGGACCGACCGTAACCGATCTCGAAGCTGGCCTTGAGGAACCGCGGCACACAGTACGGGAACTCGTCGTACCCGCTTTCGCCGATGATCATCTTCTCAGCCGGGTCCAAATAGATTGATGCAAACGGCTTGTTGACCGCGTTCTTCTTGCGCCGGTTGCGCTCTTCCCGCGGCATGACGATGTGCAGCAGTTCGATTTCGGCATAGGGGTCGTCAGAGTTTAACTTCGCAATGCGTTGTGTGACCTCTTGCTCGCCGAACTGCCGCACAGCGGCGCGCGCCGTGGTCTTGTACTTGCGGAAGACCGTATCGACGCGCCCCTGTTCGTTCTCCGAAACGTAGCACTCGGCTATGTGCCGGGTGCTGAAACGGAAACCATCGTTCTCGTCGTTCTCTATGAAGATGACGCCGGTGCCGAACGTCACCAGGTCAGAGTAAAGTTCGTGNATCTGCTCCTGAAAGTTNGACCGCGCCAGGTGCTGGTACATGACGTCGGTGGCGCCCTCCAGCCATTCCTTGGCCTCGTCGTCACCGTTCAGCTCGTCGTTCTCGTAGCGCAGGTCGAACCACGGAGTCGCCGCGTTCGTCAGCATACCGTGCAGGNNNGCAGACATCAGCTCGGCCGCATGGATNGCGGTGCCGTCNAAGATCAACTCGGTGCGTTTATCGCCGCCGGTTCTCTTCTTCGTAATGTCGGCCTTGCGGGGACAAACGTAGTCACCCAGCTCCTGCCAGTGCGATTCCCAGTGGCTGCGGTTTGTCTGCAGCGTCTGGTATCGCTTCATTAACGCTGACGCGCGCGGATCATCCATATTACTGCCCCAGCAGTGTCTTCTTCGTCGTTGGCGCTTCGGTCGTCAGACCCATGCCGCCGGTGACGTTTGCTTGGCGCAGACCACGCTTGCGGCGTGCCTGACGCTCAACGCGCTTCGATTCCTTGGCCTCTTTCGGCTTGATCGGCGGGTCGGGCGGCACCGGCGGAACGGGTGGCGGGGGCGGTGGTTTTGGTGGCTCAGGGGCGAGAAATCCCATCAGGCATGTCCTTCATATTGATACGGGTTGTAATTCATCACCGCATCGCGCTGCGGTGGCTTGCCGTTGGATAGTCTTTGCGTTTCCAGTCCGATCGCGCCGGTGCGGAACGCATCGGCGGCGTGGCTCGACCAGTCATGCACAGGCTGGTCACGGAACTGTCGGGTCCGTTCGTTGTATGATCGATGATAGTGCCGCAGGGCTTCCAAACCATCGCGGCAGTTGTCGCGGTCGAAGTAGCAGCGCGGTATCAAAAGCCGCGCAGCATGGATGCCATCTTCGACAGGCAGTCGCGGCACCACGCGGAAATTGAGGCCAAGATTGTACGCAGCTTCGCGACGGCTTTTGCCGGTACCCATTTCACGCACTTCCAGATCGTGAGGGCCGTTGTGCGTGCCATAGACATAGCCTTTTTCATGCAGCGTCCGAACATAGTGCGGCAATCCTTCGCCTTGGTTTTGATAGAAATCGATCACGTTGACGCGACCGCCTGGCAGCGACTGGGTCATCCAGATCGCCGTGTAGTCGTGCATCCCGATATCCCAATGGGTATCGACCTTGTAGTCGCTTAACAGCGGTACGTTGGTGATGCGCCCCGCGTCGTCAGCTTCCTGCAACTCCTTGCCGTAAACGCTGCCCGGTACGTTGGCGACCCAACTGCACTCAAACTCCTGATTGTACTGATCGTCGGTCATGGTCGCCTTGGCGGCTTCCAGTTCTTCGGCATCCAACAGGTTGGTTTCGGATGCCTTGTACATCTTGCGCGCCCAGCCTTCTGTGCCGGCGGCGGCTTCCCACAAATCGTGGAAGTAGTTGTGGCCCTGCGGCGTGCCGATAAACGTGCAGCCGCCTTTTCTGTCTGACAGTGCGGGCCGAATGACCTCGGGAAAAATGCTTTCCGGCATATCGGCGACCTCGTCCATCACAGCGAAATCGAGGTAGATGCCTCGCAGGCTGGACGGGTTTTCGCTGCCCAGCAGGCTTATCCTGGCGCCGTTGGGCAGATCGCACCGCAGTTCTGTCTCGTGGTACTTCGTGCCGGGGATCTTTGAACTAAACTGCTTGAGGTAGTCCCAGGCGACGTTCTTCGCCTGTCTGTACGTTGGCGCGATGTACGCGAGCCGGGGGTTTGGCTTCTGCTCCTCGATTGCGCGTTTCAGCAAATGATTGATGGCGCAGACCGTCTTGCCGAAGCGGCGGTGCATGACCAGCACGTTGAAGCGGTTCTGATCCAGCATCTTGTGCAGCTCGACCTGGAGCGGCCGCGGCGTGTAGTCGATCTGGATCGTCTTCATTCTTCGATAGGCTTGCGGCCCCGCGTGTGCTTTGCACGCCGTGGCGTGACGCTGCGGCGCTTCCGCTCCGCATAACGCTTCATCATGCTCATCGGCTCGATGACGCCCATCTTCCGGGCTTGGCCGACTGCTTTCCCGTATATCTGTTTCATCAATGCACCGTTTCGCTTTGCGCGTCCTCGTAGCCCTCAAACGGACCCATGACCTGTTGCAGGAACCACTCGGCGGCTTCGGGCGTATCAAAGCCCTCCAGCATGATGCACAGACCGAACTTGCCGTCTTTGTGGGGCATGCAGTAGGCGCTGTAGGTCATCTGAACCGCCGGGTCTTGCGCATAATCGACTTGGGTTGCTTGCTGAACTGCTTGCCGCGCTTCTTGTCGCGGCGCTTTGCGGCAGTGGTTGCCGCGTACTCGGCTGGCGACAGTGACTTGATGGCGGCTTCGGGCAGGTAACGCTCGCCTGTTTCGCTGGATTTCTTGCCTGATTTGGTGCGCCACTTCTGTTCGCCCCAACGCTTCAGACTGCTTTGCGGCGCCCTCATCAGCTCGTGTACCCACCGCCGCGCTCTTTGTACGTCTTCGCCAGGAGCTGCGCCTTGCGTGCGGACCACTTGCCAGCGGCCGTACCATGCGTAGCGCGGCCCAAGATGGACTTGTACAGGCGCTTGCGCATACCCGGCTTGTCGTAGTTGCCGGCTTCGTTAACGCGCGACTTCTTAGCCATATTTGGACATCATGGACTTTTTGTTTTTATTCTTTTTCATGGCCTTGAAGTCGGCGCCCGTGATCTTGTTTTTCGGGTTGGCGGCAGCAGCCATCTGCTTCTGCTTCGGAGACATTTTCTTGCCAGGCATCAGTTTATCCTTTCGCCTTGTTTCGTTTGCTGATTGCTGCCGCCTTGCTTTTGGCGTCAGCCTTGCTTGATGCGCCCCACGCGCGGAGAGAGAGTAGGAGGCGCGTGGGGCGTCCCTTCGCGTCGCGTTCCGGGCCTCTCATATTGCCCATGCGGGCGAGAAAGCTGGCGCGGCGGGGATTGTCGCCTTTTTTCACCGGGCGCTTGAGGTTCATGCCCTCGCGTTTTGCGGAGCGGCGCCCTGCTTCGTTCAAGCCGCCCTTCGGGTTCTTGCCGGCTTTGCGTTGCCATGCGGGTGTACTCATATCGAGCCTCGTCAGGCTCAGAGTGTGTGAGCCTCAGTTGTGGACGGATGCCGTTTGCGCTGACGGCGCCCGGTCGCGCGGGGGGGTGGGGGTCGCCGCAGGAAAATCGCGTCATCAAGCCACGCGCACAGCCAAATGTTGGGCAAAAATATCAAAGACTTAGCACCCCGAAAGCATAGGGGGTCATGTTTTGCTTCTGACCCTTTTGGTTTGGGGGTCGGTTTTCAGGGCGGCTTGGATGTTGGCATCAGACTGGCGGCAGTGCAGCGTAACCCATTGATATCATTGGCTTGACCTGCGGATTATCTATCCGTGGGGTCGCGCGCGTGATGCTATGCTGCAATCAATCAAGCGTTAACGGGTGGTATCACCATCATCCGGCACCAGCCTCACGATCTCCGCGGACTCGGTCTTGCCCTGATCCTGCTCGTCAGGCACGCCACCCCACACCAGCGTCACCGGCCCAGACTGTTGCTCGACATCCTCTTTCTTGTGTCGCACACCGCGCGGCTGCATCCGGGCGAACGTCCACTTCAACGTGTCCACTTCCAACCGACGACGCTGCACTTCAGCGTTCGCCACCTTGTTGTCCAGATCCGCTGGCAGAGGCTGACGCGCAAGGTCGTGCATCTCGTCGGCCAACACCTCGGCCCCAATCGCCCTCGCCCTGGCGTACATCTCGAACAGGCTCTCGTCACGCTGCACTTGCTGCAGCACGGTCACCCAATGCGGAAGGTTCTCATCGCCATCGCACACGCTGCGCAGGCTTTTACCCTTCGCAAGCTCGTCGCAAACGGCCCGCATCTTCGCCTCTGTAAACCGAACCCGCTTGCCCATCTCGCACCCATAAAAAAAACCCGCGGCGATCCGCAGGTCCAGATTGGCGATACCTCGCCACTTTATCAAAAATTACCAACATTTGGTGTGCATCGTCAACACCGAATACTACATCTTGTACCACAGCTCCAAAATAGCACGTTCAAACCGCCGCTTGGCNGTCGCCGGGTGACACCCAACCAGCCTCGCCACCCGCCGCCAGGCAGGCCCACGCTGCCGCCGCACCGCAGAATGCGCAACAGCCCACACCAGCCGCGCATCATCCGCATCCANCAACTGCGTCAGCCTCAACGCCATATCCCAGCGATCAACCTCACCCGCATCCGCCGGCCCCGGCCGCACGTCCACATCATTATACCCATACGCCAGACCGGGATCAGGCACGTACTCCGGCCACGCCACCCGATACCGCTTCTGCATCACACCGGGCATCTTCCGCTCAGTCTCAGCCGCCTCAAAAAACAATCCAGCCAGCCCATCGACGTCGCCAACGTGCTGCCGCAAGGCTTCAAAATCACCCCGCATGGCGCACTTTCCGCAACCGTACTAGTACCGTCTTGTGCGCACAAACTGCGCGCAAAGCGCGCACAAAAGCGCTTTGCGTGCGCGTGCGCACAATACTAGTACGGTTTTCTTTGTGCGCACCCGATTTTGCGCACAAACTGCGCACTAAGCGCGCACTATCAGACCAAATCACAGCACCCAAATGTTCACTCATCGTTCTCACCTGGCAGCTTGTCATAGTTGACGAACAATCCCTTGTCTGAACGTCGCCGAACTGGGTTGTGATAGTCGGCCACGACCAGCACATTGTTGGACATCCACGTCCGCAAAACCGACTTTGCGCTGCCCTCGCCCAGCCCCATATCGAGCAGGACGCAGCCAGCCCATCGGTTGGTCCCGGCTCGTGCGGTCGCGGTATATCGCTGACCGTCCTCAAGGCCCGCCTCGATGGACATCAGCGCACGCCGCGCACCATCGACGCCCAGCCCCTCAAACGGGTCTGGCGGCGACCACGGTGCGAGAACGCCCACATAATCGCCCTGGACAAGCTCAACAGACTGCCGCTCAAACCATACGGCGTCCGCAGCGGGCGCCGACATGTTGCCCTTGGCATCGTCTACGCGGACGTACCAAGCCTTGCGCTGGGGATCGATGTCGAACCGTTCGCACTCCTTGTCCGACATCGGTGTGATGGTCCGGGCTGACCGCACGGCACCGGCCAAAGCGCCGGCGCCTCGCGCGGTGTTGATGTCGCCTGCTACGGCCACGAACCCGGATGGCGGCTTGCGTGTGTGATGGACCAGATCGATGGCCGCATCGCACCGCTTTGCTACATCAGCAAACACATCAAGAACGGCGTCTATCTGCTTGTTATCGTTCTCTTCTGCGTAATGCGCTTTGACCAACGGATCGACCTGGAGCAGCCCGATGTCCAGCCGCTGCATCTGGTCAATCACCTGTTCCGCCGCCACTGTTGGCGTCACGATGCCGTCCACTGGCTCGGCGACGATCATCTTGCANTCGCGCCCGCTGTCCANATACAGCCAACCCTCCANCTCCACAGGCGGGATATCAAACTGCTCGCATATNGCCCANGCCCGCCGCAGCAGCTCATCGCGCGGATCTTCAAGGTTGTAATGCCAGACCTTCACCCGCTCCCGCACGGGTACGCCTAACAGGTCGCGGCCAGTTGCCAGCGCAATGGCCTCAGTCAGCTCCAGCGTGGTCTTNCCNACGCCGCCCGGTGACACGGTTGCGCTGACATATCCACGGATCAGATGCTTGCCATACAGCCACCTGCGCGGCTCAACGCCGCGCATGTCGGCAGCGGTGAACCCTGACGCCATAACGCGCACGATACGAGTCTGGACCCCCTCCAAGACCGCCTGACGGCCCTCAGAAACCCATACGTCATTCCAATCAGTACCAACCTCGTCCGGCATCACGATGTAGTCGGGCTTCGCCCTCCTAGCACCGTCCATGCCCGCACCGCTGGCGTCATTGTCAGCCGCAATCACGATCTCAGCGCGCGGCCACGCGGCCCGTAGTCCTTCGACCACCGGCGCCAGGTTGCCTGCATCAAACGCGCACACTGCACACGCACCCGTCGCCTCATGTACAGACGCCGCGGTCGAATAGCCTTCGGCGACATAGATCACGCCAGATGGCCGCCCCAACATAAAGAAGCCGCCCTTCTTGCGGCCGCCGGCCAGAAACCGCTTCTCGCCGTCAGGCCCTATGGTCTGGTGTGAAATCACCTGCCCGGACCCATCGACAATCGGGATCAGCAACTTGTCGCCATCCAGCAACACGCCGTGCGCGCCGACCTGCTTGGCTACCAGGTACGGGTGTGAAACCGCCACATCAGCGGCGGCAATGTCCTGCTCCGCCTGTGCCGCTGCCTCTACCCGCCGCGCCTCGATCTCTGCCGCCTGCCGCTCACGCGCGGCGCGCAGTGATTGCTTCTCCGAAACCGTCAGCGAATAGCTGTCGCGACTGCACCAGACTTGCTGCCCCCTGCCCGCCTTCCACGATCCGAATGACCCGTAGAGGATGCCGTCTAACTCGGACAGCACATACCAGCCCGACGTGTTCTTGCCCCGCGCCTCGCCGTCAGGCACACGATGGATCTGGTCATCAGCCACCGCCATGCCGGACAGGCGTAGACCGAACGCGGACGCCGCGTCGGTGAAATCGCGCACCGCCTCCAAACCGCTCGGCTGCGGGCGGATAATTATCTCAGGTATCGCGACCATCAGCCCTCCGCTTGGATGATTGCCCGCCCGATCTGCGTGACGATCTGCGGGACGACGGCATTTCCGAGGGCTTTAAGTCGGTCCACCCGGCGGGGAACATCATCAGCTCTTCGTAAAACCGGGGGTTCAGTACCCATCCAACAAAGCCCATCCGGGCCAGTAAGCACGGGATAGACCCGTTGTTCCGGTGCGCTTGGCTGGGGGGCATGGTTGCGTTTTTTGCGTCCTGCGCGGTCGGAGTGGGCCAGCGTCCACGTCCGGGGTCTATCGTGAGCGGCACCGATGGCCGCAGCGTGAATAATGTACGACCGGACGGCATAACCTTCTCTGATAAGGTCACCCTCAACCTGTTCAAGGGTTCCTGTGTCGATGTTTCCAAGAACATTCTCTCGAATAACGTAAAGAGGTCGGTGCTGGCGGATCTGTCGGAGTGTCCACGGCCACATGCTGTCGCCGTCCCTATGGGCGTTGGCTCGGCTGTCGCGCTGGCATGGGTCGCCGCTTGTGATGACATCGCAGCACCCATCGAAGTCGAGGCACTGCACGTCGTCGTGAATTGGGACTTCGGGCCAGTGCTTTCTGAGGACGGCTTGGCAAAAGGGGTCTTGCTCACAGAAGGCAACTGTCCGAAAAGCTCCCGCTGCTTC
>FUFK010038044.1_pt1 | contig 34591 bp, 29 predicted proteins | sample 1021851 | NCBI WGS metagenome assembly FUFK01 (sample SAMEA51879418, study PRJEB19060) | metagenome | reverse complement strand
ACCTTTCGGATGCTGCTGAATGGGCTGATGTTGTGATGATTTTAACTCCAGATGAATTACAAGCAACTATTTATAAAAATCATATTGAACAACGTGTAAAAGAAGGTACATCCATCGCTTTTGCTCACGGATTAAATGTTCATTATGATTTAATAAAAGCTAGAAAAGATTTAGATGTATTTATGGTAGCCCCTAAAGGACCAGGTCATTTAGTTAGAAGTGAATATGAAAAAGGTGGTGGAGTTCCATGTTTATTTGCTGTTCATCAAAACGGATCAGGTAAAGCTAGAGATCTAGCAATGTCATATGCTTCAGCAATTGGAGGTGGAAGATCAGGTATAATTGAGACAACATTTAAAGACGAAGTAGAAACCGACTTATTTGGTGAACAAACAGTATTATGTGGAGGACTTGTTGAATTAATTAAAAATGGATATGAAACTTTAGTTGAAGCAGGATACGAACCAGAAATGGCTTATTTTGAAACAGTTCATGAAGTTAAATTAATTGTAGATTTAATTTATGAAGGTGGAATTGCAAACATGAATTATTCTATTTCTAATACTGCTGAATATGGTGAATACGAGTCAGGTCCAAGAATTATAAATAAAGAAGAAACAAAAAAAAGAATGAAAGAAGTTTTATCAGACATCCAGTCAGGTAAATTTANTAAACAATGGATGGATGAATGTAAAAATGGTCAGAAAAATTTCTTAGCCACGAGAGCAAAACTTGCAGAACATCCAGTTGAAAAAGTTGGCGCTACTTTAAGAGAAATGATGCCATGGATTGCTAAGAAGAAGCTTGTTGATAGCGATAAAAAATAACTTGATGTTAAAATTGGGCTAAATTTCCCAATTTATTTTGCAATCTGAGCGAGAGCATGTATTATGCTCGAGCTAAAAAATTACAATGTCAGAGAAAGAAAAATTATACATATTTGATACGACTATGCGAGATGGTGAACAATCGCCAGGCGCTTCCATGAGTGTCGAAGAGAAAATTCAGATATCTAGAGTGTTTGATGAAATGGGAATAGATATCGTTGAAGCAGGTTTTCCAATAGCATCACCAGGAGATTTTGAAGCAGTTTCTGAAATAAGTAAAATAATGAAAAACTCAATTCCATGCGGCCTTTCAAGAGCACTTAAAAAAGATATTGATGCATGTCATGAGTCTTTGAAACACGCTCCAAGATTTAGAATTCANACTTTTATTTCNACAAGTCCTTTACANATGAAACACAAACTTGAAATGACAAANGATCAGGTTCTAGATGCAATNAAAGAAAGTGTNACATATGCAAGAAACTTTACTGACGATGTAGAATGGTCCTGCGAGGATGGAACTAGAACTGATATTGATTTCATGTGCAAAACAGTTGAGCTTGCAATTAAATGTGGAGCTAAAACTATAAATATTCCAGATACAGTTGGATATTCTATTCCTGAAGAATTTGCTAAAACAATCAAACANTTAAAAAATAATGTTCCAAATATAGATAAGGCAATATTATCTGCACACTGTCACAATGATCTTGGNTTAGCNGTAGCAAATGCATTAGCTGGAGTTTCAGAGGGTGTAAGACAAATAGANTGTACAATTAATGGAATAGGTGANAGAGCAGGTAACGCTGCTTTAGAGGAAGTGGTTATGGCAATTAAAACAAGAAATGATTTGATGCCATATAATACTGGAATTAAAACAGAATTAATAAGCAAAGCTTCAAAAATTGTTTCAAATGCAACTGGTTTCCCAGTTCAATTTAATAAAGCAATAGTTGGAAAAAACGCTTTTGCACATGAGTCGGGAATTCATCAGGATGGAATGNTNAANAATNGAGAAACNTANGAAATTATGACNCCNGAGAGNGTNGGNGTTAAAAAAACNTCNCTNGTTATGGGAAAACATTCAGGNCGACATGCTTTTAAAGATAAANTATCTGANTTAGGTTATTCNGATCTTACAGANGANATNATCCAAGCTGCNTTNGGNAANTTTAAAGTTTTAGCTGATAAAAAAAANCATATATANGATGANGATATAGTTGCNTTAGTTGATGANAGTTTAATTGTAGATAATAAAATNAATGCAATTAATTTAAAATCNTTAAAAGTTTTTGCNGGAACAGGNGAACCACAAAAAGCTGAAATGACANTNGATGTNTATGGTGATATTAANAATACAACTGAAACAGGAGATGGACCAGTTGATGCAATATTTAAATGTATAAAAAAATTATTTCCTCACGANGTAAAATTATCTNTNTANCAAGTNCATGCAGTAACNGAAGGTACAGATGCNCAAGCAACNGTTAGTGTNAAAATNGAAGAAAATGATAGGACAACAGTAGGNCAATCANCTGACACAGATACTTTAGTTGCATCAGCAAACGCATATTTAAATGCATTGAATAAAATGCTTATAAAACGTGAGAAAAAAGCACCNTCTCAAAATATTAAACATCAAAAAGTGAAAGGAATATAATTAAATGTCAATGTTTGCCAATTTAAGAAAGTTTTGGAGCCAAGATATGGCAATTGATCTTGGAACAGCTAATACCCTTGTTGTCTTAAAAAGCAAAGGTGTAGTTCTAAACGAACCATCTGTTGTAGCAGTTGTTGATAACAAAGGAAAAAAATCAGTTTTAGCAGTAGGCGATGAAGCTAAAACAATGTTAGGAAGAACCCCAGGTAATATTCAAGCAATTAGACCTTTAAGAGATGGTGTGATTGCAGATTTTATAGTTACAGAGGAAATGATTAAGCATTTTATTAAGAAAGTTCATAAAAAAACTTTGGCAAATCCTAGAATTTTAATTTGTGTACCAACTGGCTCAACCCCAGTAGAAAGAAAAGCTATTCAAGATAGTGCTTTGGCAGCAGGTGCTAGAAGAGTTCAATTAATTGAAGAGCCAATCGCAGCAGCAATTGGAGCGGGTTTACCAATTCAAGAAGCTACTGGATCTATGGTTGTAGATATTGGTGGTGGAACAACTGAAATTGCTGTTATGTCATTAGGTGGAGTTGTTTATTCTGAGTCACTTCGGGTAGCTGGAGATGCAATGGATAACGCATTGAAAGAATATATGAGAGAAGAATATAATTTAATGATTGGAGATAGCACAGCTGAAAAAATAAAAAAAGATATTGGTACAGCAATACCAACAAATAATAATACTTATGCTGTTAAAGGTAGGGATTTAAGATCAGGAACTCCTAAAGAGGTAAATATCTCAGAACAAGATACTTCAGAAGCTTTGAATCCGATACTTAAAGAAATTGTATCAGGAATTAAAAAAGCACTAGAAAATACACCCCCAGAATTATCAGCTGATTTGGTTGATATGGGCTTAACAATGACAGGAGGAGGATCGCTTTTAAAAAATATAGATAAAAGATTCTCTAAAGAAACTGGATTACCTGTAAATATTGCTGATGATCCATTGTCATGTGTTGCAATAGGAACAGGAAAGGCGTTAGACGATCAAGAAATATTTTCTACTGTACTATCTGAGTATTAAATATTATGTCAACAGAATCGAGTAGAGATGATTTTATTATTGCTATTCGTTCAGCATTTCTAAAAAAAGGAAATAGACAAAAATTTTCTTTATTTACATTATTAATTATATCTATTTTAGTTTTATTTTTAGAGTATTTTAAAACTGGTCCAGTTAACCAATTTAGGTCTATCACAAAAGATATAATTTTTAGAGGATCACATGTTGTATCAAGTCCATTCAAATATGTGAAAGAAAAATATTATCTCTTTCAAGATCATATGAGTATGTATGAAGAGTTTTCAGTTTTAAGGGATAAAGATCTTGATTTAGATTCACTTAGAAAAGAAGTTGATTTTTATAAATCTGAGAATGCTCTTTTGAAAAAGTTAATTGAAGAAAGAGATTTGTACTCTAAAGAATATATGTTAACTAAAATTTTATTGGATAAACAAAGTCCCTATTTGAAGTCTTTAATAATTAACAAAGGTCAAAAAAATGGTGTAAAACTAGGATCTGCTGTAAAAGATCGATTATATTATATCGGAAAAGTTGTAAATGTTAACTTTTTGAGCTCAAGGGTATTACTTGCTAATGATCTTAATAGTAAAATCCCCATCATTATTGAGCCAAGCGGTATCAATGCAATACTGTCAGGAAATGGAAATGACGAGTATGCAGAGCTAGAATATTTACCTAAAGACAATGAAATAAAAGAAAACGAAATAGTCTATACTTCTGGGTCAGATGGAACAATTCCAGCTTCGATTCCTGTCGGAAAAATAATTATTCAGGATAGCAAAAAGTATGTAAAGTTTTTTAGTAACTTAAATCAACTAAATTATGTGCAGGTAAATAAGTAGAATGGCTAGAGGAGATGTAAAATTTTATCAATTTTTATTAAATGGTTTTCCATTTATTCTGTTATTTTTCTTTGCTCTGACAGGTTATTCACTATCATTTAAAGTTTTCGCTATTAATGTTTCTTTTAATTTCATTCACTTAATTATTTTTTATTGGGTTTTAAGAAAACCCGAAATGCTTGGTTATGGACTTATTTTTTTTGCAGGTATTATCAATGATGTNGTACAAAANNTACCNATNGGAGTTTCATCAATNAANTATCTTNTNCTNTGTGTAATNGCATCTTTTTTTAGANCNAGAACTNTAGTTCCNAATTTAATTTATGATTGGATACTATTCTTTATTGCAATATTAATTGTCAGCTCAATTCATTTTACAGTACTAGCCATTTTCTTTGATGGAAATATTAGTTACGGAACTTTAATGTCTACCGCTTTTTTTTCATTTTTAATTTACCCTGCGGTGGCAAAATTATTTAATCAAATTTATTTACTAGGTTTAAAACAAAAAAATGTTGAATAGAGGAAGAAACATAGAAAAGGGTAGAGTAATTACAAGGAGGATGTTTATTCTAGCTGCTGCAAAGATACTACTTTTTGCTGGTATATCATCGAGATTATATAACTTACAAATTTCTGATAGAGAAAAATATGAAATTTTATCTGATAAAAATAGGATACGTGAATGGAAAACTCCTCCACANCGAGGNATAATTGTAGATAACTTTAATAAAGTNCTAGCAAGNAACGATAGAGTATTTCAGNTNCATTTAATNTTNGATGAAATTAANGATTTTGATGTAACAGTATTTAAAATCAAAAATTTAATNGGATTAGANAAGTTTCANGTAAAAAAATTATATAAAAAAAAAGAAAGACTGAAACCTTGGGATACATTGGTAGTTTCAGATAATTTAACTTGGGAACAATTCTCAAAAATTAATTTATATTTACATGAATTAGAAGGTGCNAAACCTGTATTATCAACATCTAGATTTTATCCTTATGCAAATGATTTAGTACATATNGTTGGTTATGTTGGTGATGCTAGTCCAAAAGATCTTGAAAAACCAGAGATAAAAGAAAATTTTGTTCCAGGTCTTAAAGTTGGAAAATATGGAATAGAAAATTCACAAGAGAAAATGTTAATAGGTAACTACGGTATTAAAAGATATGAAGTTAATGCTTCTGGAAAAAGAATAAGTCAAATAGATTACATTAAAGAAAAACAAGGTAACAAAGTAAATTTAACTATAGACATTGAAATTCAAAAATATTCACAAGAGCTACTTAAAGGAAAGGCAGGTTCAATATGTGCAATGGATATTTATACTGGTGAGATAGTTGCAATGGCATCATCACCCACATATGATCCAAACAAATTTACCCACGGAATTAATCAGAAAGATTGGCAAGAAATCAGAAATAATCCTTTAAAACCTTTGATAAATAAGTCTATTGCAGGACTTTATTCTCCTGGTTCAACTTTTAAGCCATTAGTTGCTTTAGCAGCTTTAGAATATGGCATATTAGATCCGAATAAAACAATAAGATGTAAAGGTCATAAGCATCCATATGAACTATATGGAGTAAAATATCATTGCTGGAAAAAAGAAGGGCATGGGTACATGAGACTGAGAAATGCTATCAAACAATCTTGCGATATATACTTTTACGAAATGGCAAGATTACTTGGTGTTGATAAATTATCAATAATTGCAAAGAGATATGGGCTTGGGACTAATGTGCTCGGAGATCTTTATAAAGATGAAAAAAATGGATTGGTTCCAGATACTAAATGGAAGAGACGTGCGTTGGAACAAAGTTGGTATTTAGGTGAAACTGTAATTAATGGCATAGGACAAGGCTATATACAGACCACACCTCTTCAACTTTGTCTAATGACTGCACAAATTGCAAATGGAGGATATAAAATAAAACCTCATATCATAAAAGATGACTCTATTAATTATAAGAATGTAATTAATAAAATTAAATTGGATCAATCCAATTTTCCCTTGCATGAAAGAAATTATCTAGACGATATAAATGTTGAATATTATCAAAGAATGTATCACAAAAAGTCTAATATTAACTTTGTATTAGATGCAATGTTTGGTTCTACAAATGAACAATATGGAACTTCATACAAATCTCGTTACGACGATCTCAAGTACCAATTTGCAGGAAAAACTGGAACCTCGCAGGTTAGAAGAATTACTGATCTCGATAGAGAATTAGATTTAGATACTGAACAAATTGAATACAAAAAAAGAGATCATGCATTATATATAGCTTTCGCACCATATAAGGATCCAAGATATGCAATAAGTGTAATTATTGAACATGGAGGATCTGGTAGTAAAGCTGCAGCTCCGCTTGCAAGTAAATTAATTAAAAGAATTATTGATAGACATAAATTACGAGAACAATTTAATAATGGAAATACTAGTTTAGCATAATGTTGAGGGAAAGAATACAAGCAAGTAATTACAGCTTTTTAGATAAATTAAGATCTATTGATTACTTATTAATCTTATTAATAATTGCCATAGGATCAATTAGTGTTTTTGCAATTTATTCTACAGAGGGAGGGAAGTTTTCTTTTTACACAAAAAATCATATCATTAGATTATCCGTTTTTTTTAGCTTATTTTTAGTTTTATCTTTTGTGAGAGTTTCAACATGGTATAAAAATGCTTACTTATTTTATTTTGTTGGATTAGTTTTATTAATAACAGTTTTATTTTTCGGAATTTCAGCATCTGGAGCAACAAGATGGATAAACTTATACTTTTTAAATTTACAACCTTCAGAATTAATGAAGATTGCTGTAATAATTTGTTTTGCAAGATATTATCATAGAATTCAAAGCTCAGATATTCAAAGCTATAAGTTTTTAATTCAACCAATTATACTTTTAATAATTCCTTGTTATCTTGTAATACAGCAACCTGATTTAGGAACTTCTATTTTAATTGCAGGAAGTGGTATTGCTATAATTTGGTTGGCAGGATTAAATATTAAATACTTTGTTTATTCAGGATTATTGTTATTGGTCTCATTACCTTTTGTTATATCCATTTTAAAACCTTATCAAAAATCCAGAATATTAACTTTCTTTAATCCTGATAGAGATCCTTTAGGTGCTGGATATCAAATAATTCAATCAAAGATAGCTATTGGATCTGGTGGTTTTTTTGGAAAAGGATACTTAAAAGGGACTCAAAGTTATTTAGAATTTTTACCAGAAAAACACACTGACTTTATATTTACACTTTTTTCAGAAGAGTTTGGGTTTCTTGGGTCAATTATATTATTGCTACTGTATATACTGTTAATTTATAGAATAATAAATGTTGGCTTAGTCTCAAGGAGCTTCTTTGCAAAATTATATTGCTTTGGTTTCGCCACAGCAATTTTCTTGTACGTATTTGTTAATATAGCTATGGTTTTAGGGATGCTACCAATTGTTGGTGCACCATTACCGATAATGTCTTACGGTGGATCTTCTTTATTATCTATTATGTTAGGATTAAGTATTGTTATGAGTTGTAAAATTTATAATCAGGAACAAATATCAGTTTACTAGCTACTTTCCGTCTATTGCAACAATTGTTAAATCATCCTTTTGTATATGACCTGCACCCAGAATATCATCTATCATTGTTTTAAGTCTTTCGTTAATTGGTGTTGGTTGATATTTTTTAATATAATTTTCAAAACCTTCAGATCCCAACATTTCACCACTTGGATTTTTTATTTCAGTAATTCCATCGGTAAAAATATACATTGAGCTCTTTTCAAATGGTATAGTATGTTCAGGATATTTTGTTTTTGGCATTATTCCTAAAGGTGGTCCAGCCTCAGAGAAATTAGAAAAAGTTCCATCAGCTGATAATATTAATGGTGGTTCATGACCTGCGCTCGATAAGAGTAATTCTTTTTTGTTTGAGTCGTATATTCCAATTAACATCGTAACAAACATTCCTCTAGAAATTGTTTCACATATTTCATTATTTAGTTGAAATAATAGATCCGAGGCAGAAAAATTGGTTTTACTTAAGCATCTATATAAACTAGATGCCTTTGACATCAACAGAGATGATTTAATACCTTTACCAGATACATCTGCTACCCCAAATCCATATTTTCCATCACCCAAATCTGAAAAATTATAAAAATCTCCAGAAACAACTTTAGCAGGAATATTGATTCCTGAAATTGGAAAGTCTTTTTCTATATTTTTCGATAATAAAGATCTTTGAATTTCACCAACAATTTCTACTTCCTTTTGTATTTTATTTTTTTCAACCATTTCTTTAGCCATCTTTGCATTTCTAATTGCTAAAGCAGCAGGGGCTGATAGTGTCTCTAAAAGTTTTCTATCATCTTCAATAAATAGTTTATCCTCTGTTTTTTTATTTAAACAATGAATAACTCCTATACATTCGTTTGCTGCTATCAATGGTGAACAGAGTACTGAGTAAGTTGTAAAATTTGTTTTGTTATCTAAATCAAAATAAAATTCTGCTATTTGTCTCACATCTTTTCTAACGTTTCCAACACGAATACATTTTCTTTGTTCTACTGCTTTACCCATTACTCCATCTTTTAGATCCAGTTGATATTCATCTAAGTAGTCTTGGTGCAAAGAGGCTATGCACTCGAATTTTTTCTTTTCTTCATTTATTAAAAAAATGTTTGCAGCTTCCGCATTTAGTCTTGCAATTATAACTCTTAATGCATTCATTAGAGTATCGTTTAAATCAAGAGACAAAGCGAAGTCTTGATTCATTTTTGTTACAAGCTCTAAATCAACGTTTATTTGTTCAGCTTCTTTTTTTGGTTCGATCGGTTTTTTTGATTTAAATAGAAACATTTATTTAACTAGTATTTTAAGCAATTTTTGGTAAGTTTTTCAACAATGGAGATTATAATTAATACCCCAAATTTATACATCCATCTTCAGGATGCAGTATTATTGGTTCAGTATGTAATTGATGGGTTAATTCACATTACATCAAATATAAAAATATAATCATTTTTGTGGACTTCGTTTTTGTAATTGTTCTAGGAGCACTTTGGGGAAGTTTTGCAAATGTCTGTATTTACCGTTTACCTTTAGAAAAAGGGGTTGTATCAGGAAGATCATTTTGTCCAAATTGTACTAATTTAATTACATGGAAAGATAATATTCCTGTAATTTCATTTTTGCTTTTAAATGGGAAATGTAGAAAATGTAAAAAAAAAATTTCTTCACAATATCTATTAGTAGAAACTATAAGTATTTTATTTTTTTTAATTATTTACTTTCTTTATGGTATCAGTGTCACAACATTACTTTTGTTAATTTTAAGTTTAAATTTTTTAATAATTTTTTTTATCGATTTCAAACATTACATAATTCCAAACGTTTTAACCTTCTCTATGATGTTTTTGGGTTTTGTAAAATCTTTTATACCAGATTTACATCCAATGTTTCCAAATTATTTAAATTCTTTAATTGGAGGAATATTTGGATATGGAATTATTTGGTCTATAATTTTTTTTTATAAACAAGTAAGAAAAAAAGAAGGAATGGGTTTAGGTGATGCAAAATTATTATCTGCAATTGGATTTTGGTTTGGGTGGTTCTCGATACCTTTTGTTATTTTTTTATCATCAATAATTGCATTATTATCAGTTGCTCCAAGTTTGATAAATAAATCGAGAAAATTTTCTTCTCAAATTCCATTTGGTCCTTATATTATTGTTGCAACATTGATATATTTAATATTTGAAAGTAAAATTAGATTAATAATTTTTTATTAATCATTTAAATTTATGTTTGAAAAAATAATAAGTAATACTTCTACAGTTGTTGTTGGTAACTCTGAGAAAATTAAATTAACTTTAGCTGCAATTATTTCAGAAGGAAGTATACTTATAGAAGATCACCCTGGATCAGGCAAAACAACTTTTGCAAAAGCAATTACACAAAGCTTAGGATTAAATTTTAAAAGAGTTCAATTCACCTCAGATCTTCTACCAAGTGATATACTTGGATTTAATATTTTTTTAGATGGTAAATTGAATTTTCAAAAAGGTCCAATTTTTACAAATATTGTTTTGGCTGATGAATTAAATAGAGGTAGTCCAAAATCTCAAAGTGCTTTTCTTGAAGCGATGGAGGAAAAAAATGTTTCAATTGATGGAGTAAGCCACAGTCTTCCAGAACCATTTTTTGTAATCGCAACACAAAATCCCATGGACTCATCTGGTACAAGTTCACTTCCAGATTCTCAACTAGATAGATTTATGATTTCTTATTCATTATCAGATTTAAATGATGAAGATAAAATAGAAATGTTGAAGAAAGAAGTTAACTTAGATCAGCAAAAACCTGAAAATATAGACTGGCAAAATTTAAAAGAAAAAAAAAATACTATCACTATTAAAGATGAAATTTACAAATTTGTCTTAAGCGTTGAACAAAGAATTCAAAGTCTTGATCAAAAAATATATGTTTCTGCCAGATGTTTGAAACAAATAGTTAATTTAGCTAAAGGTTGGGCAATTATTAATAATAAAGATTATGTTACTCATCAGGATATCAAAGATACAATCCCATATATTTTAAGGCATAGAATAAGGTTTTTAAATCAAGATGAAAAAATAGAATTCGTTAATAAAGAAATTCTTGAGAAGATTGATATCAATTAATGTTGGTCCAATCTCAAAAAAGATATAATCAGCTTAATTTTAGAAATTTCTTAAAATTAAGAAATAATTCAAAAATATATATCTATCCAAATTTCAATGGTATTGGACTTTCATTATTTGTTTTTTTTTGTTTCTTAATTTCAGTCTTTTATGAAAGTAATTCAGGATTACTTTTATCAATTATTATTTTTTTTATTTTCTTTATATCTATACTTATATCTCATCAAAATATTAATAATTTAAAGTTAGTTTCTTTAAATGAATATTATGTAGAGGCAAATAAGAATAAAAATTTAAAATTTATAATAGAAAATTTATCAAAAGAAAAAAAACTAAATATAAATATAAATTATCAAAAACTAAATTTAGGAAATTTTAATTTTTTAAAAAAAATTAGTTACTTTAAATTAAATTATTATAAGAAATTAAGGGGGATATATCCATTAGATATGATATCTTTAAATTCAATATATCCATTTGGTATTATCAAAACAAAAATTAATTATAAAATTGATTGTCATATTATTGTTTACCCAAAAAGTATAAAGCCAAACCAAGAACTATTAAATGAGTTTAATATCGATAATTATATTGAAGCTGATGATTTTGATGGGATAGACGAATTTAAAAATGGAGATAGCTTTTCTAAAATTGCTTGGAAAAAATCGACTATACAAAAAAAATATATTAAAATTTTTAAAGATAAACAAAAAAAACAGAAATTAATTTTAGATTTAGATAGGTATAATGAATTGGATTTCGAATTATTGCTTAGCTATTCTATATATATCATTCAATACTTTTATAAAAAAAAAATAAATCTTATAATAAAACATCAAGGAAATACTTTCTTACTTGATCAAAACGAAAAATCTTTAAATCAAATTTATAAATATCTTGCTTATGCTAAAAATTAATAAGAATATATCTTTAATTACATATGTTTTATTAATTTTATGTATTTTTAATTTATCTGAAAACTTAAACTTTAATAATATAATATTTTGGGGAATATTATTTGTAATCAGTTACATCTTTTCTAACATTATTTTTAAATATAAATCTTTATTCATAGGTTTATTTGCAATCGCGGCTTTATATATTCAATTAGTTATAGATCAGTATGTAATGTCAGAAGAATTCTTTTTAAATTCTTTGGCGGTTTTATTAATCATTAAGTTTTCTGAGTTGTCTGACAAGAATAATAATTTATCATTTAATTTAATTTGTATGGTTGTTGCTGTTGCAAGTTTGATCAAAGACCAAGGTATTATTAGCTCGATTGTTTCTTTTTCAATAATTATTTTGTTAGTTATAAACATGTATTTTATACAACAGAAAGAACTCTTAGAATTTAGTTTTAAAAATATTTTAAAATATTTGGGTTTTGGACTTAGTATATTCCCATTTATAATTATATTTTATTTAATATTCCCAAGAGCAGAGATTAACTTTAGATTATTTGATAATTCTGCAAGTTCTTTAGGTATTCCAGATACAATAAGCTTAGGATCATTCAGTCAGTTCTCAAATTCCGATGAAGAGATATTTATGTTAATAAACAATGGTTACAGTCAAGATGATCTATATTTTAGAGTAAAAATATTTGATTATATGGAGGAAAATCAATCTTGGAGACCCTCCTCTAGTTATTATTTATTCAGTAAATTTAAAGATGATTTTAAAATTTCTAACAAGATTGATCTTAATAATTCTTATCAAATAATTTTGGAACCTTATAAAAAAAAGTGGATACCTAGTTTAAAAAATTCACAATTAGTAAATGAAAATATTAAAATTACAAAAGATTTATTTAATGAGACGTTTATTAGCAAAGATCTTATAGATAGAAAAAAAAATATTAAATTTAAAAGTATAAAAACTAACCTTAATTTAGATGAAGAGATTTTAAAATATTACACTTTATTGCCAAAAACAGTTTCTAATAAATTGAAATTATGGGTAAGTGAAAATAATAATTCTACCAAAGTAGATTTCATAAATAAAATTTATGAAAGATTTTCTAATGGATCTTATTTTTATAATTTAAGTCCAAAAAAAACATCGATAAATAACTATGAAAATTTCTTTTTTAATGACAGAGAAGGGTACTGCGAATATTATGCTGGCACATTTGTTTTACTTGCAAGATTAGCTGGCGTTCCAAGTAGAGTTGTAACAGGCTACTACGGTGGCGAATTAAATGAAGTTGGAAATTTTTACTCTTTTAAGCAAAAGGATACTCATGCTTGGGCAGAAGTATGGCTTGATGATAAAGGATGGGTGAGAATAGATCCTACAAAAGCTATTCCAAAAGAAAATATAATTAATAGTTTAAATAACGTTTTTACTACTAATGACTTTTCTTCAAATGGATTATTTTCGTCTAAATTTATTAAAACTCTAGGTTTTTATTTTAATTATTTAGATTTTGTATGGACACAACATTTACTATCTTATGATGACAAGCAAAGAAAAAATTTTATTGAAAGAGTATTAAATTTACAATTTTCAAAAATATTTATTTGGATTTTTGCTCCACTACTAATTTATATTTTAGTAAGGTTAATATTGAGTATTAATTCAATTAATTTACTTAAATTTAGGTTATTTATTATTCTATTTGGAAAAAGAAAAAACTTAAATATTTTAAAATCTGATACTCTTCAACAAGTTTATTATAAACTTTCAAGTAACGATAAACAAAAATATAAATTATTTTTCAAAGTTTTTGAGGAGGAAGTTTATTCTAATAATAAGTTAGGTTTTATAAAAATATTTAAACTAGTTTTTTAACAAAAGATTTCTTTCGGTTTTAAGTTTATTATTTTCTTTAATCAATTTAATAATCATATCTTTCATTATTCTATTTTCTTCAACGGCTCTACCAGATATCTCAGCTAATCTTTCATTTTCTTTAGCTAGCTGCAATTGATCAAACAACTTTTCTAATTCAGGATCGATTGGCAATCCCTCTATTTTTTTGCTTATATTGTTTTGAATTTTCTTTGATAAAGAAATATTTATTTGATTATCTTTAAGCTTATTTTGATCACTAAACTCTAAATTAAAGTTTAATCCAAAATTTTCAGTATTTTTGCTAATATTTAAACCTGCTTTTATAGCTAAATCTTTGTCCATAAAATGAGTTGCATTTTTGTTCTCACTATCTGCAACGATGTCAATTTTATCATTTAAAGTGTGATTTAAAGTTAAGCCAGAATAGGGTTTAATCACAAAACCATTTTCTAATGATTTTGAATACTCAACATTAAATCCACCTGATAATACTTGATCTACAGCATCATCTACTGAAAGATCCCCATCTGTAAAGGATGACAAATAGGTAGGGAGTCTTTTTAGGCCATATTTTCCATCAACTTCAATTTTCAAACTTTGACTATTATCAATTTTTATTTCTTTAGATGCTTTGTAATTTGCAGCAGCAAACTGTCCAAAGTCTTCTTTTAAAATTGTTTGTTGAGTTTCAGTTTCGAGATCTAAATATTTATTTTGAGTTAAACCAAATATTGAAACAATTGAAAATTTAAATTTCTCGTAATCTATTTCTTTTTTCAAACCAATTGCCAAATTTTCACTATCTAAAGCTTCACCATTATTAAATTTTGCCTGCTGACTAGAATAACTTAAGAACGGAGTAAAATTATTATTTTCAATTTTAAAATCTCCAGTAACACCTGTTATTTCATTTTTATAAATATTGTCTCTTTTTTTTTTAGAGAAATATACACTAGACTTTTTTTCTTCTGAAACTGAATTAAAAATATCATTTAAATTAGATAAAAATATTTCCGATCGATATTTTTTATTATGGCTATCAATATCTAAATCTTCACCATAAACATATAAAAAACCATTAGTTTCTGAATTATCAGCATCTGGATCACTGTTACTATCTAATATTTCATAGGTATCGTTTCCACAAAGATTATTTGTTACAACCATATTTGTTTTTCTATGGATTTCTATTTTTTGATCTTTTGAAATACTACAATCTAATGTCATTGTCGAAGTTGAATCTTTTAAATCAATCTCACCTTCATAAGTACCTTCACCTTTTGTAACAATATTTATACCTGTACTAGAAGAGTTAAGTATAAATATAGAATTATCAGATCCGGAAATTGTACCATGATTATTTATCGTAATATTAAACATTGGGTTGGCATTTCTTCCAATACCAATTCCATCTGCTAAAGAACCTGATGTTGCACTAATCGTGCCATAATTGTTTAAAGTATTATTTACTCTGTTGGTTCCATCATTTTCATACAATATTCCATATCCCGTATTATTGCTTGCAGAAATGGTTCCGTGATTTGTTATCGTAGAATTATCTACATTTGAAGATTGCATGCCCATACCAACCCCAGATATAGTACCTGTATTAGTAACAACGGTGCCGTCCGATTGATTTATTGACATACCTGAATTTGCAGCTGTAGCAGTTATTGTTCCAGAATTTGTTATAGTGGTATTATCTCCATGTGAAATTACTACAGCGTTATTTCCACCTGACATTGTCCCTGTATTAATGAAAGTAACATCCGAGCACGTTTTGCAGTAAAGTACACTTTTATCTGCTGCAGTTATTGTTCCATGATTAGTAAAATTGATATCTTGAGATTGTTCAATATTCACTGCGTGTCTGTCAGCACCTTCAATTGTTCCTCCTTTGTAATTAACGAATTCAAAATCAACTACATGAAATGCTTTAATTGGACTATCGCCTACATCTGTTGTTTTAATAATTCCACCGTCATAATTATAAATTTTAAGACCTTTACTCCTGTGATTACCTGAGGCTCCTGAACCTAACCAAATTGTTTCATGAGCAGAAGTAATAGTCCCATAATTGTACAAGGTAAGACCAACACCATTTGATTGACCAGATAAATCGGCATGGCAATTAGCACCATTAAAATGACAGTTACCAACGTTTTTTCCTGAGATTGCGTTATTTCCTTCAGCACTTATTGTGGCCCCAGCGTTATTAGTAATTATAACATTTTCAGCATAATCTAAGATTATACCTTCATTATTATCTGAGTTAATTGTACCATTATTTGTTATTGTAGTGTTAAGAGAAGATAAAGCATGAATTGCCTTTTGCTTGCTAGTTCCATCCTCTGTTTGAATTGTTCCATCATTAGTAATTTGAACTCCACTAGTACTTTCGAGATCAACAGCTTTATGATCATTGTAAGTGATTGAACCAGCAGAAGTAACATTTAAAATATCATCATCTGCACAAGCTAATTGATTTGTTGATGCAGCAGCAATGGTAGTTAAACACGGACCCGCATAACTTATTGAACTAAATAAAAAGTAAAAGATTATACTTAGTAAAATCTTTTTCATATATGTTGGTGATTAATAATTCTGTCTCCAGGAACTTCTAAATCCAGTTGTTCCACCAGCTGCCGCATCTAATGTGACTAAATCTTTTTTCTTACCAGTTGATTGTCCAGCAATGTTTGCGAATAATTTATCAGCAAATACAACAATTCGAGATAAAACACCTTGACCTACATATTTACAAACATCTGTTTTATTTCTTAGACCACCAAGTTTATATGAAAAATTAGTTCCACATTCATCATCAACACCGCAAATAAATGCATCTCCTAAGCTACATTTGTTTACAGATGAAGACGGTTGATAAATTGGGAAGTAAACCAATCCGCTTGATACAGTAGGTTCAGCTGTTACTTTTTGAGAATTTTCTAATGAAATATACCATCCCACATCTCCTGGTAATTGTGGACAACTAGCACCCGATGCATCTTTAGTAGTATTTTTACATTTTGAAAGATCAGCAGCTTTAGTTGCAGTAGCAATATTTCTATACAATGGATAATCAGGATCAGCAATTCCAAACATCATATTGTTATTTGTTGAAGTTGTATCTCCAATTCTTTCATAGTCTCCTGTACCTGCATACAACCATAAAGAATTTGTAGTTTGACCAATTGTTGCATCCATTGAGTGATACATATATCTTCCATTTGCTGCAGTTGACCCAGCTGTAAATAGTGTTGTGCTATCAAATTGTTTAATTTTATTTCCAGAACCATCCTCAGACATATTAGTCAAATTGAATTTAGTAATTTTTCCCTCTAAATCATTTAGATAAACTAAGGCACCTCTATAATTAACTCCTCTTGCAGTATCAGGAGTTATAACAACTGCTGATCCAGGTGTTGAATTTACAATATCATTTGTTCTAAGATCTTCGATTGGAAGGATTTTATAAAGAGCCCCTGGCAATGTAGTATTTTCTAAATCAACAAGAAATAAATTTGATCCTGTTCCCATGTGTTGAGCACCAAAACCTCCACCCATAATTGCAACATACTTATCATCTTCTATATTTACATCTCCAGCACCATTGTTTGGTATTCTAATTATTCTAGGTGCTGACCAAGTTTCTCCAAGTGTACTGTAATCATATAATGGTTGTGATTGAACTCCTGTTAATTTTGATCCAGGCTTAATATAAAGTCCAAAATTGGTACTAGATTTACTAATATCTCCTGGATCATAACCATAGTATGTAACATCTTTTGGAAGGTCTATATAAGTTCCAGAACCAGATGAATAATTTCCAACACTAAATGATACGGACTTATTATCTATAATTACTTCTAAATCTGATGCTGATATACCTGTAAGTTCGGTTGGTAAAACCCATCTCTTAGATTTAAAACATTGGTTTGCTGAATTGTTTGCACAAGTTTGACTTCCAGTTCCAGCTTCAGCATTATCTTTAGCTTGTATTGCAGCTGGTAATGATGAAAGAGGATAAGAAGTTGGTATATAATCGAACGAGCTAATATTTTGATTATGATCCATGACATGAACTCTTTTCAAAGTTGTATCATTCAATACGGAATATAAATGGAGTGGTTTATCTGGTTTAGTAACATCTAAGACTGAAAATCCATTTCCACCTCTTCCATAAGGTACCATTAAAATAGTGTGCCAAGCTTTAGTTGTTCCAAGTGGACTCTTGAAATACATATCATGAGCCGTTACAGATCCATCTACACCATAAATGGCATTTGAACCTCCACCTGTGGTACTATTTAAATTAACATTCACAACAGTTGCCAAAGAAGTAGCTACAAACGGAGGAACAAATCCCCATAATTCTTTTCCATTTTCAGCATCAAATGCATGTAACATTCCATCGTTTGCTCCAACATAAATTACTTCTTTCCTTGTAGAGTTAGTTTGTGCAAATGATTCATAATTTTTTAAAGATCTGTAATAAGATTCTTGATTGCTTGAGGTAAATGCAGTTTCAGCACTTGGTTTTCCTATGACTATCATTTCCGAATGATAGATGTCTCCTAACGGGTGAACTCTTGTCTCAGTTAAATTACAATCACCATCGTAATCAAAATAATCAGTTCCTCTAATAAAATTTATAAGGCCTTTCACATCATCATCTGCATCATTTTCAACACCACTGGTACTTGCACACCTAGTTGTATTTGATGGATAAGAAGAAGTTCCAGCAGTAAAAGTTTTGTTGTGGTAAGCTGGCACTTCATTACCAGTATAGCCAAAAATAGAATTAATTTCTGACCAATTGGTATCAACGAAATTATTGTAATCAGTTTTGTAGTCTGTACCGGGTATAGCACTCCAAATTTTTCTTTTATCAGGCGCAGGCAATTTATCTATTGCACTCCAATTTTTACTATCTGTTGTATCTAAGTTTCCATTACTATCTATTGCAGTTCTAGTTAGTGTACCTCTCCATTCTTTATTTTGTTCATAATCAAACTGAGCTTGGAATAAAGATCCACCTTCTGTAACAGTTGCAGTAATTGCAGGAGCTGTAAATGATAACTTTGATGCTATTATTTGAGATATAGCTGCCTTTAATTGTGATTTTAAGGATGCTGTAGTATTTGCAATTATTACATCTTTCGTTCCACCTGCTATTGCCATGTTCCTAAAATTATTTATTCCACTGCCACTAAGTCCCCCTCCATAAGCTACCGTAAAAGTTTTTATATTATGTCTATTATAAAGATTAATAACCTTTTGTCTTGCATTGTTATGATAAGCCCATTGTCCATCACCAATTACAAGAACATAACTATTTTGACAGGTTAAAGCTTTATCGACGGGAGAAAATCTATTATGTAAATAATACTCTTCAGCTTGTTTTGCCCAATCAAGAGCATTTGTTCCTCCGCCTGCACTAACTCTTGAAACTTCTCTATTAACTCTTTGTGCACCTTGCTTATGAGCTCTTACTTTAATACAGTCTGTATAAGTACATGGTACAGCTCTACCATTTGTAATATTACCAATCCAATTTTTAAAACCTGCTCTTCCACTCCAAGCCCAATACCCAAATCCAAAGTTTACTCCAGCTGTTAGTGATGAGTCTGTAACAACAGCTTTTATAGCTTCGTGAGCACCACTCATTCTCGTGCCAGAACTTCCACCATATTCTCTATAAAAATTCAAATCTAAATCATATCCTATAGCTGAACCAGTATAATAACTAGTTGCCCAGACTCGATTGTTCGTCTTATCAATCGCAATTCCATATGGATAGTAAAAATATTGTCTAGTTGCGTTTGATTTTCCCCTGCAACATCTTCCTGCAGATTTATAAGAATTAACTCTAAACGATGATGAGTCTAATGTAATTTTTGTAACTTTATGTCTATACAAGCTTGCGGCATATAAAATATTATCATTTGTTGGATGAAAACGTATGGCTGCACGATAAAAATAACGACTATTTATGTATAAGCTAGAATATGAATTAGTTATACATCCATTACTATTAATTTTGTGTCTATAGAGGTTTGTGCCCCTTGCAGCATAGTAATAATTTCCAGATGGATCTACAGCGCTTCCTGACTCGTAGTACAACCAGCTGTACACACTTAAACTGCAACTAATTTTTGAAGGTTTGGCACCACTTAAATTCCATGTTGTATAATTTCTAGAGCGACCAAAAGCGTATAATTTATTATTTCCAATTGCTAAATTGTAAGCATATCTTACTCGCTCTGAGTAATCACAAACACCAGTTGTTGTATGCACTCTAAATACACTGTGTCCATAGTAAGATACTGCATAAAGATAGTCTCCGTGAACTTCCATACTATAAACATAATAAGCTCTACATTGTCCACTTCCAGAATAAGTACCCCTGTTTGCCCAATTTGTATCTGCATTTTTTGTTGAGTCTAAAATTTTTTTAATTCCTCTAGTGCTTATTTGACCTGCATAAACGTTTCCATTGCTATCAGCAGCTACACCTTGAGGATAATAAAAACCACTTCCAGATATCATCCTTGCGTTCATACTTCCTGATTTATCAAGAAGAATTAAAACATTAGCGGGAACATCGGCTATCCCTGAACCAGGTGGAATATTTTTAGCAAAACTATTTCCACTTAAAATAATAAAGAATAAAAATAATTTTAAAAATAATATTTTAATTTTCATCATTTTTTTCAGCTTCCATCATCTCAATATTACTATAAAATATTCCAAGTTTCTCATCGTACTCTTTATTTGAAATATATATTTCTTCGTTAATCATTTCTTCAGGATCAATTAATCTTTGGTAAACAATAATTTTGTCTCCTTTTTCCCAAACATTATAACTATTAAAAATCTTTGGATTTTGACCAGTATCAAAATTTCCATAAACTTTTTTTGCATAATTCATTAGTGTTAATTTATTAGCCTCAGTATTTTTTCCATCATTTAGCGCAATCATTCTAATAGCTGCTAAATTTGAACTTTCCTCATTTTCACCTAAAAAAACGTATTCTACCGCAATCATTTCATTTAAAGATTGTTCGTTTGGACAAACTTCAGTCGATTGTATTGGCAACATATATTGACCTTCAAACATTGGCAATGGTGGCATAAATTTATCAAATAATTTTTGTCCTTTATCTCCAATATCAATAATGAAATCACAAGCTGCATTTGCATATGTTGTGGTTAAGAGAAAAACTACAAACAATTTAATTAAATTTTTCATTAATCACTTAAATATTAATACAACTTGTTTTTTTTGTCCTTATAAAATTTAACATAAAACTCATATTATTTTGGTAAAACTAGCACACTTTCTAGAGCAACAATAAAAGTAGTATCTTCGTCCCCTGTATCTTTTAGGCCACATCCATGTATTCTATATGCCATTCCATCGTTCCCGCTATCAGTTGCAGCTTTTTTAACGCTTGATCCAAAACCTCTGTATGGCGCCGCTCCAACTCGTACAATAAAATATTCATAATAGTAGTTCTCTAGTTTTTTTGCGTCTGCTTTTTCTTCAGAAGTTGCATGAAAGTTATCTTTTAAAAGTTTTCCAAAATTCCAACTCTCTGATGCAACTATTTTTGTGTTTTTTTGATCTAATTGAGAAAAACTTTGAAAACATATTTTTTTAGAATCAAATTCACTTCTATTATAATTTATTGTGTGCATGGTTCCATTCCAAGCCGAGGTTCCATTTGCTGGTAATCCACGATTAGAACTTCTTTTATGAGTCCCAGTATCCCAAGCACCAAGGAATTGATCAATGACGTATCTTTCGCCTTCAAGAAGTGCAGCTTCAGCAACATAAAATGTTTGTTGATATTCGTCACTACTATTATTGCTACGGTGATCACTCGCTGAAATAACTATCAGTGCACCACCCATTAAAGACATTGCTAGCATTAATACAAGTGAGAGCACTAAAGCAAAACCTTTTTCATTTTTTTTCATCATTGCATTCCTAAATTTCTGGCATGAGCTGTTACAATAATCATGTCTCTTAAATATTTATCAGCTAATTTTCCTTTATTTCTTTTTGGGTCCAAAAGAGCCAAAATTTCTCTTGGTTTTGATTTCCTATAAAATTGTTTTTTTGATCTTACTGTTAAAGCAATATCAATAGTTTTAATTTTATATAAATAATCTTTTGTAGAATTTGTTGAAGTTGGTGGAGGGCTTATTATTTTCCCTTCATCATCATAAGGAATAAAAACTAAATCAACAATATAGTCGGTAACAAGCTGATTTGCATAAGTTGAATCATCACTATCTGTTGCAGTATCCAACCAATCTAATTTTGAAGGGCTCCATTTTTCTCTAGATTTATATATTGCAAAAGCATCTATTTTATTTCCAGTAACTTTATCAATTATATTTGATGCCTTACATTCATAAGTAATTTTATACCTTGAATACTCATAAACTGGGTCCTTACCTGATGGATATGTAATGTTAACATCACCACTTACTAATTCAATCTTATCACATGAATTATAAGAAGTATCTTTAGTAATAAGAATTGGTGAAAGTTTAGAAGTAGTTCTTATAGTATCTCCAAAATACTGAAATCCGGCGTTCCTTATATCTCTTATGATCATACCCAACATATCCCTGCCCGCTGTTGAAATAGCTGCTTTATCTGTTACTTGCGAATAAGAGTTATTTACTACTGTATATGATGTAAACATTGCACCCATCATGATAACAGAAATTAAAATACCAATAAGTATCTCAATTAAAGTAACACCAGAATTATTTTTTAATTTTTTCATCAATCAATTTGAAAATACAAATACTTTGTCTTATCCTTTTTTCCGCCTGTTCTAACTTTGAGTTGCATTTTTCCATAAATTCTTTTTTCATAAATTCTGTATTTATTTTTATTCGTGCTGTTGGTGTAAAGTGAATTACTTGTATATGAGCATGACGATCCACCAAGAGAACTGCAAATATCGTAAACTTTCAAAACCTTCGTTGTCTTTCCACTTTCACATTTAAGTCTTTTATTCGCAAAATACTGTCTCCATTTCTCAAACTTTTTATCGGGGATTTTTGTTAAACCAGTTTTTGCCTGAGGTTTGCATTCATCGACAACATTTTGCGTGCTATCCCAAGAATTACTTTTAGACTGTTTTGCTGCTAAATAATCTTTTAATTTAGGGTTTGTTGAATCACCAGAGTCAGCATTTTTTTCTGAAATTAAGTCTTCTGCAACCATTGAAACTAAATAATTTGCTTTAGTTCTGTCGCTAGATACATCTATTGAACGTATAGAGTAATTTACCATTTGAAAAACAGCAACAAAGCCAATTCCAATAATAACAGTTGAAACCAGAGCCTCTAATAACGTCATTCCTTTATCAGATTTCATCATTTTATTATAATCTATTCCAACTATTTCTTGACCATTTAAATTTTGCTATTGTGCCAAATCTTGTCCATTGAATGAGATATGCTTTTTCTTTTTTATTAAAAGTAAGAGGACAATTGGTCCTAACTTTCTTTTTATGGTCTTTGTTAAGACAAATTATTAAATATTGGTCTGTTAATTGACCCTCAACTCTAGTATTTATATTACTCATGCCATCGTACTTTGATGGATCATTTGAAAAACAAACTCCATCTTTTTTAGATAAATGTGTTATAATATCTGTAGTAGATTTTTCATCTAAACCATTTAAATCCCAATAATCTGATGCAGAAGTATTGCACTCAATATTTTTAAATTTACCCATTTGGTTGCCTCTTTTTCTTTGTGCGAATGTATTTAACTTTAATGCATTAGTTGAAAAAATTACTCCACTTCCTGAAGGGGATACTTTAAATTGAACATAAGGATAATTTCCTCTTTGTTGAAGTGTATTTGCTGATCTGATTAAACTTGCAGCATCTTCCATTGCCACTCTTACAAGTCTGTCTGTCCTCCAATCCATAAAATTTGGAAAACCAATAGCTGATAAAATTGCAATTAATGAAACAACAACTAGTAGTTCAAGTAATGTAAAACCTTTAATGTTCTGATCTTGCGGCACCGGGATCTATTTTCCCTGATTTTGCTAATTCTTCAAGAGATTTTTCCATTGTAATCATACCATCTCTCACAGCAGTTTGCATAATGCTAGGTATTTGGTGAATTTTAGCTTCTCGAATTAAGTTCTGAATTGGCGCAGTACATTTCATAATCTCAAATGCACCAACTCTACCTAAACCATCTCTTGTTTTTAATAATCTTTGTGTCACTACCATTTTAAGAGAAGTAGATATCTGAGCTCTAATTTGTTCTTGTTGTTCAGGAGGGAAAACGTCTATAATTCTATTGATAGTACTTGGTGCACCACTTGTATGTAAAGTTCCAAATACTAAGTGACCTGTTTCTGCTGCAGTTAATGCCAAACTAATAGTTTCAAGATCTCTCATCTCTCCAACTAAAATTACATCTGGATCTTCTCTCAATGCTGCTTTTAAAGCAGCAGCAAATGTTTCAGTTTGTTTTCCAACTTCACGATGTGAGACAATACTCTTATTATCTGTATGAATAAATTCTACTGGATCCTCTACTGTAATAATATTTGCAGTTCTTGTTTTGTTAATTTCATTTACTATTGCAGCTAACGTTGTTGATTTTCCAGAACCAGTTGGTCCTGTAACCAACACAAGTCCTTTGTGGAAATCGACAATGTCATAAAGTGCTTGTGGTAAATTAAATTGATCCATATCTGGAATTTTGCTTTCCACTCTTCTACAGACGCACGCAGGTCCATTAATCGTTTTATAAAAATTTGCTCTAAATCTTAAACCACTTAATGTAACCGATGTATCTAGTTCATGAGTTTTATCAAATTTATTTAATTCACCCTCATTACAATTCATTGAAAGTAAATCTTTTAAATCTTGTGCCGTCACAACTACTTCTGGCACTTTGACAATTTCGCCAGTTTGTCTATATGCTAAAGGAGATCCAGATCTTATGTGAAAATCAGAAATTTTTTTGTTATTTTTTGCAAGCTCTTCAAGTTTTTCAAACATATTGATATATGTACTATATATTTAGCTTGTTTTACCATTTAATTTTTGTAAAAAACCCAAATTGAATAACTGGTGTTTTTATTCTAGTAAAAGTTGAGTATATAGTTAAAATCTACAGTTAAAAATTTATGAAAAATCCATTTGCAAACCTTTTTAAAAAGAAAAAAAAAGACGAGGCAGATAAGCCGCCAACCCCAACAGGCGACAAACCAAAAAAAGAAGGATTTTTTGATAAGTTTTTAAAGAATAGATTGGGAAAACAATCTATAAAAGGTGAAGAAATCTTGGGAGTTGAGCTAACTCCATCCGAAATTAGATTATCTCAAGTTTCAAGCAATAAAGCAAACCAATGGGTTTTAGATAAATTTTTTGTTCATAAGTTTGAGGGCATTCCAGAGAATGGAACAGTTTTAGAAAACCCTGACAAGGTTGCAGATGAATTAAAACTTGCATTACAAAAATCTAAAATATCAACTACAAATGCTGCAATTGCTATTCCAGTTACAAGCGCAATCATAAGAGTTGTAACTGCACCTTTAATGACTGATGAAGAGTTAGCAAAAGCCATAGATACAGATTCACTTTGGGAAAATCTAGTGCAGTTGACGGATAATCTTGCCGATTATTCAATTTTTCATCAGGTTATTAATAGAGATAAAACTGGCAATACAATGGATATATTGTTTGTTGCATCAAAACTATCAGACATAAACAGTTACACAGATATAATTAAAAAAGGTGGTCTAAACGCTGTAATAATAGATGTTAAGTGTTTTGCATTAAAATCAGCAGTAGACCAAATAAATCAAATAGCTGGTTCAATTGAGGACTCTAATTTAACTGCAGTTCTGGAATTTGGATTAGATGAGAATTATGTAATGATACTTTATGATAACAATCCAATTATAACTGACATCTTTATTAGATCCCAAGATAGAAAAACCTTACAGGAAAGTAGCAATCAAGAGGAGATGGAAGCGCTTGTAAGAAGATATATGACACAAGTGAAGCAAGCTGTTCAAGATTTCGAACAGAAATATGAAAAAAGAATTAGAAATTTAAAAGTTACTTCAAACTTACCTAACGTAGAAGATTATTTGGCAAGCTTTAGAAAAAATATGGTTAATACGGGTTATAATTTATTTGATCCTTTTGATGGAATAAAAATTCCGGCTCAATTAGAAAACGATGTTAAGATTGAAAATAGATCTTATTTTTCTACGGTTATGGGATTAGCTTTTAGGAAACTAGATGTTTTTGGTTACTATAAATTTGTTACCGCAGTAAAAAATATCAACCTTCTACCAAATAGAGAAAACATGATTGCTCAAAAAAAAGCAAAAGCCTTCTCAAATTTTGCATTTAAAGGGGTGGTTGGAGTTGTTGCAGTAATTTATATAGTCTTGTTTGGTTTAGCATTTTGGCAAATAACAGATCTTAACAAAAAAATTGATGGTTATGATCAAATTGTACAACAACACGAACTAAAAACTTTAGAAAAAAATAAATTTGCTAAAGAAATAGGTGTGATGCTTAAATCTTTAAATCTAAGTAAATCTATAAAATCAAACAAAACTGTAAGTTTTAGAGTGCTTGCTCAAATTGCATCTGCTGTTCCAAAAAGAGTTAAATTTAAATCAATAGAATATAATGGATCTAATTTAGTTGTTATAGAAGGAACGGCATTTAGTGATCAAGATATTCTTAAATTGATAAGTAATTTAAATAACAAAAAGCTTATTTCACAAGCTTCACTTGCAAGTATGACTTTACCACAAGGTCAACAAGGATCACAAAACATGAAAGGCTTTAAAGTAGCTTGTGTATTGGAGGTATCTTAATGGATCTTAAAAATATAACTATGGATGATTTAAAACAAAAACTTAATACCATAGATAAAAAAACATTAATAAAATTTGGATCAGGTTTTGTAGCAATTATTTTATTTTTAATAATATATTACGTAGTTTTAAATCCAATGGTTAAAGAAAGAAAAGCAAAATACGAAGATAAAATATTAAAACAAAATGAAATAGAACAATTTCAAAATGAGATAATAGTTTTTAAAAAACGAATACAAAAAATGAAACCTGATTTTGATAAAACATCTACTTTGTTTCATTCTAAAGCAGAAGTTGAAGGTCTATATGAAAGTTTAAGCAAATATGCAGATGTCAATGGGTTGGTAATTTCAAAAATAGAAAAGAAAAAACCTGAGCCTGTTTTTAAACAAGGTGTTGCAGCACAATCGGAAGAAAACATTAAACAAGATATGGTCTCATATTACAAAATACCTGTAGATTATGAGATTAAAGGCAATTTTCTTGGGTACATAAAGTTTAAAAGAGCAGTATCTAGACAAAACAAAATGTTAAATTTTGACAAAGAGACTATAAGTATAGTACAAAACGATTCAACTGGAGCGATAGTGGCTCAAGGAGAATTAACTATTGTAGGACTACCAAATGAATTTTTCTAAACTTTTGAATATTATACTTTTGGTTTTATTACTATCCTTCAGTAATTCATTTGCAGATAGTCATGATAAAAAAGAGGAAGTCCTCGAAAAAGCAAAAGAAATTGTAAAAGATATGGAGGAAGATGAAGAGGTTCCTTTAAATGACCCATTTGCAGGAAACGAAGGCACAAGTTCTATGTCTAATATTCCAAGTGAAGAGCAAGATAATGAAATGAGTTTATATAATTTTAAACTTGCAGGATTAATTTCAGGAAAAGATTACAGTTATATATCTTTAGTCAACTCTGGAGGAGAAGTCCTCACATTAACTTTAGGACAATATTTAGGAGAAATTCAATTAGTTGATCTTAGATTAACAGAGGCAATATTTAAAAAAGACGATGGAAAATTTATGATTATTGATTTCAATAATCAAGTAAGGGAGACCGATGACTATTAAAAAATTTATAAATTACATCGGATTGTTATTTCTAATATTAATTTTAAGTGCTTGTCAGAATTTAAAAAAATATGACAAACCATTTAAGCATAATACACCTTTAATAAAAGATAAAAAAATAGTTGATGCTGGTAAATCAGAAGTTTCAAAAACTCTGGAAATGGGTCCAAAACCTATAGAGGGAGATGGAAAAAAACTTGGTAAAAGAAAAAAAATATCTTCTGAAGCTCAACGAAATTATCTAATCATTCCTGATGAATATCCTCTATTAAAACAAAGAGTAACTCTCAAATTTAAGAACCTAGATTATAAAGAAACAATGAAGCTAATGGGTAAAATAGGAGAAATAAATGTTCTGGTAGGTGATGAAGTTGCTGGAGCAATATCAGCAGAATTAATAGATGTGCCGTGGGATAAGGCATTTCAGGCATTACTGGATATGAAAAATTATGCATCAGATGTTGATGTAGCTAGTAATTTAATTAGAGTTCATTCTCCTGAAACTTTAACTCAACAAGAGACCTATAAATCAGAAAGAGCTTCAGCAGTTAAAAAGAAAGTTGAATTAGAAGACAGTGTAGAGCCGATTTACTCAGAAATTTTTAGATTGTATTATATTACTCCAGCTCAAGCAAAATCTACAATAGAAGAACTATTTACTTCGACAGCTGGAGAAAGCTCATATACTCCAATTCAAATTACAGAAGAGATAACGACCAGATCAATTATTGTGAGAGGAAAAGAAAAAGACCTTGATGTTGTAGACAAGGTAATAAAAGAAATTGATATCAGAACTAAACAAGTTTTAATAGAAGCCTTTATAGTAGAAGCAAACTCTGATTTTGAAAGAGCGCTAGGAAGTAGATTAGGAGGATATTATAACAGAGCAGGAAAAGTTACAGGTGGTGTTGCTGGGTCAAGCAGCGGAAGTGCAGCTGGAACAGATGTGGGAGCTTCTTCAGCTCTTGGTACCGCAAGTGATAGTATAGCAAACTTTCCAGCAACAGGGGCGACTAGTGGAATTGGTATCTTAAGAAGAACGGGTTCCGGTGTTTTAAAAGCAGAAATTACAGCTCTTGAAAGCATGGGTATGGGAAGAACCATATCAAATCCAAAAGTTTTTACTTTAGATAACCAAGTTGCAACAGTCACACAAGGTGAAGAAATTCCTTATCAAACTACTTCTGATGGAACAACATCTACATCATTTAAAGAAGCAGCTTTAAAATTAGAAGTAACACCAAGCATAATAGGTGATGGAAATGTTTTACTAACTATTCAAGTTAATAATGATACACCTAACCGAACTGCTTCCTCAGATGAACCACCAATTAATAAAATGGAAATAGTAACCAAATTGTTGGTAGCTGATGGCGATATTGTTGTGATTGGTGGTATTAAAAAGAATGTTTTATCAGACTCAAAAAGCCAGACACCAGTAATTGGCAATGTGCCTGTGATAGGTAATCTCTTTAAAGGTAAAGCAAATTCTGATAATCTTGATGAATTATTAGTGTTTATAGCACCAAGAATTTTATAATGATTAATATAAGTAGAGAATCTGAGATTAATTTAATAAATATTTTAATCGATCAAGATATCATTTCAGGAAAAGATTTAGCTGAAATAAAAAAAATATCAGGTGAAGGAGAAAAATCCCAACTAGATGCAGTATTTGAATTAAATCTAACTGATGAAGAGAAAATTTTAGATCTTTTAGTAAAAGATCAATCCTTAGATGTAGTAGATTTGTCATCAATNTCTGTAACTGATGAATTGAAAGCTGTTCTTCCATCCAATTATATTAATATGAATTTTATAGCTCCATTTAAAATTGAAGGCAAAGTTTTACATATTGCTATTTCTGATATTTCAAAACTAAGTTTGATGAGAAATCTCAGAACTATTACCAAAATGGATATTGAACTACATGCAGCTAAAGTTTCAGATATTTCAAATTTTGTAGATAAATTGTTAGCAGATGGTGAAAGAACAATATCAGATATTAGACAAACAAATGCAGAAAAGACTAAAACTTTTGATTATGATGTAGATGAGCAAGCTGAAGTACTAGAGAAACCACCCGAAGAAGATATCGAAGCTATAGAAAACGAGTCTGAAGTGATAAAATTCAGCACTGCCGTTGTTGCAGAAGCTATTAAATCAGGTGTTTCAGATATACATATTGAGCCATATCGATTTACATCAAGAGTGAGGTATAGGCTAGATGGTATTTTACAAGAACAAGAACATTTTAAAAAGTTTTTACATTCGAACTATGGTGCCGTTGTAACAAGATTTAAGATTATGGGTAAACTTGATATTGCAGAAAGAAGATTGCCACAAGATGGAGCGATACCGTTTAAAATTGACGGAAAAGTCGTTGACTTACGTTTATCAATTTTACCTACAGCTACTAATGAAAGAATAGTTATGAGGGTTTTAAACAAAGATGCAGGAGACATCAGTTTAGAACAACTTAATTTCGAAGAAAATGATTTAAAAAATTTAAGAAAAGCTATTCACGGAACACAAGGACTAGTTTTAGTTACAGGTCCAACAGGATCAGGTAAAACAACAACTTTGTATAGTATTTTAAAAGAAGTTTCTAAACCTCACTTAAATATTCTTACCGCAGAAGATCCAGTAGAGTATGAACTTGATGGAGTAGGACAAGTACAAATAAAAGATGATATTGGTTTTAATTTTTCAACAGCACTGAGATCTTTTTTAAGACAAGACCCAGAGATAATTCTAGTTGGAGAGATGAGAGATAAAGAAACTGTAGATATAGGTCTAAAAGCAGCTTTAACTGGTCACTTAGTGTTTAGTACTTTGCACACAAATGATGCTCCAAGTACAATAACAAGATTGCAAAATATGGGAACCCCAGACTATTTGATAAGTGCTGCAGTTTCTTTAGTTTTAGCACAAAGATTAGCAAGAAAAACCTGCGCAGATTGCAGAGAGCCTGATGAAGACATTACACCTAAAGCTTTAGCAGATTTAGGTTTTACAGTTGAACAAGCTTCAAGAGCAAAGGTACAAAAAGGTAAAGGGTGTCCGAAATGTAAAGATACAGGTTACAAAGGTAGAATGGGTATTTATGAAATTTTAAACGTAACAAAACCTATCAAAGAAGCTATCCTGAGAAAAGCAACAACACCAGAGTTAAAGGAAATCGCATCAAATGAAGGATTTAGGACAATGCAAGATATGGGTAGAGAACTTATTCTTACAGGAGATTTAAATTTTAGAGAATACGATAGAGTTCTCTCTGCGGAGTAATAGATGTCAGCCGAAACTTTTTCCTATAAAGGAATATCAGCAGGAAAATATATCGAAGGTGAAATAGAAGCTTTAAATCAAGAAGAAGCGTCATATAAATTAAAAGAGCAAAAAATCATTATAACTAACTTAATAAAAGTTAAGAAAAAAAAGGCAGAAAAAGAGAAGGGAAAAAAGAGTAGTTTTTCATTTGGGAAGAAAAAAGTTACTCCTGCAGATGTAATGATTTTCTCAAAACAGTTTGCAACAATGGTTAAAGCCGGTCTACCAATTTTGAATGTCCTTTCTATGCTTAGAGATCAGATTGAACACCCAACTTTGAAAGAAATTATCGAAGATATTAGAAAGAGTTTAGAAGGCGGTATAACCTTATCAAAGTGTTTTGAAAAATACCCTAAAATATTTGATAATATATACATAAATTTAATAAAAGCTGGAGAAGCCAGCGGTAAATTAGATGTTTTTTTATTAAAATTAGTAGATTCACTTGAAAAAAGAGAAAAAGTTAAAAAGAAAATTAAAAGTGCATTAACTTACCCAGTAGTAATGTTTACTGTTGCTATAACAGTTATGGTATTCATGTTGATTAAAGTTGTCCCGGTATTTGCTGAAATGTATGAAGGAATGGGTGTTGCTTTACCAACACCAACAGCAGTTATTTTAAATGCAAGTAATTTTATGAGAGGTGCTGGTGGATTAACACTTGGAATAATTTCAATAGTAAGTTTTGTTATATTTAAATATACAACAACTAAAATTCCAGCAATTCGATATAAGTGGCATCAACGAGTTTTAAAAATGCCAGTTTTTGGAGACATGATTTTAAAATCTTTAATTGCAAGAATTTCATTAATTATGGGAAATCTTAGTTCTGCAGGTGTTAATTTATTAGAGAGTATAGAGATTGCTAAACAAGTGAGTAATAATGATGTTGTAACTCAGGCACTAGAAAATGTTAAAAAAGGAGTTTTCTCAGGCGATACTTTAACTAAACTATTTTTAAAAGAACCAGTTTTTCCTCCAACATTCAGTCAATTAATTTCAGTAGGAGAGCAAACCGGAAACTTGGATGAGATGTTTACATCAGTCTCAGCTTATTATGAAGAAGAATTTGATACAGCGGTAGATAATATGTCAAGTTTGATTGAACCAATTATGATTGTATTTATGGGAACAATGATCGGTGGTTTGATGATAGCGATGTATTCACCGATCTTTAACGTTGGTGCAATTATTGGCGGTTAAGAATTTAAATTTTTCGTAAGAACTAAGTGATTGATCCAAGGTTTTTCACCTTCTTTAAATACTACTGCATCCATTATTTGTTGAATAAAAAAAGTTCCTAATCCTCCAGGTTTGATATCATCAATTTTTCTGTGTCTGACATTTTTTTCATCAACTGGTCTGCCTTTATCAAAAAAACCTATTTCAAGGTGACCTTGTTCTAATGAAATTTTGATCTCCATTTTATCTTCAGTATCCTCTCCTTGGTAAGCATGTTTCACGATATTTTGTGCTGCCTCTGCAATTGCTAAAACTAATTCGTCTTTTAAATCTTGATCAATATTTACTTTCTCAAACACTTCTCTTGAAAATGATCTTACTTCTTTTAAACTCGATGAACTGACTACGAAATCTCTTTGTTCTATAATTGATTTTAATGCCACATTCATGAATTAATCCAAATTTAAAATTTGCTCTAGTTTTGCCATCATAATTACTTTAAGAACTGATTTACTAATTTCTTTCAGGATTACTTTTGTACCAAGCTCAGTTGCTTTTTGATGGCTTTCGATTAATACTGAAATTCCTGAAGAGTCCATGTACTGAACTTCCTTTAAATTTAAATGAACTTCTTTTTTTGCCTCAATTAGAGGCATAATAATTTCTTTTGCTTTTTCAGTTACATCCATGTCTATTTCACCATCTAGGTGAACTGTTGCAACATTGCCTTCCTCGATAACTTTATATGACATAATTATTAATATTTATTAAATTTCCTTACTAAATCAACAAAAATGACCCATTTTGATTACTATTACAGTGTAGATATTGCCTTTTAAAAGATATAATTTATATGTATATACTTATTTTTATTAAATATAGGATTATTAGATATGAAAAAGAATAATAAAGGTTTTACACTTATAGAATTATTGGTTGTTGTAGCAATCATTGGAATATTAGCAGCAGTTGGTGTTGTGGCTTATTCAGGTTACACGTCAGGTGCAAAAAAATCAGCTGCAAAATCTAATCATGCAGCGGTTGTTAAGTTTGTTGCAAGTGAACTACAAAAATGTGTAGTTAACGGAGATGATACTGCAAAATTAATGGGTCATAGTACCCACACATGTGCATCAACGGACAGATTAAACGACACTAAACTTAAAGCAGCTATTGTTGCAGGTTTAGCAGATTTCAAAAATCCGTATAGTACTAGTTCTGCAGCAGTTGTAGATGCCGCTACCCCAACAAGTGGACAAACGGCAGTAGCAGTTGCTTCCCAGGTAGTTACAATTAAAACATGTTTTACGGATGGTACCACAAGTAACCCATGCTCAGGAGCAAATATAGTAACGGGTACAGTTACAGCCGAATAAAAAATTAATTCTGTGACTAAGAGTTCTGGTTTTACTTTAATAGAGCTCTTAGTCGTAGTTGCAATCTTAGGAATTATTTCAGCAATAGGAATTATTAGTTACAATGGCTATGTAGCATCTGCTAAAAAGAAAGCTGTTGAAAATATCATGCAACAAATAGCGCTTGGTCAGACCGAGTACTATTCAGGCGAACAAACATACTATAGCACAAAAAGTGGATCGACTACATGTGATCCTGATTCAACTTCATCGAAAAGTATTGAGGATGAACTTTTAGGAGAGACAGACAGCATATCTGATGACCTTGGTTATAATATTTGCACTGTCGTAATAAATACGAATAATGAAAAATATAGAATAATTGCAAAAGAAATTACACCAAGTTCTTCTCCTAAAAAATTTTGTTTAAATGGTAAGGGCTTTCAAGACGCCGCTAAGTGTTAAAACTTTATGAATCTTCAAGAGACCATTGAAAATCTTAAGTCGTTCTTTTTAAGCAATATTTCAAAAAAATTTAAAATTTATTTAACTATTAGTTTAGGATGGATAATTTTTATTGGTTATTTAACATGGTGGAACGGTTTAAAAAGTCCAATGTTAGATAAAAGCTTTAGATGGGACGAATGGTTTTGGTTTGGGGTAGTTCCAGCTGTATCCCCTTACATTTTTTATTATATTTGGAAGAAAAAAGAATAATAACCTATTTTGAGCATCAATGATCTATGATGTATAATTTTTTATAATAATTTAGAGGAAATAATGGAGAGTGTTGATCTGGAGTCTGTAAAATCATTTGTTGATACCCTTTGGGTTATAGATTGTGCAATTCTTGTTTTCATTATGCAAGCAGGTTTT
>FUFK010040990.1_pt1 | contig 34597 bp, 39 predicted proteins | sample 1021851 | NCBI WGS metagenome assembly FUFK01 (sample SAMEA51879418, study PRJEB19060) | metagenome | reverse complement strand
TGATATAANCCATTCTTTNANTAACTGTCTGTTAGCNAATACATANAAGTCATCAGCTACAGTTAANTCTGCACGATAAAATCTACCNACNTNTCTNGNNTTTTCTTTTGTNCCAAANAATACAATACCTTCAGCAGCAGCTATAGAATGTACTTCTTCAAAAGGTATATTNGTNTGACCTTTNAGTGTCATAGTTCCTGATACATCTTTNATAGAATATATATCACCATTTGTAGAGGCAGCTAAAACAACTGCACCTGCATCTACAACTTGTGACACATGNTGGCTATCTTCAAATGTAACGATTGCATCAGCTTCTGCTAAGTCTGATGATGACCAAGTTTTATTAAATGGACTTACTGCCCATAAGTATTCTACAGTTCCATCATCTCCTGATATAAACAACTGACCTTTTGCAAACCATACACCTGTAAGTCCTGCGTTAGATGATTGGTCTGTTGAATTTTCTGACCAAGTAGAACCATTAAACTGTATAAGTTCTGATGCTGCAGTTCCATTAGCAGTAGTAAAATATACTTGGTCACCTACTGCTGCTGCACCTGTAAAGTTGTGATTGATTGTAAGTCCTGTAGATACTGCACTCCAGTTATCTCCATCATCTGTAGATTTGTATATTGTTGTTCCATCAGTAACATACATATCTCCATTAGTAGTCTGTGCTAAATAGTTGTTAGAACCACTTAAAGTTAATTTAGATACTGTTGTATATAACAAATGTATGTGATAAGAACTAACTGTATCACCATGAAAAACATCTATACCTTTGCTGTCAAAAAATCTTGTTGTATCTTTAGGAGTTCCATTTGCCCTATGTGCTTTATCTAAGCCTTCACCACCTTCANAATTATTTCTTGAATATATACGACCTAAGTTAGATGTAAAGTCCTCTGCATTTTGTTTTACATTTACTTGTCCATCTGTAACATCAGAAGATTGTATTTGTAATTCTCTACCAGGTCCAATAGCTGCTCTAAACAACTGATTGTCTAGTCTAAAATCATAACCTTTTCTTCTAGGGTTAGATACTTCTGCAGTGGTAGTAACTCTAGGCATTATGCCTGTATTCCGAACACCATTCCATCAACTGATACTGCTTCAGGATATTTGGCTCTTAAATATTTTCTTGCCTGATTTATAAGAAGTTGTTGATACTGTAGTAAAGAGTTTCTAACACTATTAGAACTTCCAACAGGAAAGTTAGATACTGCTAACTGGTCTGTTATATAATCTGTTGTAGCTGTAGGTATATCTCTACCTGCCATCATCTGTGCAGCAACACCTGCCATAATTATTGGCTCATACTCATCTTCCAATCCTACTGTTGCAAGTGTATCTGTTTCTGCAGTAGGTTCTATAAACTTTTTTTTAAATGTTACATGTGCTGTATGCCCTGATGCTATACCTGCAAACTGTATTGCGTGTACAGTAGAAGGACCAGTGGTATATGTTATAGTCCTTGATACACCATCACTATCTGTGTATGTAAATGGATTAGGTAGTTCAACAAGTGAACAAGTTACAGGTGAAAAGTTGACACCAGTGGTATCTGAACCTGTACTAAAATCTGTGTATTGCGATATTGCACTAAGTATTGAAACTAAATAATTGTGTGTTCCAGGTGCATCATAACTTCCTATAAGCGTATATCCTGTACCTGTAGTTATTGATTGTGTTTCTACTGCAAAAATTGTAGGAAATAAATTTTTAATTTGGTCACATACTGCATCAAATACATTTTTACGAGGAAAAGGTGGTGCTATTTTAATTACTGCATTTTCATCATGAGTTGCTGCTGTAGTTCCTCTTACACCTCTTACAACTGTAACTGTGTTATTTACAGTATCTAATTCTTTACATAATAAAAGTTCTCTACCTATTTCTATAATAGAACCTGCTTCCATTACATCTTCTTCTTCTTGTGTTAATAAACTTCCATCAAAACTTATGGTTGTAACAGAAGCATTAATACCACCTGATGAAGTTAATAATGTATATGGTTGTAGGTCATCCATAGGTTCTAAATATTCCCTATAAATTCTATCTACTAATTCACCTATATTAGCACTCATTACGCTGCACCTTCTTCAACTAAATTCTTCGCAAAAATTGCTTGTCCAAAAGCACCATATCCAAACCATCCATCATTTGCTGTGTCATTAGGGTCAACAATAGGAAATGAAGGTTCTAGTGGTTGGTCAGGAATACTTTCTATATTAAGATTTCTTCCCTCTTTTAACATTAAGAGCATACCCATAAGTAACTCCTAACTGTGTCTAAAATGTAATATTATTGCTCTATCTGCAGCTTCGTTACCATTAGATGTAAGTCTTATGTAGCCATTACTTGAAAAAGCCCAACCTGAAGGGTCAACTCTTACTACATCACCTGCTGATACACTGTAGCTAACTGCACTACCATCTGTTTCTAAAACATCTGCCCATGTTGAATTGTCCATAGCGAAATCAAATGTAATTGAAGTACCAGTCATAGCTGCAGGAAATTGAATACCACAAAGTAGCATTCCATCTGTCTTTACACCTAGTGAATTACTGTTGTCTGCTGAAATATCTATTAAAGCTGTTTTACTAATCATACTTTCCTTACTATAGCAGAAGAAAAGGGTGGAGGTGGAGTTCCACCCTAATCTTCAATTTAATTTATGATACTGCTTGAATCTTACAATGGTATGAAGGAGGACCAAATTCAAATCCCATCTCCATATAAATTGCTTTACCAATTCTAGCGTTTGCATCTTGGTCTAGGTCACGAACAAACACAGTACCAAATCCTGGGATATTGGTGAATACTGGTTGTATGTAAGCTAGGTCTAAGATGAAAGCAGTGTTGTTTGGTAGGATATTAGGGTCAATAACCATTAGTCCGATTGAACCAAATGGTGTAATAACTGTATCAATATCAATACCTGCAACATTTCTATCTCTAGGAATAATTGCTCCTGCTATATCAACTGTTCCTTTAACAAGTTCATTGTTAAGGTCTAGTAATTGTTGTGGGCTAACACAAAGTACAGGTTGTTTCATTGGTGCATGGTTGTCATACATTCTCTTTAACGCACCTGATATAGTTGCGAATGAGATAACTTGTGTTGAACCACTGCCATCACCTGCTGTGTCGTTGTAGTAGCAGTTACCACCTAATGGGTTTACTGCTGCAGAGTTTGATGCGTTCTTGTTTAATGTAATCCATACATCAAGACCATACATTTCTCTAGTTCCATCACCTGGAGTGGTATTAGCACCATCAGAGAAAGAACCATTGAATGCAAACCACTCAACTTCTCTTGCCACTTTTTCCATAGCTTTTTCAAGCTGTAATGCAAATTCATCATTTACTGGGTTACCACCAAATAATCCTAATTCATTTGCTGCTGTTACAGTTCCATCACCATCAGATTGATTAGCGATATCTGCTGACAACGCAAAAGGATTTTGATTACCTGTGGATGCTAAAGCTGTGTAAGTCATTTGTACACCTTTATGGAAGATTTGTGTTACATAAGTATATGCAGCTCTATCTCTTCCAAGATATTCTGTAGGTGTGTGACCTTCTTTTCCTTTGTCAGGTTCTGAAGAAATGGTTGCATTATCTTCTACTTGGACTTGCCAAAATGTAGAGTTTAATGTCTTACCACCATTTAATCCACCGACTGCTGAAAGCAAAGGTGTTCTTTGACCACCAACTTTAAACAACTCACCAGTAAAGTTATTAATGTTTTGTGCATAAATCGTATTGTTAGTTAACGATATGTCTGCCATTTTTTACTTCTCCTATAAGTTAATTGTCTAAATTGTTTGAAGAAGTTTAGAAAATCTATTTAGAGTTTTTCTTCGCTTCCTCTATAACAGATAACTTGGCAGCTATTGATTGTCTTGTATTTCCAGTTTTTTCTATCTCACGAACTTGCGATACTACATCTGTGTTGTATAAATCTACAACTGAATTTTGCTGTATGTTGTTTAGTCTATCCTGACTTTGTTCTGTAGCTTGTACAGTATCTTGTAATCTGTCTTGATTCCCAAACTCAACTCCAAATTCTTCTGATGCGTATTGCTGTATTCCTTCAACAGTCATATCACCTTCGTACATCATCTCAACTGCTTTTCCAACACCTTTAGTAGTGTCAAGACCTGCTTTGTTAAAAACTTCTTGTCTTTCTTTACCTTCGTATTCTGCGATTTTCGCTTCGTAGAGATTAAGTTTTTCCCTCATCTCTTTCCAGTTCTTATCGCCTTGTGTGTCAGAGTTGTTTAGTTCTTCTGTCATTATTCTATTGTCCATTCTTTATACGATATTTTTACAAGTGGTGTATAAGTAACCACTGCTTTTTAGTCTTACACTACTGTTTTTATTTGACAGGTCTTGTCAGTAGGCATCAAGACCGATTACAAAATGAAGGTCAAGTTTAACCCCCAGACCTATCTACAGGGTCAATGTTTATTATAACAGATAAAATGTAAGTGCAAGTTTATATTTCTTCTAAACCTACAACCTCACCACTTCGTAATCTTGCTGCACCTGCTTGTGCTGCTGATGCTGATGTTATTTGTGATTCTACTCTACTAATTTGTTGTGCTATATCTTGCCTACCTAGCTCTGTAGCTTCTACAAATTCTGTAGATGTTATTGGACCTCTACCAAATCTCTCTGCACCACCTGATAATCCAGGTAACAATGTAGCAGCAGTTTGGAATCCTCTTCTAGCTTGTGCTTGTGTAAGTCCTTGTTGTTGTAATCCTCTAGCAACCTCTACTGTCAATGCTCTAGTACCTATTGCAGTTTCAGCTTCTGCCATAATCTGACTTTGTCTTATTTGATTTTCTAATACTGCAGTGCTTAACCTAGGTGATACAAACATACCAAATATAGATTCTTCATTTAGGTCTAAGTTAAACTCTCTAAGATATACTTCTTTTACTTGTGGTATGTTTTGTACAATGTTTTGATAACCTGTTTGCAATCTCTCTGAAAACTCTTGTGGAGATACATCTCCTGCTATTGCCTCTACAATGTCATCTTCAAAGACTTGTGGATTAAGATTATAGTTTCTAAGTTCTAATTGCATAAACTCTTTAGCAACAATGTATTCTTGTTCAGTCATACGAAGTGTGCCATCAGTTTTTCTAATACCTGGATAAACAGTTTCCATCAAAGGGTCTGAACGCATTTTAAGTAATGCTAAGTTTCTGTCACCAGTTTCTACATATCCTTGTACATAAACATCTATAAGTCGTTCATCTAAATATGGAAACCTAAGTTTTGCTTCTTCTCTTGTAGTCAACCCTGTAGTTTCTACTGGTGTGTAACTTACATCTGTAGTCCTAGGATTATAAACACCACCTCCATCATCATCACTTCCAGATTTTAATTTTTCATTAAGTATGTTTTCATCTCTTTGTGCATTCAATCTATCTATTTCTGCTTGTACATTTTCATCTGTGTAAGTTCCATTAGGGTCTGCTTTTGCAACATATCTACCATCTGGTCCTTGTACAATAATATACTTTGTTATTTCACCACCACTAACAATTACTTCTTTTTCTTCACCACTACCTGCATCTGCGTTAGCTTGTATTTCTGCCATACGAGATTCTATAAATTGTTGTTCTCTTTGTATATCTGTTAATGTTTCAACAGGGTCTGGTTTTCTTGTTCTATTAAAAACTTCTTCAGATTCACCCCTAGCAATAGCTTCTTCTTCGCTACTGTAACCTAACTGTTCCCACCATTCCATAATATCTCCTAACTAAATGCTGCNGATAAATCTTGCTTAAACTGTCCTGCCATACCACTCATCAATTCATTCTTAACTCCTGGTGAGTCTATGTAGTCCTGTCTAATCTGTTGTCCTATTACTGTATAATCCCCTTTAAAATCTTTAGCTAACCTATCCATATATGCTTTAAAGTTTTTATCTGGTGCAACTTTTGTAATTTGAAATCCATAATTATACAAAGGTGCTGACCATGTAGAGTGTTTAGCACCTTCAAAATGTGGATTTAATTTATCGTGTGCCATCTGTAGTTCTTGCATAATTTGTTCTTTACCAGTTGTAGTTTCTTGTTCTGCATCTAGTCGTAGCATACCTGCATACTTTGCAAATACTCCTGATTCAATATATCCTGCTAAAGCATCCTCACCAACATAATCTATAATAAGATTTTCTGCTGCTAGTTCACCTGTCTTAGTAGGATTTATCGTACCTATATAATTTCTATATGACTCTGGTATAGCTTCATCACCACCAGATATTGACCTGTAGTATGGGTCNGATAGTAGTCTAAGNATTTCAAATGCNTTATCTCCATCCATNCCATCACCTTCTATCATTTTTCCTGATGATACATCTAATGCGAGTTGTGAAGATAAACTATTAAATCCAGAACCAGTCAATCCTAATGATGTCATATCTACATTAAAGTTTTCTTTGTTTTGTGATAACTGTGCTTTTGCTCTTTCAGGTGCAAGTAATTCTAACTGAATCCATTTTCTCTCTTGCTCTGTAGTGTTTAAATAATAAGGTGTATTCTCTATATCTGTAGGATTCACAGCTTCACCTGTTAATGCAGAAGCTGCATATAACTTAACAATGTCATCTTCAAATATCCAATTACCAACTATTGCTGCTTGTTGTGCAAGTGACCTATCTAATGTTGATTCTATATCTGCCCAATTCTTGTCATCTGGGTCTTGTAACTCTGCATAGTCCATAACAGGTACAAACAATCTCTCGTTTGCATTCTCCCATTCTTCTTTTGTGTACGATTGTACATTTGCAGGTGGTTGACCACCACTAAAGTAATTCATAGAATCTATAAAAACAACTAAAGGTAAACTGTACTCTGGACCTGACACATTAAATATGCCATAATAATTGCCATCTACTTGTATTACTTCATCTGCTTCTATATATTCTGGTGCAAAATTTGCCATTACTTACCAATTCCTGTTAACAGTGCTTGACCCATATTATCACGAGTTTGCTCACTTATGTTAGCTTGTTCTCCACTTATTGCTGTACCTATTGTACCAAATAATCCAAAAATTGCTTTAGATAAGTTCCAACCTGGTGAATATCTTGCTACTCGTTCTTCTCCTAATTGATTTAATAATTGACTACCAAAATCTACTTCTTCTAATACAGCTTTTCCTGTAGGTGTGTTATAAAAATCTCTCATTACATTTTCTTTGTATCTTAATCTATCAATAGCTTCATCCTCTACTGATTTAGGTAGTAAGAATCTAGTTAATGATTCTTGTAAATTAGATATAGGTTTACCAGGTGCTTTTTGCTGTGATGCTTCATAAGCATACATAGATGCTTGTACAAGTTCTGCAGCAGCAATACCTATTTCTAATGCAACATAGGTAGGTAATATTTTTTGTATTGGTAAACTTGCAAATCCTAATTTTTGTGCTGCTTTATTTAATTGTGGTGTAAACTTTTCTATACCTTTTTCTATAAGTACATCTCCAGGTTCTAATACTGGTGCAACTTTAGACAAACCTTTAAGACCTAAAGCAAGTCCTACACCACCAACACTTTTAACATTTTTAAATATTGTTTGTACTGCATCAGATGATTTATTTATAAACTCTTTACTTGATTCTAGTGTTTGTTTTGTTAGTTCTTTTGCAAGTTCTTTATTGATAAATTTATTATCCATTTGTTTTTGTACAGAGAATTTAATTTCTTGTTCTGTTGGATTTGTAGAAAACTCGTGACCTGTTAGCGATACATCTGTTTTATATATCTCTTCTACAAATGTTTCTGCTAAAGGATTATTAGATGCTATATAGCCTTTAAAGTTACCTGCATCCCAATATTGTTGTACATACTTAAATTTACCTTTTAGTATATTTTCCATATCTCGTACAGCTACTTGATTTTTACCCATGCTTGTAATTACTTCATGTTGTTTTGTATTTATCTGTGCTTCTGAATAATATTGTTTTTTAAAATCATTTTTAAGTTCTTCATTAGCTTGATACACAACATCATCACTACTATATTTTTCTTCTAATATTAAAAACCCATTGTCATTTAATACATTTTTTGCAATAAAATCTATTTGTGCTTTTCTATTGTTATCTAAAAATTGAAATGTCATAGATTCATGTACAACATCATATTTAAATTGTACATCTTCACCTGCACCAAAATTTATAAATTTAATGTTTCTTCTGCCACCTTCTTCTAAAAAGAATTTACCTTGGTCCTCTGGTAAATATGAAAAAGCATTTTTTTGAAATCTTACATTTTCTACCTGGTCAGTTTGATTAAATATATCTTCTGCTGCAGGGTTAGGTTCTAAAACATCTATTTGTAAATTTTCATTTAAAGAACCTAATAATTTTGACCATGTTCCTTCTGTAGCACCAATATCTAAAACAGTTACTTTTTTTTGCTTTTCAAAGTTTTGTAACATATTATTTAACGCAACTGCTTTTACTATTTGTGTTTCATAAAATGTTGGTATAGAAGTAAATATATGTTGATTAAAGTCACCACCTTGTATAACAAATTTATTGTATATATCTTGTGCAGCATCTAATTGTGCATTTTCAAATTGTATTATTGGTTCGTATGCTTTAAGGGGTGCGTGTTTATCCATACCTTGTATTACTTCAGTAAAAAAGTTTTGTGTTGGTTGTCCTAATTGATTTAATTGTTGTGATATGTTTTGTATAACAAATCCTTGCTTAGGAAACAACTCTGGCTCTGTAGCTCTTAAAGCCCAATTATCTGTATAAGTTTTTAAATTTTCTGGTGTTGTAATATTGTTTGCTAATTTTGCACCTGGTTTGTTAGCTGCCTCTGCTAATACAATAACTTCTTGTTCTCTACCATGACTTAAACCTAGTGCATCTAAATCTATCATGTTGTTTTTATTTATTACATAAGTACCCATACCTCCACCTTGTTCTACACCACTAAATTTTAACTGTATCATTACACCTCTAGCAGCTTCTTGTCTTTTAGAAAAAGATTGCCAGGTATTAAATCTGTTTAAATTACCACCACGCCACAATATAAAATAATCATTTGGATTTTCTGCGTATATTTTATTATGTGCATCTAGTATGACATTTCTCATTCTTTCTCTTACATTTGTAAATTGTCCTTGTTCGTTTGCCATATCTAAAAATATTTTATCTGGTATGTCTAAACCACTAGATATTCTTATTCTTTCTTTCATTAAGTTATACAAACCACTATCATCTACTGGAATAACTCGTTTTAAATCTCTGTCTGAAAATATACCTATTTTAACTATGTCAGCAATAGCATCAGCAGAACTCCACTTCTTACCATATCCCCATGCTTGTCCATTACTTTTAGATGCAGCAAAAATAAAAAACCTTGTTATATCTTCATCTGTAGCTGTACCAGATAATATTGCATCTACAATTTCTTGACCACTTTTAAATGTTTGGTCTGGTCTTTTAAATCTAGTTTCAAACTTATCTGGATTAAATATTTTATTAGGTTTTACTACATCATATTGCCATTGTGGGTTCATCTGCACATACGAATAACCACGAGGTGTATCATCCTCTACCATTACATTTTCAAACTTAATATTTGTTTCTAACAGTGCAGGTCCTGTAGTAGCAGGTGTGTCTGTAGGGAAATAACCCATTTCTAAATTACCTCTTGTTGATGGGTAAACATCTCCTCTACTTACTTCTATTTCAATTAATTTAAAATTACCATCAGTATTTGCATTAGCATTTTTAAGTGCTTCTTCTGCTTGACCTTTATTTATAAATACCCAATCGTTAGCATTTACACTATCTACTCCTTCAGGTACTACTCTATATATTGTTACTGTTTCATCAGCAGCACCAATACTTTTAATTCGATTACCTTTTTCATCTACAGGTACACCATCTTTTATTTCAAAAGGTCTGCCACCTATTCCTGTATCTTGATAATCTACTACATTTGTAGGTGTGTCTGTTTCATCTAGTAAAGCGTTTAATAAAACTTGATACCTTTCAGGTTCTGTAAACGCTTCCCTTCTTGCTAATTTAGATATTGTTTCGTATGGATTATTTTTTATATATTTGTTTGCAACATCAATATTAAATTGTGCATCATCTATTTTTTCTAATACATAACTATTTTCATTTAAAAACATATATGATTTACTACCAACATCTTCTATGTCATTGGTATAAACTAATACATCTGCATCTTTAAAATGTTCTTGTAATGCTTGTGATGATGTAAAAGTATCTGTAATGTCGTAAGTTTTATTATCAATAATTATCTGTGTTACATCTGTAAATCTATTTACTTCTTTTGGTCGTTCTATAAATCCTTGTATAAAATCTGAACTCATTTCTTTTTCTATACCATTTTCAATAAATATTGCTGTATCTGGTATGTTGACTACATTTGCACCAGGTTTAATATTTACTTTGTATAAATCGTAACCATCTTTATAGTTAAACTCTCCTGCTTGACTTTTTAAACCTATTTCATCTAATAAATTACTTGCAACAGTTTCATCATCAACAATGTCTATATCTCCAACAAATGTTTTTAAATCATCTGGTTCATAATCTATATCTAATAATTCTTCACTATATATTTGTCCACCATCATATCCATCTACATCTTGAAATTTTACAGTTAATGTATTGTCAAAAGTTTCAGCAACAATATTAAACCTAGCTTCATTTCCTGTTGGTAATGTAATAGATACTTCTCTTGTTACACTGTCATCAGTAATTTGGAACATATCATCAACATTCTCAAAACTTACTTTGTCAGATAATTCACTAACTAAATCGTTAGCTTGTTCTTGTATAAAATCTAAATTGTCATTAGCTATTTTATATAACTGTTCTCCACCATAAAATTGACTTGCTCTATCTAAAGCTGCATTGTAAGTTCCTGCGTGGAAATTTTTATTTACTGTTTCACCTTTTGATATAGAATGATATAACTCTACGCCTTCATCTACTACATTTGTAGGTGTGTCTAATCTTGTTTCATATTTTATTATGTCTATTTCTTCTTGTGTAAAATTATTTGCTTTTATAAATTCTTCTACACTTTGACCATCAGGTCTATTCATTAATAAATCTATTAAATAACTTCTTGATAACTTTGCAGAAGTTTGTCCATTTTCTACAATATAGTTATATTCATTAATTAATTCCTTTTGAAATTTTGACATATCTTCTGGTTTTTTATTAGGGTTTATAGGATTGCCTTGTGCATCTATATCCCAACCTTCCATTTCTGCTAAAAAAGCATCTTCAATAGGAGTAGGTTCTACATAATCAAAAAATATAGTTTCTATACTTTCTTTTTGACCAGGTGACAAATCTGTTATATTTAATTCGTTTTTAAATATATCAATATCATTAATTACTTCTTTGTTTGTATAAACTAATAATTCATTTTTAATATTAGAAGGTAAATCTTTAGCAATTTCATCATAATCTAAATATCTTTTAAGCAAACCTTCTTTAAGTCTAGGATTAGAAATATCATTTTTGATAATTCTTTCTAGTTTAAGTCTTTCTTCTACAGATTTTTTTTCCTCTGCCATTTTATGGCTCTAGTAAATCTAAGACTTCTTGTGTTGTAACTGGTGTACCGAATGGAAACTTAATTTCATCCTCTTCTGCTATTGCAGGTTGTTTAAATGTAGATGGGTCTGGTTTTTTAAAACTTGTAACTCTATCAAAGTATTTTAAAAATTGACCAGACCTGTATTTAGGATTAAGTTTGTTTATTTTCATATCTTGTGGTGGTGTGCCAAACATATTTGTTATACCCTGACTTCTAGTTGTAGTATCAATTTCCTCATCAGGTTGTTCTTCATCTGTATCTTCTGGCATAGTAGTTGTTGTAGTTTCTGGCATAGTAGTTGTAGTAGTATCTGTTGGTGTTGTTGGTTCATCATTATCAAACTGACTACCCCTAAGCAAATCATTATCAAATTGTTTTGCATAATCTATATATTGTGTTGAATCTTCACTTTGCACCATACTCCAAGTTGACCAGTTGTCGTAACCTTTTTTACTGTTAAGTACAATTATTCCTGCTTTAGCTGCAAGGTCCACATCTGTAGTAATTAAATCTATAAGTTCATCTTTTGTAATACCTTGAAACTCTGGTACAAATTCATTATTAATAACAGTGACATCTACATCTGAAGTATCTTTACCCCAAGTAGTCATGTATATTTGTAGTGGTGAGTATGACTCTTCGCCACCTAATGCTTTGCCCATTCCTGGACCATCCATATCAACTTCNTTNCCTTTTCTCCATTCAGCAGCAGAAAGTGCTATAAGGTTTTGATAAACTTCATTGTCTTGTGATGGGTCTTTACTCATTTGAAAACCTGCTTCTCTTAATTCTTCAGCAGCTTTTACTAATGCTAATGTCCACCTACCCCAACTTACTTTTTCCATTATCCTAATCCTGTTCTAGCTGTCGTTAAGAAATTTCTCTTAAACAAATCAGCATTTTCTCTTTGAAAATCTCTGTCTTGTACGCCCTGTATTCTTGTTGCATCCCTAGATTCTATCATCTCTCTTAATTTACCATCAACATCTATTGGTTCTGGAATGTCTTTTGCTTTAGCTAATTCCTCTGGGTCAGGTATAATATAAATACCTGTGCTTGTGTTTAACACTCTACCATCATTAACTGCTTTTTGATATTCAAGACCTTCTGGTGTTTCTAAATTAGGAGGTGATGACATAAACTTTGTTGTACCTAGAAGTAAATCTTTTAGTCCTACAGCTTTACTCTCTATATCTGCTTGTCTAGCTTCAGCTTGTACAGATAGTTCCATAAACGCTTCACCTATTTCTTTGTAATCTCTTGCTGTAGCATTTAATCCATACTCTCCATACAAATCATCTACTTTTGTTTTTGTTTCTGATGCAGTTGGTTTAGGTTCGTTTATAGTTGAATAACCTGCAGCAGTTAATATCTCTGCTAACTGTGTGCCACCTTCGTTTTGTACTTTGTATTCTTGTAATGCACCTCTCCAGGCATTACCTAAACTAAGACCAGACTCCATATCTGTTTGCCAACTTTGTGAGTCATTAGCATACGCAAGTACACTATTCATATATTTTTCTAATCCACTATCCCATACACCTAATGTTTCTGGTGCAGGTCCTCCTGCTTCTACAATAAGTTGTTGTATTTCAAACAAATCATCTCTTTGCCAAAACAGTTCCCAACCATCACCTTTTTTAAATGGTGCTTCTAGTGGGTTACCATCTGGACCGAGAATAACATTACCTTCTCTATCAGTGTATTGACCATCTTTGTTGTAGTAGTTACCACCTAAAGTAAGTACATTACTTAANCCTGCAACACCAGTNNNTGTTTCATCATANGCAAATGTTTCCTCTGGTTGTGTAAGTCCAAATGAATTGATTGACTCATCACTAAGAGTTACTTGTATCTGGTCACCAAAGTTTACATCACTCTCTACATTTAAGTTAAATCTATCTTTTACATTACCTGTAATATCGTTAACATCTGTAGGTACATCACCAAAAAACTTTATAACTTCTTCGTTATATTGTATTTCTGTATCACCATATCTGTTTTTTAAATCTTGCTGTAGTTGTGCTAACTGTGTTCTTACCTCTACTAAATCAGCATCACCTTTGTTAAGTTGTTGAAAATATATAACAGATGGTAATTGATTTACACCTGGTATATTAAATAAATCTTGTATAGAAAATAATCCTATTGCATTATCTTGTGTTCTCTCACCCAGTAATTCTCTACCAACTTCTTGTGCATAAGGTATAAAGTTATTACTTAGTAATGATTGTACGAATCCTGCTTTGTTATCTTGATAACCTCTGTAATCTATAGGGTTTACTTCATAACTATCTACATCTATTAAACTCATTCTTCTCCCATGTATCTAAGATTGTCAACCTCATAGAACAGAATACCATAAAATATTTGATTAAAAAATGTATCAGAATATTCCTCTATAAGTTTTTTACCTTCTTCTAACAGTGTATCTCTAACTACTGCTGCTCTCTCTGTACTACCTGTAAGTGGTGCTATTGTTGGTGGGTCTGCAGGTAAAAATTTATTACCACCGAATTCACCACCATTAAGTAATACATTTTCTGCTTGTTCTCTTAACTGTAAGTATTTGTTAAGTGGCACAAACTCTGGTGATTGTCTAAGTGTTTTGTCATCTTTCCAGGTTTGTAATTCCATAATATCTAATGATGGGTCTGCTTTTATTTCACCCATACCTAAAGAAGCCCATGCTTTTATACCATAAGATGCTTCTAACTCTCTTCTTTTCAGTGCATAGTTACCATTTACCCATTTATTTGTGTAGTTATCTGTATCACTTCTATCAGCAATTTCTTGCAATCGTTCTTTTTCTAATTGCAATTCTCTCTCTAACATTGTCTGTCTTGCTAATAAATCCCATTCATCTTCTGTGTAATAATCTCTTAGTGCGTTAAAATCTGCAGACCATACCCAGTCATCATCTACAGTATCTGGTCTAATAAAGTATGCAGTTCTTGGATGAGTTTCCATTATTTTTCTGTTTTCTTTTTGTGTCCAAAACTCTACTGCTGACTCTGTATATGGTGTTCTAACAGATGGTTTTCTTTTAGGAACAGTATAAGGTATAGGGTTTATACCAAATCTATCTATAAATTCTGATGTAGTTTGTGCATAATCATATTCATTTATTTCTAGCATATTTCTATACTCATCCATTAATGACTGTACAAACCACCATTGACCATTTTTATCTTTTAATTCTATTCTTGGTTGTAATCCTGTAGGTTGTGTAGCTTGTACTAATCCTCTAATAAGCCATTGATTATTTGCAGCATCTTTAAATTCTTCTCTTTGTTTTGCTGCAATACCTGTATCTGTAGGTTCTAATAATCCTTTTGCATACATAGCAGACAATGTATCTATTACAGAACTAGCATATTGTGCATCTAATTTATCTACAGAGTTGTTGCCAAAGTATTCTGATGTTAAAAACTTTTCTGCCCATGATGGTATTATTTCTGCAAGTATAGAATATGGGTCACGAACATCTGTTCTAAAATCTCCTAATATACCTTTAGATATTGCTTTAGGTAATGCTGTTACTAAATCTTCAAAAAACTCTAATCCCCATACTTCTCTTGGTCCTACACCAGGTAAAAAACCATTAGCTGTTACTAAGTTAAGTGCAGACAAAAATCCTGCAGGTCTAACTCNTACACCTTGNTCNCNNNAATCNTCACCAAAAAANNNTTTNTGTATNANNCCAAATGGGTCNGGATANCTAAACATACGCTTACCTGTTACAGGGTCTTTAAAAAAGAATCCCATTTCTGCATCCCAAGGTTTACCTTCATCACCTGCATCAAATGCTATTCTTGTTCTGTTAAATTTCTGTGGTGCAGTACCAAACAATTTACCCCATGATTTATATACTTCAACACCAATCTCTGGGAATGGCACATAAGATGATAAAGCATCAGAAAACTGATGTCTTGATTTAGTAGAATACAGTAAATCCATAACTGTTGTTGCAGCTTTCTTTTCTAATATAAGCATAAGCTGTTCCATATTTGTTATTTCATTTCCAAAACCTATTTCTTTGTATGTGTTTATTTCATCTACTATCTCTTGTAATACTTTTTCACCAAACTTACTACCACGAAGTGATTGTTCTGCACCTTTCAAAAAGTCTTTTGCAGTTTTCTCATCCATTGTTTTTATAGCATCTATACCATTTTCGTATATACTCCATCTCATCAATGGGTCACGATTAGCAATATCAGATGGTCCTGTAAGAAATGCAGTGTAAAGTTTTTCTAAATATGTGTCCATCCTTGCTGCAGCAGCATCTAAACCACCTTTTGATGTAAATTTATTATTTAATGATAGATAAGCACCATTTACTTTATCTGGTAATACATTGACATCTTTTCTAAACAGCTTCCATAAATTTTTATAATACTTAGTTGTTTGTCCTTGTATTGTACGCATACCACTACCTTGTGTAGCTAAAGTCCAAGATTCTAACCAATCAGTGCCATCTACAAATCCACCATTCTTTAAGAAATTTAGTGCTGCACTTGATGCACCTTCAAATCCATATTCGTACAATGGATATACCATAGTGTCATTTTGAAATCTTATTGTAGTAGCCCAATCTTCTGAACGAGGAGTACCAGTTAATGGGTCTTTAATACTGTGTTTACCACCAATGTGTCTTGATATTCTATAACCTAATGCTTCTAAGTTATTTCTTAACGCAACAGGATTTTCTAATTGTTCTTTTGCTTCTCTACCTCTAAGGTCTGCTTCTTTAACAAGTTTACGCATAACATCTTTGCCATCATAAGATTTTAGCAACCACTCCATAGTGCTATCTATACCATCATTTATTAATCTCTGTGTAATAGGATTTTTAGCAAGAAGTATTAATTGATGAATCCAGTTTCTTGTATAGTCTGCTTGTAATTCACCATTTACTATTTTATCATAACCTACATACGCACCATCCAATGGATTAGCTTTGACTGGTTCAAAAAATTCATTTAATGCTTTTCTTGACATAGCTTGTAAATATGATTCTGATAATGGTAACCAACTACCATCTGGTGCAACATTAGCTATACCTCGTTTTTTTCTTTTAATTACTTTTGCTACATCAAAGTTTGTATCAAACAATGCTTCCATTACTGCTTGTCTAGTAACTAAATCTTGTGTAGCTGCATCCCTTAATTTATCTTTGTTAGGTGCATTTTTATTTACAAACCACAATAAGTTGTCATCTGTATCTATAGCTTTTTTCCACATTTTTAAATCATCAGAATCTAATAAGTTTGCAAGAAATACTTTACCTACAGTTTCATCAGGTATATATGCAGATAGCTGTTTACCTTTTATTCCTAACATAGATAAACCAACTAATGCTTTTTCTATATTCTTTGGTGTTACTTCAGTCAATGGGTCAAGATATACAGATACATCTAAATACAATCTGTTATCTACTTTATCTACCCACCATCCAAGTACATGGTTTTGTTTTTGTAAATACTTTTGTCGCAGTGGTGCTTGTGCATCTTCTTTTAAAAAGTTAATTAATAATGGTTCTAACAACTCTTCTAAATTAGATGTAGTATCTTTACCTAATGCTTCTGCTAATTTACCTAAATCAAAATCTACACCTAAGTTTTTGTATGGACTTACAGCACCAAATTGTGGTGGATTAAGTTTACCTGTTTTCATATCTATAGAACCACCATTAGCATTGTTAGCAATAGCTTTAGCAATACTGTCACCATCTGTTGTAGATTCTTTTAATAGTCCTGTTAATACTTTTAATTTTTTAACAGGTTCTAAATTAAGTTCTCTAAATATATAATCTCTACCATCATTACCTGCTAGTACCCAAGACACATAATCATCAGATGCCATACCATACTCATTGACACCTATCTTTATGTGTTTCAGTATTCTCTCTATCTGTGGATATTCTATAGATGCAGCTTTTACAAACTCTGGTCCTAATATTTCTTCAATTAAAGCTCTTTCACTTTTTTTTATTCTTGTTCCCCACAACACATCACCATAAGCGTTTTGCATTTCTAGTGTTTGTCCACCTGCTAACTTAACTGCATAATATTGCAAAGGGTGATTAAGACCTATTCTTGAACCACTAAATATAATTCTTAATGCTTCTTCTGGTATAACTCTGGTAATAAGTGCAGGTCTTAACATCCATACTGGTTTTAATACTCTTTGTAGTAATACATCTTCGTATAACATACCTAATGTTGTTTGACCTCCTGGTGTCATTCTTCCTGTTCTAGGGTCTGCTTTTAATTTTCTTTTAAAACCCATACGCTTCATCATGCGTTCAGTAACTTCTTCTGTAGAACCTTCTATGAATTGTCGTTTAGCAGATTTTTTTGTACCTGCAATACTTCTCCACAATGGAAAAAATCTTTCTAGTTCTGCATAATCTACAAGTGGTATGTAATTATCTACATACTCTGAAATCATTTGTGCAGTAGGTGTAGCTTCCCATACCATTTCTTCTTTGCCATATTTGTTTTTTGTTTTTGTTCGTATTTTAAATTTAACTCCTGGATATGCTAATTGTTTACCATCTTCAGTAGTCATGTATCTTTTTAGGTCAGATTCGTTAGCTAAGAAATCCATTGTTTCTTTTATTTCTTCTCTAAAATCTTCAAGGTCAGGATTTCGTTCTACTATTTTTTCTTGTATGTCTGCATAAACATTTCTAACAACTTCTAACATATCTCCAGTTTTATCTGTATCAAGCATTTCATCCATATACTTATTTCTAAGTTCTCTACTAAATCTTGCAGACTTCATAATGCCATCTAAGTTTCTAGCACTTTCACCTACATTCTTCATAGTTAATGTACGACCAGGTGCTAAATCAAAATATCTAGTCATTCTCTTTGGTAGCGACATACGCAAATCTCCACCTACACCAATAATGCCTGTAAATAAATTATCTGCAGCATTAGGTGTAAATGCAGCTTTTGCTCTTCTAACTAAACCTATATCTGTATTTTTACCTAATAATTTTTTTGCAACTATGTTTGATGCTTCACCTAACAAATTTGGTTGTATAGGTAAAGCTAATTGTTTGCCTTCTTGTATAGCTCTTACAACATCATCAGTAACACCATACTTAAATGCTAATATGTCATCTACTCCAGATAAATTACCATTCTGCATTACAGATTCTAAAACTGTTTTCATAAAGTTTTTGTCATCTATTCTTGTAAGTAATCTTAATAACTCTACAGGTGCTTGATTTAATCCTGGCATATCCATAAGTATTGATAAATCTTTATTAGCTACAAAAGCATCTAGTAATTTGTCACCTCTTTTAGATTCCAATACTTGTGATGCAGTTCTACCAAACATAAGTTTTCTAGCTTCTTTTCTAGTAATCTCTCTTTTAACACCACCTACTTCTACAGTGCCACCTTTAATTGTTTTAATAAATTGATTTATTAATGGTATGTTTTTAACATCATCACCAACTTTTACAGTTTTAAATGCTTGTTGCATACCTTCATCAACTAAACTACGAAGTCCAAGTTTTGCACCAGATAAATAACCTAGTGCATAGTTTGTTGGGTCACCTAATACTCTGAATGCACCATCTAATACTGCAGAACCTATTGCATANCCAAAATCTTCTTTTNTANAAAANTGTCCTGCNACAANACGACCTGGTGATATATCNACTTGTCCTGCTTTTCTAGTTTCTGTTTTAAATTGATTTTCTAATTCTTCATATCGTTCTGTTATAGGTACACCATAAATTTCTTCTGCTTCTCTATACGCATCTTCTCTTGATAATCCTGACCTACGCAAATCTTTAAAACCTTGTGTTTCTTCTATTGGTGTAGATGCAGGAAAATATCCTTTACCTAAGTTCAGTGGTTTACCTTGTCTTAACTGGTCAACTGCTAAATTAAATTCTGTAGGACCATAAGCATCTTTTGCATCTTTATATACATCTGCAAACTTTTGTCCAAATATTGCTTTTCTCATTCTATCTGCTGCTTTGTCACCATCAATTCCTGATAAAGTTAAAAAACTAGCAGCACCTGCTAAACCACCTAAAAATGTGTTAGCAGCTACTGCTTGTACTTGGTTATATCCTGTTTTGTCTGCAGCAACAATAGAAGATTTAAAGTTTCTTGACAAAGGTTGAAATCCTAAATCTAACATTAACAAACCTAATTGTGATGCTCTTTTACCTTTGCTTACTTTAGCTATAGCTTTTTGATTGTTTTTAATTTCTACACTGTTTTGCCTACCTGCAAGTTGTAATGCTAAATCAGAGTCAGATTCTATACCTAACATAGAACCATACATAACTAATTTCTTGTCCATGTTTGGATATGCTCTTGATATATCTGCTGCTCTTTGAGCAACTTCAGGTGTTATAGTATTTCTAAAAAAATCTATTTCTTTTAAATTAGCTTTTGTGTTGTCTGCTAAGTAACTATCTAGTTCTGGAGGACCAAACAGTATCTGTCTGTAATCTCTCATGCAATACCAAAATAATCCTGTGGGTCTTTGCCTAATGTTGGTTCTGGCACTACATCCTCTGCTAGTAACTCATCAAATATTGGGTCCTGTGTTATTTCTTTAGCTACAGTTAAAAAGTTTTGTAATGTATTTGTAGCAATAACTCTAGGACCATTACTTCCAGGACCTACAGGAATACCTGCAGTATTTGGTTCAAATTGTTTAGTTGTAGGTGCAGCAAGATTCATAGGTTGTGGTAACCTACCAACATTTGCAAGACCTGCTGTTAATGCAGCTTCTTGGTCAACTGGTGCTACTGCAGCAGCTTGTGCTTCCAATGCACCTGTTTGCCCTGTTGGGTCACCTTCTGCTCTTGGTGGTGCATACACATCATAATATGCACTATCTGGTTTCATATCTGTAGCTTGTGTTAACTTACTAGGTTTTCTTCCTCTAGGCATTATCAGGTCCTTCTATCTCAAATCCCATACTTATACTAATCCACACACCAGGTATCGGTGTAGGAAAAATCATATTGCCAATAGGCACATCACCTTGTGATACCAAATCTCTGTAAATTGTTGGGTCATCTTCTTCATAATCAGGTTCATTCCAATCTTCCTGATTTATCATGTCAAAAAACTTTGCGTTTACTTCACTCTCTGGCATTACGCACCTGCTTGTTCTGGTTGTTGTCCTAATGCACCTAGAACTTGTTCTATACCTACTGGACTTTGACCAAGACCTAAACCTTGTNGNTNTTGCTTGTTGTTGTCCAAGTAATGCAAGTTCTTCTGGTGAAGGTTCTTCTCCTTCTGATGTATAAAATTTATCTAGTATATCTGACATTTTTTGTGGATTTTTTCTAATTTCTATAGCTGCCATAGTTGCTTTTGGATTACCTTGTGCAGCTTGTGCCATTAATGATTCAAACAATACTGACTCTGCTTTTTCTGCAGATATTCTTTGTTGTATCTTAGTAATGTTATCTAATCCATCCATGTTTTCTTGTAATGTCTGTGTATCAATGATGCCCTGTTGTTTTAATTGCAACCCTGTAATAATTTTTTGTGGCTCATCAAAACCTGCCATTACTCCATAGACTCTTCTTGTTTCGTAAACTTCTGATATATCAGATGTTGGTGTATAAGTTTCTTTGTATGCAGTTCCCTTATGCCTACCTGCAATAGGTTTACGCTTATTAGGGAACATAACCTCATCATATTCTAATCTTTTAGCATCTATCTCTTGTAATGCTTCTTTAAGAACTGTTTGATATTCTCTAACATGTAAAGATGCAGACTGTCCTAGTTCTTCTAATCCTCTACCTGTAACAAATGCGTTAGGGGATTGTCCATCATCAGATACTGGATAAGCTGCACCAAGTCGCAAGTGTCGTTCAAGTCTATCTACTTGTTGAAATAACTGGTATGGTAGATTGTTGACTGGCTTTGACACTTGCGAACCAGGTGTCAAATAGTTTACAGCAAATCTGCCTTTTCTATATTTTCCTGATTCTATCTCACCAACAATGTTAGTTTCTGTAAATACTGCATCTTCCATAGCAATAGTTCCAAGTATGTTAATCTTTGCCATATTNGNCATAAGACCTGTAATGTGTTGNAACTGTGATTGCATTTGGTCAAANGCNTATCTTTTAGCNACAACAAAACAAGGTCCNGACTTTAANACATTTGGCATANAATCNATNATCTTTTTGTTTTCTGGTAGGAANACATAAGTTCCTTCNATATCTNTATACTCAACTACAACTTTTCCATGTCCTGTAGAGTTAGCCCATCCTCCTGCTCTATCTGTACTATCTAATAATGCAGAGTATGGGTTTTGAAAACCATCATCATTTTCTTCTTGTTGAAATATATATTGTTTAGCATCTGGGTATTGTTCTGCCAATATTGTATGTGGTACTCTACGAATTATTGCTAATTCTTGTGGTTGTTGGTCATTACCAAATACACCAGGGTAACAACTAAATGGGTCTTGTAATTCAGCATAGGGATATGGATTACCTTCTTTATCTCTTTTATGTCCTATAGTCCATGCTATAAAACCATAACCAGGTAACCATCTTGCAGCTTGTGGTAACTGCATGTGTAATTTTTGAAACTTGTCATATGATGTAACTATCCTTTCTATTTTTTCTGATTTTTTTCTAGCTCTCTCGCTATCTTTTTGATTTATAATATCAACTTTTAAATCAGGACTTCTACCTAGTTTTTGTGCAAATCTCTCTAGTGCTGTTAAAAATAAGTTAGGTGCAGGTAGTTCGTGGTATTCTACATTGACTGAATTACCAAGAAGTGCTTTTACTGCAGCTTCACCACCATTCATAATGTCACGAATCCTAGACCTATCAATCATTTGTTCTTGATTAATTACTCTNAGGTAATCTATTNTGTCGTATAANTTNTNGCTATCTAAAGGCATTTAACTCCAATTATCTANATCCATNNTACTAGGTTCGTACCCNNNAAANCTAGGATTATANTCATATCCTAANTCTGCAAANCNTTCNTTNTGCATTCTTCTTATGGCTCTCATTGGAAACCAACTAGCCATAACTATGTCAGTCTTTGTACCTACGCTTTTGCTTTTGTTCTTTGCAGAACTAAAATACACTAACTGACTTGTATATAAGTTTACCTTCTCTTGTGCTTCAAAGCTAAGATATGGCAAAGAAATATTTTGTTCTTGAAACATTGGTCGCATAGCTGTAACACCATACATAGGGTCAAATTTATTCTTATATGTTTCGTGACCCTCTAAAAATATACCATGACCTGATGCAAACTCTCTGATACTTCTGTCTTGTCGTATTGCTTTCTGAAAACCATTTTCTTCTATAACCCAGTGTGACAAATTATATTTCATCCACCATTCTTTTATTATTTCTAATGCTTGTGGAATACCACCACCAAGATTGTTGTTCATATCTACCATGTGTAATTTATTTTCTATAGGTTCGTATGCCCACAAAAATGCAGCTTGATAACCTGTAGATGCAGGGTCTAATCCTGCAATAAGTCTTGTACCATGTGGTATGTGTCCTATGTCACGCTTTTGGTCACGACACTCTTCTATTTCTACCCTGTCAAATAATGATAAGCCATCTGGCATAGCTACATTGAGATAAACCATTTCGTATATAGCTCTACCACCTGTAGTTTCTGCAGCTCGTTTTCTATCCATAAGCCACTTGTAAGTTCTTTTACCTGCCCATAACATACAATCTACATGTTCATCTTCATTCCAGTCAGGTAAGTTACAAGCTGTATCATGTGCTTCTTCTACAATAGTTTTCCAAGATTCGTTATCTAGCAAGTGTGAGTACAAGTCATCATAGTGTTGCCTAGAACCGATAACCACCATAGCTGTATGTTCCTCTTTACGACTTGACAATGTTGTTGTCCACCAACTTCTTGTGTTTTCTCTTGATGCAGGTTGCATAGTAGAAGTATGGTCCTCAATGTCATCTGCAATAATTAAATCACAGTCACGAGATAGTATTTTACCACCACGACCAATGCCAACCATTGTAGGTGACTTAATACCTGTAACTGTTCTAGTACCTACAGTAAAACCATTCTGTGACCAGGACTTACCTGTTCTTGTACTAGGTTTAAATTTAGGTCCAGGACCACATATCTCTTCTATTAATAATTCGTTACTCTCTAATTGGTCAAGTACAGAACTAACTGCATTCTTTGCAATCTCTTCGTTACCACCAACCCACAAGATACGAATGTTAGGTTTTGTGCATATAAGCCACACTGCAAAATGTATTAACAAATCTGTTTTACCATGTCGTGGAGGTGACAGTATCATCTGTTGTTCACCATGTTCTATAGCATCTAAAATAGAATTAATCCACTTAATGTGAAACTCTGGAGTTTCGTATGGTTCACCTTTTTCTGTTTGAAAATATCTATCTCTAAAATCTCTAAAGTCTTGTAATGATTTTTCTGCTACCTGTGGTAGTTCCCAATCCTTTTGTGCTACTTCGTTTTCTAAATCTTCTATGTATGCGTTGTATGCCATAGACACTGCAGCAATAGAGGTTTCTAATATTTTTGCTACATCCGATACAGTGTTTTTGCCTTTTAATATTTCTTCAGCTAAACCAGATTCTTTAATATCTGTATATACTTTACCTCTTCTAGCTTGTACATTTTTTTTGCTAGGTATTTCAAGTACATCATCTTCTTGTGACCATTCTATGCCTTTTTTCTTAGCTCGTTTTTTCTGCATAGAGATTCTGTTGTAACATCTGTCACTACAATATTTTCTTTTGCCTTTAGGAAGTGGTCTGTGACATCCTGCTGCATAACAAAATTTATTTGCCATAACCATCACATTTTTTATTTTTACACTTCATATTATCCTTTGGTCTTAGTACCACCCCACACTTCGGACATGGTATATCTATCAAGGTATATTATTTCTTTTTTATTTTTTTAATTTTTCCATTGTGTGTTCTAGCAAATTTATGGGTTTTAGTTTCTCTAATGAGAGTTCCATAATATCTTTTGCCACCCCACATCCAACTTACTTTCTTAGCCATTTCTAACTCCTTGCCATTTGGCACACCATGCAAATGATTGTACTGTTGCTTTAAATAAATTGCAGTAACCTGAACTTAAATAATGCGTACAATTTGCACATTTTTGATTTCCTTTAGGACCTAACTGATATTTTGTAGGTAAATTACTAGATAGTTGATTATCAGAATTTATAACCATAACTTACCACATTTTACAAGACCAGTATCTTGCACTTGTCTTGTCTGTTGCTGTATCGCATTTATGTCTAGCCCTAAATGATTTTCTAGCTGCAGCGTTATCTTTGCGTATCTCCATGTTAGGGTCACCAAACATAACCTTTTTAACTTTGTCACCATCCTTGACATAGACCTTAAACTTTTTACGACCATGCCCAGGTTCACCTTTACTAATCCTAGAAGGTTTATTAAGTGTGACTGTTTTACCCTGGTATGTTGCCATTAGAGTTTTTTTCTGCGTTTACTATCTCTTAGTTTTTTTAAATCTGCAGCAGTTATCTTATTAAAAGGTGGTGCAACAGCAGCTAATTTTTTTTGTTTAGGGGAGTAATCTTTGTAAGGCATTAGTAACCCTTCTTTTTTTTACGACCCTTAACCTTTTTTTTCTTTTTATACATTTTCATAATCACCACTATAACACAAAACTCCACCGAAGTGGAGTTCTGCTATATACAGTGTCCAAACTGTTATGAAAGAAAATGAAATTACTTTAACCAACACACACTTTTGTCTATATGATTTCAAGCATTTTCTTTTTCAATTTTGTATGTAGATATTTATTTTACATACTGGCTATATCCCCATATAACCAACCTAGGACTTTCCTAGGTAGGTATAGTGTAGTGCTGCTTTTGCACTAGGTGGTAAAAAAATTTTTTTTAATCATCCCCTGCCCAATTAGGATTACCTGCATACTCTTTATCTGTGCAGCATTCTGAACACAGTCCATTAACCAGTTCATCTTCCCAGTAAGGATTCCAACATTTATCACAATCTTGTACATGTATATTCATACTACTGAGTATAGTAAACCCTCACTTGCGTGAGGGTCGTACTATACAAACAAAGAAAGGAGGGCTATGAATATTGTCTAAGTAACCAGAAGGTTAGATAAAGACTTCATGCCTTTCTTGTACATTTAGTATAGCAGATAGTTATACTAGTCAAACAAATCTACAGGGTTTCTGTGTGATTGCTCGTAGGCGAAAGGAGGAAACTCCTACTATACAAAAACCCTGTATTTAAATACTACCACTAAAAATAAAACCTGTTATAGTAAACACACAAGCAAAGATTTCTTCCTGCTTTTAGAAAAGGAATCTTGACCAAAACAACAATAAAGTGGATTAGCAGGACCATGATAACTGGGGTTAAAGCCCATTACTTCACATTGTTAAATGTTACTGTTTTTAGTTCATTCTGGTTTTTGGGAGGGAGTGACACAGGGTTAGCACCATCAATCTTTATATTTATAGTTATTTTGACAAATTACTATAAATGTTACTCTTTACTAGCCAATTACCTCTAATAATGGTACCCCCAAGATGTAGTACCACTATATATAGTACCCCTTTAACAGCATATTCTAAGAGGACTAACAACGAAGTTGTTGCACCCCCAGATTGAACCTCCCCCAATTCAATAACCAGTATATACAACATATAGTGGTACAAGATATAGTGTATTCTGTAGAACTATACACTACATATAGTGCCACAATATATAGTATGTTAAGGGGAGTGTACCTTTTTAATTAATAACTGGAGATAGGTATAAGGTTTAAATATCAATCCAATAATCCTTGACTAAAAAAAATTAAAAGAAATACCTTGCATAAATTCTGAAGGTAGTAATGTGGATATTACAAACAAAACTAAGGAGAAATAAATGTATAACAAAAAACAAAACTATAGATGGGCATCAGGCAATAATGATGAATCATTAAGCCGAGGTGTTGCATACGATTATGAGGTATGGAATCAAACTTGCAAAAGAGATATATCAGTTCCTTTTAGAATTGATTGCGATTATGATTTTCATCCTAGTAAAGAAGTAGAAGAAAAATTTGGGAAAACCTTTTGGACATTCTACACGAGTCAATCTGGTTCAATCGCTTTAGGTTCTGAAGATGTATTGCACACGATTGATGCGTTTATAGAAGTTCTCAAAGACATGAGGGCAACAGTATCAAATAATCCTAATCCTAAATTTGAGTATCAAGATTATTTAGAGAACAAACTAGAGGAGGTGAAATAATGACTATACAAGCAGTTAAAGAATTAGGGAGAACACCAACAAATTCAACTGGGTCAATGTCTAGGACCACAGTCCAAGACAAAGATGGATTTTATTCCACTCTATTGTTATATAGCTATGCGACAGTTGTCGGTTATGTAAAAGATGGCAAAGTTGTTTTAGTTGCAGGTAATACCTATTCAACAACTACAAGCCAACACTTATCTAAATATCGTGATGAGTTTGGAATAAATCCAGAAGACACTTTTGAATATAGAGCGTTCTTAAAACGAGCCGAGTTAGATGGTGTAAATGTTTTAGGTGGTTGGAATCGCTAACACTCTCGGAGGATTTTAGCATGGGTTATATTCGCCTTGCGATTAAGATTAAAGTAACTCCCATCCTGGAATCCTCTAGGAGTCTTAGGACTCAATACAAACTAAGAGGAGAAATAAATGGAAACATTAAACAAAGTAAAAAATAATATTGATGCTAGTAAGCACACAAGAAAAAAGAACTTATTAACTGCACTGGACAAGGCTTTTGATGAGTTAAACACAAGAACTGAATGGACTGCACTAGGTCCAAAAGATGTCAGTTATAATTGTTGTGGAGGTTGCATTTTCGGAAGCCCTCAATTTGATGACAAAGAGAACGCAGTTACTTACAATGTCCAGGACTTAGATTCGTTCAGAGCCAGTCAAAGAGAAAATAAGGATTCTTTATATTGGTATGGCAGAGAATCGCATAGTGGTGAATATATCTATTTACAACATAGAGGAACAAGCCACAGTAATTATTTAGAACTCATTAAGGTTCTTAATAAGCATGGTATTTATGCCGATTGGAATTGGTCCAGTGACTTAAAAATATTAGTATTTTTAGGTAAGTACAAAGAGGAGGTTTACTAATGCCATATTTTTATTGTGATATTGTTGTTACTCATGCAGGTAATGGCATAGAAGCAAAGAACAAACAAGAGTATATTAAGAAACTTAAAGCAGGATATTACCAGGAGTTTGGTATAGACCTGGAAGATTCTGAAATACAAAACATTACTAAAGGAGGTTAGCTAATGAGTTTTGTTAATCAAATAGATTGGGCTTGTGGTTGTATGCGTATGACAGAGTTCGATTATAGAAGTGGTAAAGAACGAACAGTAGGTAGAAGTTATTGTAGAAAACAAGATTGTGATAGGAGGAAATAATGCCAGAAATAGAAATTAAACCAGTTCAATGGAAAATAGAAGTTAATGGTCAACCAGGAAACAATAAATTGTTTTACAAAGATGATGAATATTGGGAGTTTATGGAAAATGTAGGTTCTGCCTGGCATGAGTTAGGGCTTCAATCTTTTGTAGATTATTACTCAATAACTCAAAAAATTTATGTTGATTGGAATGATTTAAACAACAACGATAGAGCGTGGTTGTTGCTTCATGATATAACAGAAGAACAAGATTACTAAACAAACTTAATACATCCCCCTTAGTGAATGGTCTAAGGTCTGGAACTCTATATGCTAATCCAGACCTGGACCATTTTTTTTATGCTAAATCTGTAAATTTTTACTGTTTGAATAGCGAGGACAACTCCTTGCGAAAAATAAGTAAAATGAAGTTTGCATAAGGAGGACAACCTAGTAGCATTAAAGTAAGGATTACATAGGAGAACGCTATGATATACCAAGTGCAATCTGTCAGCATGTATGGTGGCAGAATGACCTGGGAGTTTGATAACGAACATGATGCAAAGTGTAAGGTTAGAGAACTCAAAGACTTTGGTAGCATGTTTCTGGTCAAGTTAGTTGAAATAGAAACTGCCACTAATTAAATAAACAAACAAAAGAAAAAAAGAGGAGGAATAAATGCCTAATACAATTAGACATGACATACCAGTTAGAGATTATGGTATAAGAATATATATAAAACCATTAGATGCTATTGATTTATCAGTAGTGTGTGATGAATCTGATATAGGTAATAAAGCTAGAGAACATGCTGATGATATTATTGCTAGTGTTGTTGAGCAAGTGAAAAAACAACTAGAAGATATAGAGTTAGGTAATGGCATAGCAGTTATAGAAAAACGACCTGCAAATTGGATGGATGATGACAAATAGTCTATGTATTGTATGCAAGACTAATCCACAAGAATTTAAAATTGTGGATAGTGTGCTTGTATGTTGCGTAGATTGTAATTATGAGGAGGAAGTAGATGCCTAATATATTTGATAATCCTAAGTCAATTAAGACATGGGCAATTAAATTAGCTAACGCATGTGGAGGACAAAAGGTAGAGAAATCTATTGTACTGACTTCATTAAACACAAAGCGATTAGCAGAACTCCTGGATGAATTTGTCCAGGACCATAACGAAAATACAATGAAGATAGCAGAACAGATATCTACAAAAGAAGAGGAGGAATAATGCTTATAAATCAATTAGAAAAAATTGAAATAATTAGTCAACCTGTTTTTTTAGAAACTTATAAGGTAAGAAAAATAAAACGAATAGGTTCAGGCAGAATTAGTATTTGGAATGATAATAACTTTAAAAATGCTTTAAAGTTAGCAAGAGAAAATCCTAATAGTTGGATTCTTTTTAATAAATTTCAATGCACAGAAGGAAAATATGCACAAAAAAATCACGAAAGACATAAGATAAAATGGTGGTTCAATAGATATAAAAAACAAAATAAGCTACATAATTATTTTTTAGAAGTTAGACAAAAAGATAGTTTTGAATTAGCTTTTTTAAGTTATCAAGTTATGGAAGAGGAGGAGTAATGGACAAAGATTCAATAAAAAAACTTACGAAACCATTTAGCAAAGATGATGTTAAACCTGCACCAAAAGGAAAGTTTGGTAGTTATGTGCCTCATCATTTAGTCACGAAGCGTTTAAACGAACACGCTTATGGTCAATGGTCACATATATGTAAAGAGGTAATTAGGAATTATAAAGGAGAAGTACGAGGAGTAGTGACTACATTTACTTTGTTTGGTGTGTCACATGATGAGATAGGAGATGTTGATACTAATGATGTTAAAAACAACAACACAGAGGGAGAGTTGCTTAAACTTTGTATGAGTGATGCTTTGAAGCGAGGAGCTATGCGACATGGTATAGGATTACATTTATGGACAGGCGAAACTACAGAGGAGGAACATTATGCTAACAAAACTAGCGAATTAAAACCTAAACAAGAGAAGAGTAAAAAAGAGGTTGCAAAGATTACCAATGATAGTGCAGAGAAATTTGCAGAGGATATTGGAGCAAAGAAAAAATCAGTTGGCGACCAACTTAATGACATCTTGAAAGAGATGATACCAAACAAAAATAAAATGCAAGAAATAAAAACAAAAGTCTATAACGATATGACTAAGAACACAGAAGTTAATGAAGATGTTAACAACTGGACTAAAAAAGACATGGATAAATTCTTAAACAGAGTTGAAGTGGCTTTAGAAGATGAAGATTTAGTTGATATTGTTATAGGTGCAGAACTAAAAGGAGAAGATATGACAGATATACCAAGTGGAGCATGGGAACAAGAGCCACCAACAGACAAGCAACTTAAAACATTTAATGATAAAGTTGCACAAGCTACTGATGATGGACAGACAGAGCTTGTAAAGAAAGCTAAAGATTTTCTTGCTAGTGGTAAAGCAACAAAGAAAAACATCTTTGATTGGATTGACACAGAAGGAGATTGGACATTAAAAGATGGGTCATAAATGGATTTGGAAAGTGCAGGGGAAATCTTTAATGTTAAAAAACTTAAAGATAAATTAGAAAAAAGGTATCCAAATTATAATTTTGACATTCCACCAGAGCCTGACAGAAAATGTAAAGCTCCAGTCTTTTGTAATAACAAAGACAAAGTTATGTACACAGACAGTCAAGGCAATCTTTACTGTGGACAGAGGTTTAAATTAGTAGATGAAAGAAATCAATTCAAATGGGAGTGGCGAACATGTCACGCCTTACTTAGAGAAGCTGAACAAGGAGTTGAGCCAAGTGAATTACCATTTTGACTATCAAGTATGGATTGAATTTAGAAAGAGAGGAAAGAGAAGATGATAGATGTAATGTTAAGCAAAGCAACAGATGGTATGTTGATTGCAGAGTTATTAAACAGAAGAAATGACAAAGAAGTTCCTTTGTTTATGGGTAAGAGTATTTTGTTGCCTAATGGACAACAACAACTTATAGCCATACTTCCTAACATACAAATACTTACGAATGTAGAGCAAGAGGAAGAGTAATGGACTTCAGCGATATGGAGTACAACGACAGGGTAGAAGGTGGTGTTGGTAAACAAGCAGAGGACATCTTTGAACAACATCTTACAGACTTAGGGCTAGTGAAACAAAAGGACTGGTTAAAAGCAGCAACTAGCCCCTGGGAACATAGTATTGATTTCTTTTGGTACTACACAGACATCATAACTATTCCTGATTACATCTTTAACAGGAGAGATAAGTTGTATTTGACAGAGGTCAAAGGGACAAAGAAAATAAAGTTCTCTGATATGGTAAAGCTACGAGAGTTATACGAGAGAGCAAAAGATTATCCTGAAGTTAAAGTTGGTATAACTTATGTCAATATAAAAACCAAAGAGGTCAAGTGGTATTCTTTTGATGAANTNTTAAAGATGTGGGATAGCGTNAANGAACATCACACTTACCACGAAAAAGACTTCAAAGGTCAAGAGAAAAGATACAAAATTCTTCCATTGTAAAAATACACGATTTGACAAATGTGTCAACATGTGCTAACATGGTAGTAGCTAATAAAACTAAGGGAGGAATTATGGCTACAGAAATAAAAAGAGAAGAACTAGAAACAAATGAACTTCTCAAAAGCATACATGGTGACCATTTTATATTTGGTGACAAGGTTGAAACTACCTGGTGGTATGAAAGCCAAAAGGATAGCAGAAAATATGTAATTCAATTTGCAGATAATACTGAAATAGAATTATCTAGGTTGCAATTNTTTTCTATTTTAAATGATTATTCTTTTGAAAACCTTAACAGAGAAAGATGGACAATAGGAGGAATAAAACCAAAAACTTGGAAAGGTACAGTTAGAGAAAAAGAAGTCACAATGGACGCTTCAAGAAATCTTGTATTTGACCTGTAATACTCTAAGAGAATATCTAATTAGGTATTCTCTAGGAGTTTTATAATATCTTTAGATTATCCCAACCTTTTTCATTGACAGTAAATGTAAGAACACCAGGGTGCGACCACATACCACTTCTAGCAGTAAAGTCTATGGACTTATCTAAGCTAGGTGATTGAAACCAAGTTCTGTCACCCTGTTGCTTACTACGAAAGTGATGATAGTGACCTGTAATAAGAATTTGACACTCACCTGCAGGTAAAAAGCCATACATCTGACCTTTCCACCAGTTTTCTATTTTAGTTTCAGGATTGCTGCCTCCACTTGAAGTCATGTGTCCATGTGTCCAACCACAAGTTATACCTTTGATGTCCATGACTTGATGAAACCCATCAGGAACTACAACAGATACCTTTTTATATCTATCAGGATTAGCTTTCATAATCTCTTCACATATCTGCAAGTGCATAGTATCTGTGTTATCTAATCTATTTGTCACAACCTGACCTTTCTGTGACCTTGAAGCCTCACCATGATTACCTGGTGCTCCTGCAAGAACAAGTTTATCTGCGTGTGGTAGGAAAGTATCTACTGTTTTCATCATCATAGACCTAGCTAACGCATATTGTTCTATCATTGTAAGTTCAATGTTGTATGGTTGACTATCGTAAAAGCCATAACAGTTTTCTGTAAGGTCACCTAGTCCAATCATGTATATTTCATCTATTTGGACACCTACCTTACGCAGTTCCTTAATTCTATTTACTGCGTCTTGTAGGGCTATATCGTAGCGTTTAATGGTATTCTCAACGCCATAATCTTTCTTACCTAACTGCCAGTCAGCCATAAAAAACAAAAAAGCAGTGTCACCTCCATGTGTTTTTAGTTTTAATGGTGGCTTACGACCTGCTTGTTTAAATAATGCCTGGAAATATCTGTCATGTCCTGGTCTTTTCTTCTTTACAATGCCTTTAAACGCATAAAAGGTAGTAGTTTGTCCACCTTTTAGCTGTGCATTCCATGAACTGGCTCGTACAGAGCCTTCTATTTCGTAGATTTTAGGGTCAAAACCCCAACCTTGTAGTATCTCATCAAACTTCTGTCTATAGTTAGGGTCTGTTCCAACATGTGTGATTTCACCTAGACCAGTTTGTTCATTGACTTCCAGACCTGGTTGCCAACCTGATTTGTAGAAGTTATTACCCCATTCTTCAGGTATATTTTTATTGGACATTTGTCCTCCTTTGCCCTGTCATTGACAGTTTACTACAAAGGAGTGACAAAATCTATTACTTGGTTATTTGTTTTTTAGCGTATGTCTTGACTACTGCTAAAGCAGCACCACCACCAGCTAATGCAGCTAGTTGTAGTGTTTCTGCCTCAACACCAACCAATGGAGCAACAGTTAAAGCCCCAATAAAGGCTTCAATGAAGGTCCAAATGGCTCTTTCAAGCATATCTTTGAGTTCATCACTCATTCCATACTCCCATGAATCTGACCAGGGTGTCCACCATACATCTTTCTTAAATGTACCATCTTGGTTTCTTGCTCTTTTAATTCTATCAAACATTATTGTATTAACCTCCCTTTCAACATAGCATTACCTATCAAAACATTTCCATTTATTTCTTCTAATTTCTCATAAACTGTGTTAGCTAATACTGTGTGGTCTTTAGCTTTATTATCTTGCTGACCTTCTAATAATTTATTTATTGTTGTGTATTCTATGGTTACATCTTTACCTTGAAGTAATTGACTTGCAACTTTTGCATACATTTTCTTGTAAGCTACAGTGCTGCTGCCTACAAACCCATCTTTAGATACTTCTAAATCTTGTTGCGTTTCTCCTACAATCAAACAACCTGATGTATGTTCATCAGTATTTCCTGTGTGTATAAGTATATAGGTAAAGTTAGGCACATCTTGTATATGCAACATGCCATAGTGTGCGTTCTTATATCTCTCTGAATATTTAGCATGGAAACCACCTGTCTTTCTAAACTTAATATCATAAGTTCCTTCTGGTATGCAGGTTTCGTGCATAACCTTTACTGCTTGATACTGGTCCTCTAATGTGTAACATTCAAACAAACCATCAATAAATAGCAACCCATTTGTTGCATCTGTTCCAAATTGTGTTCTAACTACAGTTAACTTCACCTATACCTCCATATTCTCCATCACATATAGTAATGTAAGTACCTTCTTCGTTAACAAAAGTTGTACACATTACTTACCACCACAGCAACCACTACCACAGCAGTCCATATTAATCTCCTTTTCTAAAACTTATGGTTAATAACCATATGCCTAAAGTAATTATAGTCGCTAAACCTGTGATTTGCTGGGCAGAACCAGTTAGTGTAAGTGTTGCAATAACTAAACCAACTAAAGTCCAACTAAGATTTAGTGTTTCTTTAATTGCTTGTACAAACCAAGACCATAATTTNTTAATCATTAGCTTCTCCTAAATATAAACGCAGCCATACTAGCTATTCTAGTCAAGATTACAGGAACTACGACCTCCTGTGCTTTTTCTTTCTG
>FUFK010038234.1_pt1 | contig 34601 bp, 52 predicted proteins | sample 1021851 | NCBI WGS metagenome assembly FUFK01 (sample SAMEA51879418, study PRJEB19060) | metagenome | reverse complement strand
AATACTCAAAAAACAGCTTTGAACGAGCAAGCAATTCAACAAATAGCAGATGGTTTGTCGCGTCAGGTAGAAATATCACAAGCTACAGACGAAAAGTTAGGAACTCTTATTGAGTTAATGCTTAAAGAAAGGCGATGAAATTAGTAATTGCTTTAATCGTTTTAGTAGATGGTATCCCAGACGATTCTAAAAAGACTTATTATATAAATCCAAGTCATTGTGAGTACGTTGCTCAGATACTAACTCAACAACGCAGATACTATAAAGGCGTTGAAGAAGGCACAGTTTTCTGCCGCCCAGAATGGGTAGAAAAAGATACAACTGTAACTAGAGTAAATGTAGTACCACGACCAGAGCCTGAAGAAGAGGATGCCTTATAGTGTCTTGGCTAGAGGACTATAATGGAGAGGGTGCTCGGTGGTGGATGATAATATTATTATTCCTCTTTTGGGGCGGTTTATTTGCATACATATATTTTTTTGGTGGGGATTAAGATATTAATCTTTCATTTTTCTAGCATTTAAATTAGCTTCAATTTTATTATGAATAGAATCTAATTCAACTTTACCCTCTCTTATAACACTCTTTAATAAAGAATATTCTTCATCAGTAAAATATTTTTTTAACTTTCTAATATCTACAGAAGTTCTTTCTGTTATTAAATGACCAGCCCTATTATACAATAAGGTGTAGCCTAGCAATTTAGCCTCTTCAGTTGAAGACATTATTTATTTATTCCTGAGAAAGTTATTGAGTCTTGCCTACCTTTTAATCCTGCTTTCATATAAGTCGTAGCCCTTCCCTCAAAAAAGTTTTGATGCTCTACACCCATAACTTCATCTAACCATTGTAATGGATTTTCTTTTTGGTCGTAGTTAGTTTTTAATCCTAACTGCAACAAACGTCTATCAGCAATATATCTATTATAAGCATACATATCTGACCTAGACAATCCTTTCAAGTCACCCATCTCAAAAACTAAATCTAAAAATTTATCTTCAAGATAAACCATGTCTCTACATATTTGATAAAGCTCTGCCTTAAAATCGTCTGTCCATATATCTAAATTTTCTTGTATAAACTCTCTAAATAATTTAGTCATTGCTTCAACATGTAAAGACTCATCACGAATAGAATAAGTAACTATCTGTCCCATACCTTTCATCTTCCCAAATCTAGGGAAGTTAAGAAGTATTGCAAAACTAGAAAATAATTGCAGTCCTTCTGTAAATGCAGAGTAAACTGCCAGAGTCTTTGCAACGGTCTTTTTATCCGATTTAAGAGGTTTAAAGTGACCCACGTAGTCATGCTTATCTGCCATCTCTTCATACTCTGAAAACGCCTTATATTCAATCTCAGGCATACCCACAGTATCAAGCAGTAAACTATATGCATCTTGATGAATAGATTCCATATTTGCAAAAGAACCCATCATCATTCTAGCCTCTGGTTTTTTAAACACAGGCATATATTTATCTATGTATCCAGAGGCGACATCAACATCTGATTGTGTAAACAATCTAAATATTTGTGTTAATAAATTCTTTTCTTCTGGTGTAACATCTTGCCAATCTTTTACATCGTTATGTAAAGGAACAGACTCAGGCATCCAATGCATTTGATTTTGTAACTTGTAATATTCATACATCCAAGGATATTCAAAAGGTTTATAATAGTCTCGTGTTTTCAGCAAGCTCATCAAAGTTCTCCTCTAATATTTTTAATAATTCAGTAGCTTCAGCATATTCTTTTAATAGTTTATCTACAGTATCCACAACATCAGGATGTTCTGCTACACCTACCACTCCTAAAAAATAAACTTTTAAATTTGTTTTTGCTTTTTGTTGTTGTGCTTTATATTTTAAAGCTAAAGCATCGTATATTTCTTTTCTATTTTGCATATTAACCCTCACAAGCTATACATTCTACATCATCTAATTTAATTCTAGGTATTTTAATATTAACATTTTCAACATTACGTGCCGCATTAGTTCTAAAATAATACAATGATTTTAAAGTATGCATACCGTACCAATGCACATCATTTACATATTGCATATAGTCATCGTGAACTTTTTGGTCTTCTGTTGATTTAGGAGTTGTAAAAAATAAATTTACTGATTGAGCCTGACATATATATTGTTGTCTTTGATAAGCGTGTTCAACAATCCATATTTGATTTATCTCATTTGCAGTTTTAAATATTTCTTTTTCTTGGTCGTTTAAAATATCTAATTGCTGTACAGAACCTTCGTTAGCAAAAATATCTTTCCATATAACATCTAGCTCTTTATTTTTTAGTCCTTTGCTTTTTAATAGTTTTTCTAAGTATTTGTTTTTAACTTGGTAAGAACCTGATAAAGTTTTATGAGTGTAGCAGTTAGCCCTAAAAGGCTCAATACTGGGAGAAGTACCACTACAGATAATACCGCTACTAGCGTTAGGAGCAATAGCCATGAGATTAGCATTTCTCCTACCTGACCCATGAATATCAGGAGCTTCTCCCCTTTCAACAGCCAACTCCTCAGTAGCTTCCGTAGCTTTTGATTTAATGTAGGTAAACGCTTTATGATTGAAACTTGTTGCGAATAAACCTTCAAAAGGAATTTGTTTAGATTGCAAATATGCGTGAAAGCCCATTGCCCCCAGACCCAAACTCCTTTCTCTATATGCAGAGTAGGCAGACTTGGTAAAACCTTCCTTGCCTTCTCTAAGGTATTTTTGAAATCGTTTAAAGTTTGCACTATATTCTCCTAATTGTTTTGTATCTATAGCATTGTCAATATAATGCTGTAGTATATTATCTAGCATAGTAATTAAATCTTTAATAAATAAATCTTCTTTTGACCATTCATCAAAGTATTCTAAATTAACAGAAGACAAACAACATACAGCAGTTCTTTCCTCATCAGTAGGTAAAGTTATTTCAGAACATAAATTACTTTGTTGTATTTTTAATCCTAAATCTTTTTGTTGTTTTGGTAAATGCTCATTACATCTATCTATATTAACCATGTAAGGCTCTCCTGTTTCTGCCCTAGCATGTAATATCTGCCACCACAAATCTCTAGCATTTATAATTTTAACAGCTTCTTTTGATTTAGGGTCTATCAATCTCCAATCTTCATTGTTTTTTACAGCAGTTAAAAAAACATCTGTTATGTTAACACCATTGTGAAGATTTAAATTTTTTCTATTTATATCTCCACCAGATTCTTTTCTCATATTAATAAATTCTTCTATCTCAGGATGACTAATATCCATGTATGCCGCATAGCTTCCTCTTCTAGTTACCCCTTGATTAAAGGCTAACATTTGAGAGTCAACTACATGCATGAAAGGAATTGAGCCAGTAGAACGACTGCCATGAGTAGTAGATACCCCATTGCTTCTAATATGCCCCCAATATCCACCAATGCCTCCACCTGAACTTGCAAGCCATATGTTTTCATCATAGTGAGAAGATAACCCACCCCTGCTGTCAGGTACATAATTAAGAAAACAACTGATAGGAAGCCCACGTGTAGTTCCTCCGTTACTAAGTATAGGAGTGCTAAACATGAACCAACACGAGGAGCTATATTCGTAAAGTCTTTGAGCCAATTCAAAATCTGTATCTCCTTTAAATGTTGCACCAAATACAGAGGCACGAGCTAAAGCCTCTTGTGCTGTTGTTTCTTTATCCCAAAAATATCTATCTTTGAGTGTATCTATACTAAACTTATTAAAGTTTTTTTCTTTATCATAATTTATTTCAATACCAAGATAAGTTTTAACACCTACTTTGTCTTCAATCATTTTGTTCTCCTAATGGTATCTTCTAAATTAATCGCTATTATTGCATAGTGTATTATTTTAAGTAAATCTGTTTCTGCGTTAACTCCTTCTTTCTTACCGCATCTCATAGCATACTTCATAATATTACCCATACAAAATCCTTTACCATGACCAGCATCTATAATCATATCTGTCGCTTGATATTTGCCACGAGCATAATGTTTTTCATATGTGCTATCAATATATTTTTTAATATGTTTAATTATATCTCCTTCATTAAACTTATACTCCATAACTTACCCACTCCTCTGGCAAATTAACTTCGCTAAACCATCTAAATTTATTATTGTCTGCCCACTCAGCATGAGTTCTTTTAGTTCCATCCTTTCTTTTTTTAGCTCCGGGCATAGGGGCAAAAGGTTTTTGAAATAAAAAAATAAGTTCACAATTTTTAGGCAACGCTTTTCTAATATGAATATATTTATTGTACTCTGCAAAATCCCAAAACCTTCCTTTAGCTTCTAATAAAATTGTTTTACCTTTTATTTTCTTTACAAAATCTGGTTCATACTTATGTTCAATAACATAATCAATACAATCTTTATGATGACTCCATTTTTTTAAAACAGTCTCATGTAAAGAAAGCTCCCACAGACTATCATAGCCTTTAGGTATTCCAACTTTTTTAGGTCTAGGTTTTCTAGGTTTTCTTTTCGGCATCGTAAATGTGTTCGTTCAAATTACTTATTTTAGGATTATATTTTTTAAGTAACTTCCAATATTCGAGAACACAATTAAACATAGCAAGATGCCTTTCGTGAGATTCTTCGTCCCATATATGCCCCAGTATTAATCCTGTATCTTTTCTATCTACAAAAATAGAAACTCGTTTAGGATTTTGTATTTGACATCCTTGTGCATACGCAGACAACTGCATTCCATGTTCGTCAAAAACTAATTTTTTTGATTCTTTACCCTCTAAATTATCTTTAGTTTTAAAATCTACAAAAATACCTTCTTTACAATACAAATCTATCTTGCCACCATACCCTTCATTAGCACAAAAAGAATCTTCAGCTATCCATTCTTTGTTAGGAAAATGCTCATCAAGAAAATTTTTAATTGCTTTGTAGGGTTTAGTTTTTTTACCGCCCAAAAAACCATCTTCAATTAGAGCATGTATTCTAGTTCCTTGTTCTGCCGCTTTTAAACTTACTTTATTTGCATCTTCTTTACATCTGTAAAAGAAAGAATCAAAGGACTCTGAATGTTTTCTTTCTAAAGTTAAGGCAGAATTAACTGCTTGACTTATCTTCCAGTTTTCTAAAGCTGGTTTAGCAGTCATACCAATTATAGTGGTAACAGAGGGAACAAGACCCAAGGTTCTTGCATCTCTTAAATTTGTATTTCTTTCTTTTCCATTTGCACCAATGATTGTATACATTGGCTCTCCGTCCCTAGTATACCAATGAGTAGATTCACTTTTCATTATCTAACTCCTTAAATGCTTTGATTACATCTGATGAAAATAACTTTTGTAAGTTTATTAAAAACATTTTACTAGCTTTATTATCTCCACCAGACACACTCTTAAACTTGTCTAAATCATTAACTATGCTTCTCAATACCTCTGTTTTAAATACTAAAGTACAGTATTCGTTTTCTCCAACACAAAGATTATGAAACCAATAATCAGCTTCAGTTGCTTTTATTCCAGAGGGTCTTCCCCAAGACTCGTACTCAATACAAATGTTTCCTGTATCTTGCCACATATTTTTTTCTGATTTAACTTCTATTTTTTTATTTAAAAACATATCAATAATTTTATCTTCTCGTATTGAACCGTAAGATAAATCTATATCAAATTTTTTTCTATCTTCTTTAATGGGTTTCATACCAAGTATTCCCTATCTTATATTCTCCTGTTAAAGGACAACGCATTTTAAAATATCTACTTGCTTCTTCTATTGATTCAACACCAATAACACCAACACATTCTGCTTGAGATTCTTTTACTTGTATTTGCCATTCGTCATGGATATTCGCTACAAACTTAGCATCTAATCTATTCAAATCTATTTTTTCTTGTAATAGTTGTAAAGATTTTTTCATAACTATAGAACCACCACCTTGTAACAAACTGTTTAAAGCAGAGTGTGGACTACGAACAAATATTCTTCTACCGTCTAATCCTTTTAAGTATCCCCTCTTTGCCGCTGTTTGAACTCTGTCTCGCAGAGATTTTAAAGATGGCAAGTTTTTAAGAAATGTATTTTTAAGTTCTTTTCCTTTAGCTGTACCACCTCCAACTATTGAGCCTATCTTAGCATCACCTGCCCCATAAAGAAAAGCGTATACGAAAACCTTTGACTGCATGCGATTTTCCAATCCAGCTAAATGTTGATTTCTTGTGTGTATATCTCCACTAATAACTTCTTTAGTATAGTCTTTATCTCCCATGTAATGACACAGCATTCTTAGCTCTAAAGAGGAAGCATCTATGCCTACAAGTTTATATCCTTCAGGAACTGTCCAACAAGACCTACACTCTTTACCATAACGACTGCCAACATTTGGAACTTGAGCCATGTTAGGGCTGTAATGCACCATTCTAGATGTAATAGTTCCGTTAGATATAACCTTACCATGAACTCTATCATTATCTAATTCTTCTAACCAAGAGCTTACTTGAGCTATCCTTTTTTGATATAACAAATAATCTGCAATCATTGTAGCTTCTGGTATATTTTTAATATTTTTTAGTACATTTTCATCAACAATAGGTTGTCCTTTTGGAGTAAATTCTTTTGGCTTCCATCCAAAATCTATAAGATATTCTCCAATTTGTTTTCTACTTCCTAAATTAAATTCTTCAATTTTAGTCCTATAAACTTCTTTTCCTTTTAACATTGTTTGATATTCTTCTTCTGTTAATCTAGCTTTTGCTCCATTGTAAATATCTAATGGGTCATCTCTTATAGCTAATCTAGACAGAACACCTTCAGCAGTTCTAGTAGGAATCAATAATGTTTTTGTAATTCTAGGTTTAAATGTTTCTTGAACTTTTGTTTCTGTTAAATATTGTTTTTCTTTTAGATAAGCCATAAGTTCAGTAGCTTTTCTAGCATCAAAAAAGAATCCAGTCTCTTCTTGTCTTTGTATTGATTTAGCTACACTATGTTCTAATGCTATGGACTCTTCACTAAAATCTTTACCCTCTTTTAATAAATAATTATAAACAGCCTCGTTTACAATTACATCTTGAGTACAATAATCCAACATTGCACTATCGTAAAAATCAAAAGAAATAGGCTTTTGTTGTTTNTGTTTGTTTAGTCTTTTGCCCCAAGGCTCTAAACCATGTCCCTCTCTAACAGGATTAAATAACCTAGACATGACTAGAGTATCTTTTATTTTATTTTTAAACTCTACTTTAAATATTTTTTCTAAGACAGGGATGTCATATCCTATAATGTTATGCCCTATTAATACTTCAGCACTCATTAAGTATTTAACTCCATCTAGTAAGGTGTCTTCAGAAAACTTGTAAATATCTCCGTTTACTTTCTTTGCAACAATACACCATACTTTGTCAGGAGTTAAACCATTAGCCTCAATATCAAATATTATTTCAGAAGAGTTCTTGTTCAAGTATTTCATCTTCAGTCACCTCAAACAATCTTCCTGTATCTATATTATATTTTAAAGAACAGGCTAAACCTGTATCTCCAGTATACCTAGACTTCAAAACCCTAACCTTTGTAATATCAGCCTCGTCAGGGTCTGTAGCCTGTTGATTTCTTTCTAAAGCAATAACACAATCAGACAACTGTGCTATACCTTGTGAGCCTTTGAGATGCGATAAAGAAACTTCAATACCTTGCTCATGTCCTTTGTCACCAGAAGCTCTACGTAAATGAGACACTAGTATCATGCCAACACCTGTCTCTTCTACTAAAGACCTTAATCTATTCATCAAAGTGTCAATACCTCTACGCTCATCACCTTCATGTAAAACATTTACAAGCATATGTAAATGGTCTACGACCACCCACTTGCATTCACATCCTACAATAATATATCTAAGCTTTGCAAAGATATCCTCGATGTCGGTAGCACCTAAATGCGAATGAATATAAACACGACCACTTGGTATTGCCCTATCAAACAACTCTGTTAATTGTTCGTCTGAATATTTGCTTCTCTTTTCTGATAAATATATTCTGTCATTTGCTTCAATAGATAATAAACCATCAGCAGTTCTAAGCCAGTTTTCTTCCAAAGCAACAATACCAATATTATCTTTAGTATTTTTAATTAACCAATGCTCAAGCTCTCTGGTAACGCTAGACTTACCAAGACCTGTACCACCTGTTAAAGTAATTAACTCACCTTTACGCATCCCATACAGCTTGTCATTAAGACCTTGCCAAGGGTATGGAATACTTTCTTTAACTTCTCGATGCAACCAATCATCTTTTTGTGATGACAGTTCCATAATACCAGAGGGTGTATATGTTTTAGCATTCCACCAAGCTTGATTAAACTCTTGATATTTCTTTTGTTTGAGCATGTCGTTAGCATCTTTGTAGCCATTTGGAAAAGCCATTATCTTAGTTTTGTTAGGCTTCAGTATTTTAGCTACGCTCTTTGCCGCTTGCTTACCAGCCTTATCATTATCAAAACAAAGGATTACATTTTCAAAAGATTCTACAAACTCAATACTTTCTCTTATATCTTTGACAGCAGAGGATGCTCCACGCTTCAGAGANACCACCGCCCACTTACCTTCAAATAACTGACTGACTGCCATTGCATCACATTCGCCCTCAGTTATTGTTAAATACTTACCGCCTTTACTTCCAAATAACTGTTCACCAAACAACCCTGTCCCCTCAAACGTACCGTTACAAAAGAAGTTTTTATTTTGAACATGTCTGGTTTTAGTTCCAACTATCTCTCCACCATTATAATAAGGATAGATATGTTGGGTAACATTACTAGCTTCATCTCTTTTTATTTTAACTCCAAACTTTCTAGCAGTATGCTCAGAGATACCTCTATCAATCAAATCTCCAAACACTCCATAGTAAGAAGTTAAAAAAGTATTATCTTTATTAGACTTAGTTGGTATATGAGATATTTTATTTTCGGAAGGGTTGTTGTAATCAGTAAAAAATCTATCACAACTAAAACATTTTGCTGAACCATCTTCATTCATAGAAACAGCATCACTGCTGTCGCACTCTAAACATGGCAGTCTATGTTTAACAAAAGTTGTTCTTTCGTGCATGATATTCTCCTATTAAAAAAAAGCCCCCGAAGGGGCTAGGGGGTATGAAAAATGTTAAGACTCCTCTTCCTCTGCAATGATTGCATCGTCTGTTAAATGAGTTGTCATTTGTGTTTTAAAATGTTCAATGGCTCCTTGGAGAACTGTCCTTCTTTTATTTAACATATTAGATTCATTAGCACATTCAACAATAAAATTAAATATAACTTTAGCTTCATCAGATAGTTTATTAACATCATACTTATGGTCATCAGTAGCGTATGTTACTTGTGGTTCTGTATCACTCATTTAAAACTCCTCTTCTTCTTCTAGAAACTCTGAACCATCTGGCTTGCTGTACTCAACTAAATCCATAACTTGGACAGCTTGTAAGTCTAAACTTTTACCAACTCTACCAGCATATTCCCAATCATATTCGTTGCATTGAACTCTTAGTTTAGAACCATTACCAATAAGAACATCAATTTCTTCATTATTTTTGTCCATAAGTTTAGGTTGTTTTTTATCAACACCATTAACTGAACATTTCCTCTTTATTATTAGTGCTTTACCTTCATCAAACTGTTTTAACTTATGACCACGAACTGCAAACTCATCAGCAACATCATCTGGTACTAATAAATTAACAACCCAAACAGGTTCAAAAGTTTTATTAGGTTGAGAAACACTAGAAAATAAACAAGGGTATCCTTCTTTTCCACCTATTATCATAACAAGACTCCTATAAAATAAATTTAGTGAGGGTTTTTTGGCTACCACCCTCAAGGCATGTGGTGTCATTAAGTCACAGGCATTTAGAATTAAAAATAGGAGATAAAAATTCTAATATACCGCCAAGGCTTACAAAAGACATTCTATATTTTACAATACATTATGTCAAATGATACTTCTTCATATCAATTAGTATCTGGTCAATAGATATAAAACTCTCATCATAAAGCTTGACCCAAACAGCGTTATCATCTTTGTCTTCATCCCATCTTACTTCATAAGCAATTTTGTTTGCATACAACTCTTTCATGTTGTGAAACAACCAAGAACTAAAATATTTGTAATCGCTTTTACTTATCTTTGTAAAACCAAGACTAACCCAATCATCTATCATACTGCTTCTCCTATAAGTTTAACTACACCCATAGCTAATACAAACGTAGCTACTACATTTAGAACAATCATTGCTCTATCTTTCCACATAAGACTAACTATAGTCCATAAAAAACATCCAGCAAAACTAAGTATTAAATCTAACGCAGGAAATTGTTGCGTTGACCTAAAACAAATACCTAATATTAATATGATACTTGCAACCCATTTTAAATACCAATCAATATTTTTAATTAATTTATTTATCCTAGCTTTGAGGAAGGACATCATTGTCTGTCAACTCTTGTAAGTTCTTAGAAATGTCAGCATCATCTATTTCATCTCTCAAAGAACGCATTTCTTTTATATCAAAATCTTTTAGTGACCAATGAGTTCCGTCTTTTAATTTAGTAATTTTATTTATTTTTGTTATATCTTTATTAGATATTAAATAATCTACTATTTTAAATATAGATTTTTCAAACATAATAAAAGATGTTTCTTCTTCATCTTTATATACTGCATCTATTTTATATTCATATAAATTAAATCTCATACTTAATCCTTGTATATATGTGAAACCAAATCGTTAAAAGATTTAATCTCAGGGTTATTTTTTAAATGTTTTAATACATAGTCATCAGACATGTATGACAAATGAACTTGACCATCTCCAAAAGTATGCTCGTCTTCTGGTAAATAATCATTAACATTATCTACATTAATATTTTTAGAAGTGTCCTCCGGCAATAAAGTTTGTAACCACTCTACTTGTATAGGCTTGATTAACTTCTTTAACTTTTTAATTTGTTTAGAGTTCACAGGTTTTCTCCTAAATAATAAATCTTCATTAAAATCAACAACATATTTTAATGTCATAGTCATTCTCCTATTTAAAATATTTCATGTTCAATCATAAAATGATTTAGTAAAAGTTGTATCATTTGTTTGTTATTAATTTCAAACCCTATAGTTTCTGAGTGAGCTTCTTTTACTTTTTTAAACTCTCTCATTAACGATTCGGGCATTGTAATTGAAGCTAGTTTTTCTTTGTTCTCTTTGCTTGGTCTTCCTTTAGGCATAACTACTCTCCCTTTGTTTATTCATTCTTTCTAAATCTTGATTAGATATTACACCAGATATCTGCACCTTATGTTGTAGCCATTCAATAAAATATTTATCTAATAATGGTCTACAATTTACTTCAAAATACATCCACTCACCTTCTCTGAATTTATCTGTAATATATTCTATACAGTCATCTAACAAATCATCTCTATCTTTTATTGTCCATATAGATATGATTCTATCAGCTAACTGCTCGTAAGATTTTTCTGTTGCTTCACAACTCATGTTATATCTCCTTACTATTAAAATATATACCCAAAGATTTTAGTTTTATTGCGTTATCGTGATATATTTTTAAAGACTCCTGTATATCAACCCACGCATTCTGAATGTCATCTGTTGACTCATCTGCCCACTCAACAAAGTTTGTTATTACATCATCTATTATCTTGATGTTTTCTGCGTTTGGATTGTCAGTATTCCCTAAAATACTTGTGTTTATGTTTATATCCATATTTATCTCCAGTTATTTAACAAGTCTCTTATTTTAAATAGCTTTTTAGCATGAGCCGCAGACAATTCAACAGGTGTTTTAGTCCCGTCATCATTAATTTTATGTGTAATTTCATCTATATAATTAGAACCAATGTCTGGGTAATAACCATGCTGTGATAAAATTTTAATAGTTCTGGTTGTCCCTTTACCATTGTCATATATTTCTGCAACTCGTGGTTCTCTTGAAATCATAGGTATCGCTGTCAACTCAACCATATCGCCTTTCTTTAAATCATTGTGTGTTATTGATGTACTCATTGTTTTCTCCATTTATTTAGTTAGTTAATTAAAATGCTAGTTTTGTTGTACACGAAGCAGACTAGCAACTGCGTCAACCTCTTGTTTTTACTTACAGAGGTCATGCAAGTTTATTAATTGTTTTGTTTAGATTCAATATCAATTAAACGGGTATATATATTTTTAGTAAGTCTTTCAAAGTTAACTGCTATGTCTGTTATTAATTTGATTTGGTCCATTGAATGTTTTTCAAAACCATCTATTTTATTTTGCAATTCAGATAGCCTATCATCTAAATCATTGTAGTCACCTTTCAAATCACTAGAATCTATTTTATCATCATCTACTTTATCTTTAAGCTCTTGCAATTCATACTCTAGATTTTCAACAGTATCTTTTAAATCATCTACCGAATATTCTAGGTCAGTATCTTTATCAACAATATTAAAATTAATATAGTCTTTATTTTTTTCTAACACATTGTGCATTGTTTCTTCTGTAATTTTTACAGATATTTCGTGGTCGTTACTCATAATATTATCTCCTATTTAAATATCGTATTGTTCTTTAAATTTATATCCTAGTTCTTCTGCAAGCTGTCTTGTTTCAGGTGTGATAGTAGATTCAGCTTTACTTATCTTTCTAAAAATATGACCAGTTTTACAGAGAGGATACTCTAGTCTTTTGCCATAGTGTTTAGTTACTCTAACTTGTATTACTTTATCCATATAATCTCCTATTAGATAGTTACAGTTTGTATTAGACTTGTTTTAAATCTACTGGCTAATGAACCATGAACTGCGATAGCAACATTTGCAGATTTGCCATCACATAATCCACAGTCTATACATTGTATGCCCTTAGAATCAGCAAGACACTCTATCTCATTGTCAAACAGATAATCATCTTGCATCGCAACTCTAAAAGTTTTTGCACCCATTGCTTGGTATTTAAGTGCCTGTTTGGGTGAGTCAGCAGACACCATACATAACGAAATGATATTATTATCAAATCGTTTATGTTTTATTTGATGTGTGTATCCAGTATGCCCAGAACACAAATCAGTAATCTGTTTCCATACATTAAAAGGAACTGCGGCAGGGTCACCATAAGCACCGAGCCTAATCTTGCGACCAATAAAATAATCAGAGTGCTCATGTATATTAAACACAGGATAAAGATTATTGGCATAAGATTTATAAATAGCTAGAGGTGCTTGTCCTAAATTAACATAACAAGCACCGTTATTGTTTCTTCTGTGTACACAATTACCACAGACAGAGCTATCTTGTTTTGTTTTAGATGCTTCGAGAGGGTTCATATCACTTCTAATAATCCAAGTCTGAATCATTTGACCTGTCTTTTTATTGCTTGTCGATAGTGTTGCAATACAAACAATAGGCTCCCCGTCTAGTACTGAAGCACCAGAATATAAAACAAAACCTTTTTGATTATTGATTTTTTTAACTGGCTTGACCTTAGTTAATTTAATCATGATACATCCTTTTCGTAAATATCAATGGTAGCTGGGTCTATCCCTTGCTTTATTAACTTATCTCTAAACTGTTCTGGATATGGTTCGTTCCATTTAATATGTCTTTTATTGTCTTTGTCATACCATTCAACACACCAAACCATACACAAAGGACTAAAACAATCTTCTGTAACACAATCAACATCACGAACTGACTCTATAATATTCCCGTCAACTTCATCAAATGTTACAAATCTTATTTGTTTACTCATTGTTTACTTCCTCTAAATCTTCAACAGTCATATCTTCACATAGATATTCCAAAGGTTTTAATCTATCTTTAAAATAAAATTCTTTGATAGTTCCATCTGCATTTTCTAATATGTTTCCTTCATCATCTGATAATTGAAATGTAATATTAGAAACACTCACATATTGATAATCTTTTTTACTCATTGTCATTTCCTTTTAATTTGTCATCTCCTTTTAATTTTCTCATATAGTTTTTTGTATCTAGCTCATGTAAATCTCGTGACATTAACTTATCTAATTCAAACATTTCATCATCTTCTTGTTGAAACACACTACTAGCCCATTCTAAATCGGCTTGTTGTTTTAATAAGGTTAAGGTTTTGTCCATTGCATCAATTGCTTCTTTTGTACGACCAACATTAGTACAAAATATATGCATGTTTAATTGAAATAAAGCTTTTTGAGAAAGTGTTTTGGCTGGGGGATTCCCAAACAAATCTATACTTGTTTTCATGTTATCCTCCTATAAATAACATTAATTAAGTTAGTGTGTGTGTTATTTTTTAATAGCGACACACCACGCTAGATGACCATCATACCAGACCGACAAACCCTGTCAAGCCCTGTACGCACACGCGATATTAAATTAAATAGTTTTAATAGTTATCCATATTAATAACAACCAAAAACAAAATATAAAAACTAAAGCTATTTGAAATAAATCTTTACTATTAATTTTATTTATTTTTTTATTACGCATCAGTCTATCTCCCCTTTATAATTCCAAGATGTTCTACTGCCATCACTAAAACGAACAAAAGTTCTTTCTGAATATATATCTTGACCGTTATTTATTACAGATATTTCAGCGTGTTTATCTACATTAAAAACTAATTCTTCTAACAACTCACTATCGTTTAATATGTCATCAGAATCTATTGAATCAAAAAATTTATCTACTAAAGGGGTATGTTTAATTTCCATGTCTGTCTCCTATTAAATATAATTTAAAGTGTACACGACACCTCTATCTAAAGAATCATTATCAACATAATCAATCTTTTTATTTAAATAGATGTGCTTGTTTTTAGAATATTTGTGGCGGTAAAAGTACGCACCTTCAGTTTTAAAAGAGTATGAGTCTGTTAAAACATAACCAAGTTTAGTTATATATAGCGAAGCCGAACTAAAAGAATTAAATTTAACCATAACATTAATCTCCTATTATTAAATATGATTATTAAATAACTGATGTTAGCCATCGATGACAGCATAGCAACTGAGCAAAATGCCGTCAAGAGCTGTACGCACACGCGAATATTAAATAAAAATTACTAAAAATATTGTGGATAACTTGTAGATATATTGTTAATAACTAGGTATATCCTGTGGATTACTGTTAATAACTTGTTGATAAACTGTTAATTTTAAAAACCTCCCTCAACTTGAGGCACACCGCCCCTTGTTTTAAAAGTTTCTTTTTTTGTGGGGGATGGTCGACTAGACACAAATAAAAAGTATAATTTATTATATCATTAAAAAAGTAGTCGACAATTAAAAAAGAAGAGAAAGCAGAAAAAGCCCCTAACTATTGTTAAGGGCTTAAAGTTTTACTGTTGAGCTAAGTAATCTTTTATCATTTTAGTATACTTAGCTGGAAGCTTTTTATTACTGGATAGAAGCTTATGTGCTTGGTCGAAACTCAATCTATTGTTTGCGACTTCACTCCATAAACAGCCTTTGATTTGATTGAACTTTGCCCAATCTAATGTGCCGCCAGCTTTCTTTGAAAACTTAGTAGCAATAGCTCTAACCTGTGCAAAACTTGCTGGACCTTTTCTTGTAGCCGAAGGCATTGTTTCTATATTAAATGACATAATTATCTCCTATTTATGTAGCTCGTTTGTTAATGCTTCAATGTAGTACTGAAGCTTTTGAAAAGACGGTGCGTGATTGCACCGTAACCCCACAGGCTTTATCCCGTTGCAAAGTAAGACTTTGATATAAGACAAAGCTTTTGGAATGCTGTAGAACTCTTTGGTTGTATTGTTGCTGAAATTAATATGAATAAACATAAACTATCTCCTATTTAGTTTACAAAGATATTTTACATGTATATTTTTAAGTTGCAATAGTAGAGTCTGAACGAATAGTGAAGAAAACTATTGTGCATTTTACGACTTAAAAATATACATGTTTTTGTTAACTACTTTAGAAGGAGATAGTTTATACTTATTCATTGCAGTAATAATAGAATCAATAGAGTTCTTGGCATTCCAAAAGCGCTTATGTCAACGTCTGGAATGGAAACGGGATAAAGCCACCGGGGTGTATATTTTCAAAGGCTTTATGAAGAGGTATTAACAAACGAGCCTCTTAAATTTTTGAAGAGATAATTATGTTGTTTGATATAGAAACATAAAAAAAAGATACAAGAAAAGTCTAACAAGTTGATAAAGAGTATTGCTAATAAGTTTTCTAAAAGAAAGCTTGAAAGGTGGGTAAAGTTTAATCTAATCAAAGACTAAAGTTTCTAAAAGGAGTGGAGTCGTGAATAATAAATTAGTTTATAGAAAGCCTATACAGTAATAAAAAATTACAGCGATAAAAGGCTAAAAGATTACTTAAGATTAAGAGTAAAACTTTAGTCTTTGAGAATAGTTAGGTGGCTTTATAGGCTGTAACGAACTCTCCTCTAGCAGTCGGCTACGTAGGTGGGCAGGAGACCATACCCCACCCTCTATATATCTATGCAATGCTCGCACATTTTACACCAAAAGACCCATTAACCAGTCTAGTTAACATCGCGGTTAAAACTCTAGATAATTTTATTAATAATCAGGGAATATTATGGAAGCATTTTTCATACAGACACATTCCATATTTTTTCTGTTTGGACCTTGGCAGTAAGTAACAGTATTAGGAGGACAATAAATTTCTTGAATATCAAATAAAGGTTTCTCACCTGTCTGTTCATTTATAGTAGAACATCCAAGTAAAAGAAGAAGAGGTATATAAGTAAAATATTTCATGCCTATATTATGTGTTTACCCCGGTGGGCTAACAAATATATTATACAGTTATACTTCAAAAAAGTCAAGCACTATTTATGACTTGACAAAATTAATTTTTTGCTGTATACTAGGTTTATGGCTATATTAACAAATGTTGATAACAGAGTCAACAAAAGACAACTTACAGAAAAGCAACAGTCTTTTTTAAATCATCTTGTGGACACTCAAGGTGATGCCAAAAAAGCCGCTGAACTTGCAGGTTATTCTAGTCATTATCATCACATTGTTAAGAATCTAAAAGAAGAAATATTAGAACTTACTCAAGAGATACTTGCAAATTCTGCTCCCAAAGCCGCATTTAAAGTTATTGAGATAATGGATTCTAAAAAACCTGTAGTTCAAGCGGCTAACAAATTATCAGCGGCACAAACTTTACTAGACAGAGTAGGTGTTAGCAAGGTAGATAAAGTAGACATTAATCATAATATGAATAATAGTGGTATATTTTTAATGCCAGATAAAGCTCCCGTAGTCATAGAGGCAGAAGATGCAACCTTTGAAAATATGGATAACTGAATATACAGACGATGCTAGTGGTGTTTTAATAGGACCATATATTAAAGCACATACACAGTTAGAAGCTAATAGTATCGCTAATCAATTTGGTTTAGCTGTTATAGGAGAGATAGTAGAATTAAAACACAATCAATTATTAGATAAGAGAGTGCTACATTAATGGCTAAGAAAAAAGATTCAAGATTAGCAAGAGCAGGTGTTAGTGGATACAATAAACCGAAACGTACCCCCAGCCACCCTACGAAAAGCCACATTGTCGTGGCGAAAGAAGGTGACAAAATTAAGACGATTAGATTCGGTCAACAAGGAGCCAAAACCGCAGGAAAGCCGAAACCGGGTGAATCTGCTCGTATAAAAGCTAAAAGAAAATCTTTCAAAGCTAGACATGCAAAGAATATAGCCAAGGGCAAAATGTCTGCGGCATATTGGGCAAATCGTACAAAGTGGTGATATTATGCCTCAGATAGGAAGTGACGATACTAAAAACGCTGTGCCTTTGCGAAATAGTATTTATAAAAACAATAAAGGTTCTAAACCTAGAGTAGATATTAACTCGAAAAAATATAGAGATAATTGGGACGCAATATTTAGGAATAAGAAAAATGCCAGCTAAAAAGAAAAAATCGACTGTAAATAAATCAGGTAACTACACAAAACCAACAATGAGAAAAAGATTGTTTGAAAGAATTAAGGCTGGCTCTAAAGGTGGAAAGCCCGGACAATGGTCAGCAAGAAAAGCACAGATGTTAGCAAAGCAATATAAGGCAAAAGGAGGAGGATATAAATGAAGGTAAAAGCTCCAAAAGGTTATCATTGGATGAAACAAAAGAATGGTTCATTTAATTTAATGAAGCATACTGGTAAGTTTGTACCACATAAAGGTGCGTCATTAGAAGCTAACTTTAAAATACAAAAAGTACATGCCAAGAAAAAATAAAGACCCTAAAGTTGGAACAGGTAAAAAACCAAAAGGTTCTGGGCGTAGACTTTATACTGATGAAAATCCTAGAGATACAGTTAGAATAAAATATGCAACTGTTCAGGATGCTAGAGATACAGTTCNCAAAGTTAAAAATGTTAACAAACCTTTTGCTCGTAAAATACAAATACTAACTGTGTTAGAACAAAGAGCAAAGGTGGCAGGTAAGAATCAACAAGCCGCTATAGCTAAAAGAGGCAAGGAAGCTATAAGGAGAAAACATGGCACTAACAAAAAGACAAAGAAGTCTTAGGTCTTGGACTAAACAAAAGTGGAGGACTAAGAGTGGTAAAAAGTCTTCTGAAACTGGAGAAAGATATCTTCCTGAAAAAGCAATAAAAGCTTTGTCTAGTGCTGAGTATGCAAGAACAACAAAAAAGAAAAGAGAAGATACTAAAAAAGGAAAACAACACTCAAAACAACCTAAAAAGATTGCTAAAAAAACAAGGTCTTATAGAAAAGTAAGATGAGAGAAGGATATATTACTAGAACATCTTCTACTATTCCTTTTGGTTACGAGTTAGAAAAAGACAATAGTTCGCTATTAAAGCCTATTGAAAACGAGTTAAATGTACTAAAAGAAGTAGCAGAAGCTGTTTTTCATCAAGAAATTAGTCTAGGTATCGGTGTAGATTGGTTAGAAGCAGAGACAGGTAGAAAGATGTCTAGACCGGGATTAAAGAAGTACGTAGATAAATTGTATGGAAAATAATTCAAAAAAATACTTGACAAATCCTGACGGAAGTTATATACTAAAGAAGGATGGAACACCGCGTTTAAAACCCGGTAGACGTAAAAATAGTGAACTTTCAAGTATAAAATTAGCAATACAGGCTAAGAATAAATTAAAAAAGAAAAATAATAAAGTAAAAAAATTAACACGAAAGTTAGCTAGAGTACAAAAAGAATTAAAAACTGAAGAAAAAATATACACATCTAATGTTTTAACTGAATCAGAAAGTAAAGAATTACCTGATGCAATACAAAAACATTTAGATGATACAGGCTCTTATGTAGCCTTTATGCCAAACGAGGGTCCACAAACAGATTTTTTAGCCGCTGGAGAAAAAGATGTTTTGTATGGCGGTGCGGCAGGTGGTGGTAAAAGTTTTGCAATGTTAATAGACCCATTGCGTTATTGTCATTATGCAGAGCATAGGGCATTAATATTAAGAAGGTCTATGCCAGAACTACGAGAACTTATAGATAAGTCTCGTGAACTTTATCCTAAAGCATTTAAAGGTGCTAGGTTTAAAGAAGTAGAAAAGTTATGGCAGTTCCCAAGCGGTGCAAAGATAGAGTTTGGGTTTTTGGAAAGAGATGCAGATGTCTATAGATATCAAGGACAAGCATACAGTTGGATAGGTTTTGATGAGATTACTCATTTGCCTACAGAGTTTGGATGGAACTATTTAGCATCTAGATTAAGAACAACTAATCCAGAAATAAAAACTTATCTGCGTTGTACAGCTAACCCCGGAGGGGTTGGTGCTCAATGGGTAAAGAAAAGATATGTAGAACCATCTAGTCCTAATACTAGTTTTCAAGGCAAAGATGGTTTAACTAGAAAATTTATTCCTGCTTTATTGCAGGATAATCCACATCTTGCAGAAGATGGGGAATATGAAAGGATGTTGCAGTCCCTTCCTGCTATACAACGAAAGCAGTTGTTAGAAGGTAATTGGGATATTTCTGAAGGGGCGGCTTTTGCAGAGTTTGAAATAGAGACACACGTTATACCACCATTTGAAATACCTTCTTGGTGGGAAAGGCTGAAATCCATAGATTATGGATATGCGGCTGAAAGTTGTTGTCTCTGGGCTGTCATCGACCCTGAAGATAAGACCATCATAATATATAGAGAACTATACAAGAAAGGTCTAACAGGAGAGGCACTTGGAGACACTTTAACAGAAATGGAAGAACAAGAAATATCTTCTATTACTGGAGTTTTGGATACTGCGGCTTGGGCTAGAACAGGTTATACAGGTCCGACAATAGGTGAAATCCTAGTAAATAAAGGACATAAATTAAGAAGGGCTGATAAAAATAGATTAGCAGGTAAAACTCAAATACACGAATATCTTAGAAAAAATAATTCTACAGGTAGACCAAAGTTACAAATATTTAATACGTGTATAAATTTAATAAAAGAATTACAAGCTATACCTGTTTCTAAAACCAACCCTGAAGATGTAGATACTCATGCGGCTGACCATGCGTATGATGCTTTAAGATACTTGGTTATGAGCAGACCAAGAATGGACCATCCTCACGAAAGGATGTTAAGAATAAAATCAGATATATTTATACCTTCTGATGAAACCTTTGGTTATTAGACATGGCAGAAAACGAAAACACTTTTTTAAATGCCGATAGTATTTACGAAGAAGTAGAAGGTGAGTCAGGAGTTCAACTCACACTAGAAGAAGAACAACAAAGAAATATTATTGGAACAATACAAAGTAGATTTAGTCTTGCAGAAAACGCAAGAGAGACTGATGAAAGAAGATGGTTAAAAGCTTACGAAAATTATAGAGGTCTTTACTCTAAAAATATTAAGTTTAGAGAATCAGAAAAATCTAGAGTCTTTGTAAAAATTACAAAAACAAAAGTATTAGCCGCTTTTGGACAATTAGTTGATGTTATTTTTGGTACAGGAAAGTTTCCTATAGGAATATCAGAAACAAAAATACCAGAGGGAGAAACTAATTACGCTCATCTAGATATAAACAATCCTACGCCTAGTATAGAAACAACAATGGAAGATGACAATCTTCCTGACGATATAGGTAATAGAGTAGAAAATCCTTATGATGTTGGCTATGAAGGAGATGGTAAAACTTTAAAAGCTGGTGCTACTTATCTCAATGGAATGTTTGAAGATAGTTTAGAGGAGCAAGCTGAAAAAGAAGGAATACTAGAGGACGGTGCTAGTCCGAATCCAAAAGATTTAGAATTATCTCCAGCACAAAGAGCCGCTAGGAGAATGGAAAAATTAATACATGACCAAATAGAAGAGTCTAACGGCAACTCTGAAATGAGAAATGCTTTGTTAGAATCTGCTTTACTAGGAACAGGGATTGTAAAAGGACCATTTAATTTTAATAAAAAGTTACATAAATGGGATGTAGATGATGATGGAGAAAGATTTTACAATCCTTTAGAGGTTAGAGTACCTAGAATTGAGTTTGTTAGTTGTTGGGATTTTTATCCAGACCCAAACGCAACTAACATAGAAGAATGTGAATATGTAATACATAGACACAAAATGAATCGCAGTCAGTTACGTCAACTAAGAAATATGCCTTACTTTGACGAAGATGCTATTCGTGATGCAATAAAAATGGGTCCAAACTATACAGAAAAAGATTTTGAGTCTCAGTTAAAAGATGACGCAAGATATGATGAAGAGGTAGGGTCTAACTTTGAAATACTAGAATATTGGGGCATTATGGATGCTGAATATGCTAGAGAAGTTGGTATTGACTTGCCAGATAGTGTAGATGATTTAGACGAAGTTCAAGTAAATATATGGACATGCGGTCATTATTTATTACGAGCAGTTCTTAATCCGTTTACACCTTACAGAATACCGTATCATGCGTTTCCCTATGAAAGAAACCCATATAACTTTTTTGGTATTGGTGTGGCTGAGAACATGGACGATTCTCAACAAATTATGAATGGTCATGCAAGAATGGCGATTGATAATTTAGCGATGTCAGGTTCTTTAGTTTTTGATGTAGATGAGTCTGCTTTGGTTGGTGGACAATCTATGGAAATATATCCCGGAAAAATATTTAGAAGACAAGCAGGAATGCCGGGACAAGCTATACATGGTTTAAGATTTCCAAATACATCACAAGAAAATTTAATGATGTTTGACAAGTTTAGACAACTAGCAGACGAGCAAACAGGTATTCCTAGTTACTCTCATGGTCAAACAGGTGTGCAAAGTATGACTAGAACAGCTTCAGGCATGTCTATGTTATTAGGTGCTTCTAGTTTAAATATAAAAACAGTTATTAAAAATTTAGATGACTTTTTACTTAAACCTTTGGGTGAGGCATATTTTCAATGGAATATGCAGTTTTTAGAAGATAGTCTAGATGTTGAAGGAGATTTAGAAGTAAAAGCAACAGGTACAAATAGTCTAATGCAAAAGGAAGTTCGTAGTCAAAGATTAACTATGTTCTTACAAACAGCACAAAATCCTGCTATTGCACCGTTTGTTAAGATATCTAAACTTGTTAGTGAGTTAGCATATAGTTTAGACTTAGACCCAGATGAAATATTAAATGACCCTGAAGAAGCCGCTATAATGGCTCAAATAATAGGAATGCAAAATGCTAGACAAGCAAATGGCGAAGAAACTGAATCCGCTGGTCAACAGCCCACAATGGGAGGCACTCAAGGAGCACCTCAACAACCTCAAGACCTTGGACCTACAGGCACTGGTGGTGGCAACATCGGAACAGGAAATGTTCCGGTTGCAGGGGAAAATGAGTTCTCTGGTACGCCTAGAGCAGTTGGACCTACAAGTTAAAGAAGCACTAACAAGAAAGGAAGAAGAATAATGCTAGAGCAAGATAAAAAAAGATACAATTATCAAGCTGGAGGTTTGCTTGGAGACTTAGATAAAGATGGTGAGCTTTCTGGATATGAAAAAGCTAGGCAAGACGCTATTGAAAAAAATATGAGAAAGCAAAAGCAAGAAGGTGGCTCCATAGATGACCAAATGAAGCTAGCATTAGAAATGACACCTATGATTCCAGACGAAGAGATGGAAGATAATTATACAGATTTTATTATAGGAGAGGCATTAACAGAAGAGGAAGAGTCAATGTTAATGTCTAAATTACAAGGAGATGAAGAACTTCAAACTTTGTTTGATAAAGTAATAGAAGTTGCACAAGAATTCGCTGGTTCTGGTCCTGTTGATGGACCGGGTTCAGGAATCTCTGACAGTATACCTGCAAGGTTATCTGATGGAGAGTTTGTCTTTACTGCTAAAGCTGTAGAAGAAATCGGAGAAGATAATTTATTATCTATGATGAAAGAAGCTGAAGCAAAAGCAGATGAAAGACAACAAGTTAATGTTGGAGGAATGCTCATTGACGACAGAAAACAAGAAGTAGACCGTAGAGGTATGCCTGTTGATGACGACGATGTAGTAGAAGGAGAGATAAGAAAAGGAATGCTCTCTGCAAATCCAAGATTAAACATGAGGTAGAGCCACCCTTTTAGGCACTCTACATTTAACACACCCGAAAAGCTACCTTTACAACAAGCCCTCTAGTCGACATAGAGCTACCTTGTAAAAAAAGCCCTGATTAGGAGAAGAGAAAATGACTGAAGCAACACAACAAGAAGGAGCCAACCCTTATAACGCAAAAAAAACATGGCACAATGTAGAAGAAAAACCTTTTACTTCATCAAGTAGTTTATATTTTGAAGACCCTTCTGAAAGGAATAAACTTTTTGATAGTGACAATATCCATGAAATAACAGACGAAACTAATGTTAATTCAAGTGAGTTGCAATCTAAAAAGAACGAACCTTATAAGAAGCCTGATTATAAAAAACGATACGATGATTTAAAAAAACATTACGATAATAAGTTAAATCAATTCAAGGCTAGGGAAGAAGAGTTGCTAACTCAAGTTAAGCAACCTGAATATGTAGCTCCTAAAACCGAGGAAGAACTTGAAAAATTTAAAACTGAATATCCTGATGTTTATGAGGTTGTCGAAACAGTTGCTCATTTGCAAAGTGAATCTAAGGCAAAGATATTAGAAGAACGTCTTAGTAAACTTCAACAAAGAGAAAACGAGTTGATTCGACAAGACGCAGAAAAAAGGTTGTTGGATAGACATCCTGATTTTGAAGACATTAGAAACAGCGATGATTTTCACGATTGGGCAAAACAACAACATTCATCTATTCAAGCTTGGATATATGAAAACAATAATGATGCGGATTTAGCTTCTCGTGCTCTTGATTTGTTTAAAAGGGATATTGGAATTGAACCTTCTAAAGCAAAGTCATCTTCTAAAAGACAGGCTAGAAAATCTGCGGCAGATATGGTTTCTACAAAAACAACTAGTGTAGAACCCTCCAAAGAAAAAATCTGGTCAGAAAAGGAGATTGCATCCATGAGCATGGAAGAATTTGATAAATACGAAAGTGAAATATCAGAAGCCATGCAACAAGGGAGAATCGTAAAATAAACTATTATGAGGAGTAAACAACATGGCTCAATTTTTTGAACCTAGCACAGATACTGATGCTAACTTTGCCAACTCCGTAAGTGGACAAACTAATAGTTTCTTCCTTCCCTCGGTCTTCTCTAAAAAGGTATTAAACTTCTTTAGAAAAGCCGCAGTTGTAGAAGCTATTACTAACACCGATTATGCTGGTGAAATATCTGCTTTCGGAGATTCCGTAAAGATTATTAAAGAACCAGTAATTTCTGTATCTGATTATACAAGAAATACTGACACAACAGAAACCAGACTAACAGACCAAGAGATATCTTTGGTAGTTGATAGTGCAAAAGCTTTCAAGTTCATCGTAGATGACATTGAAACAAACATGTCACATGTTAACTTCAAGGAAGTTGCTTCTAGCTCTGCGGCATATGCGTTGAAAGATTCATATGATGCGGCAGTTTTAGCAACTATGTTTTCTGGTGTATCTTCATCATCCCCTGACCATATAATTGGTTCTGACAGTTCAACTGCTGATTCAAGTATGACTCACGCAACAAACTCTGTCGACCTTCTTGGTTCAGATGGAACTGGTGTAGATGCTATTGACCTTATGGCAAGAATGGCAAGATTGCTTGATGACCAAAGTGTTCCAGAAGAGGGACGCTGGTTTGTAGCACCTCCATCTTTCTATGAGGAGTTAGCACAATCTGGTTCTAAGTTATTGTCTGTAGACTTTAACGCTGGACAAGGCTCAATCAGGAATGGTTTAGTCTCTAGCGGAAAGCTACGTGGATTTGATATGTATAAGTCAAATAACATTGCCTCAACATCTAATGCTACAGGTAAAATTATGGCTGGACATATTAGCTCTACAGCTACAGCTAATACTATATTGTCAACTGAAGTGCTACGTGACCCAACATCGTTTGGTGACATCGTAAGAGGTCTTCATGTCTATGGTGCGAAAGTACTAAGACCAGAAGCTCTTGTAAGTGCGTTTTATGTAATTGACTAAACTAATATGGGGAGGTCGCAAGACCTCTCCTATTTTTATAAGGAGTTTATTATGCCGGGACATTACGGAAAAATGATGAAAAAAAAAGAAGATAAAAAGAAAAGAATGGGAATGAACATGGGTTCACGTTATGGAATGATGGGCGGTGGAATGGGTAATGCTTTAGCCCGAAGAGATAACGATAAAAAAAGAGAAAAAAGAATGATGGGTGGTGCTATGAAAACATCTGGCTCTCAACCTTCTTACGCTCATGGAGCAAACGGTGGAATGGGCGGTCCATTATAATATAGGTAAAAAATGGCAACTACATATTTAGAAATAACAAATGAAGTTCTTAGAGAGTTAAACGAAGTAATTTTAACATCTGCAAATTTTAGCTCTGCTATAGGTATTCAATCTTTTGTTAAAGATTCAATAAATACTTCTATCTTTGATATTGCTAACGAAGAACCACAGTTACCGTTTTTTTCTGTAGGGGTTAGTGGTAGTACTGACCCCTTTTATGGAAATGTAACTGTTGCTACAGTCGCAGGTCAAAGATGGTATTTATTAAAATCAGGTAGTTCTAGTATAACTACAGATTATTCATCATTAGATTGGGATGATTTTTATATAACAACTATAAATGTTAGTGGAGAAACTGCTCCATTTGTATCTAAAGGTTTAAAGTTTTTAACTTTGACTGATTGGAGAAGATATTACCGAGATGGAGAAAACGCTGACGATGCTGATTCTCAAAACTATGGTGAACCTAGATATGTTTATAGAAGTCCAGACCACAGAAAATTTGGATTAAGTCCAATACCTGACAAAGTTTATAATGTTCATTTTTATGCTTTTGAAAAGCCAACAGCATTATCAGCTTTTGACGATACTATTGCATTACCTGACCAGTATAAAAATGTTATAACTGCTAAAACTAGGTATTATGTTCATCAGTTTAAAAATAATTTACAACAAGCGGCTTTTGCTTTAGATGATTATAAAAAAGCAATGAGACAAATGAAAAGTAACTTAATAAATCCACAGCCAAAATATATGACTGACGATAGGAGATACTTTTAATGGCAACCTCTCAACCGTTTTCTGTATCGTTTAGTGGTGGATTAAATAAATCTACAAACTCTTTAGCCCTTTTAGGGACTCCGGGAGTTGCTACTAAGCTTAGAAATTTTGAAGTATCTATTGAGGGTGGTTATAGAAGAATAAATGGTTTTTCAGTATTTGGAGGAGGAAGTGCTGTAAGACCTAATAGTTCAAATGATATAGAAGGATTACAGGTTTATGCAGATGGTGCAGTAGCAGTTGCTGGTGATGATATATTTTTTAGTCAAGACGGAACTAGTTACTTACAAATAAATAAAGATAGTGTATCAGCTTCTGGAGATAATTTTAGTACGTTTTCTGGTCGAAGTGAATTATCTTTAACAAGTGTAGACCAATGTGAATTTGCTATTTATGAAGGAACTTCTGATTACGGTGATTTAATTATTACTGATAAAAGTGGTAACAATAAACCATTTTTATTTAAAATGACAGGAACTGGTGCTTTAAATACAAGAACTTTTTTTGCTAGTCAAATAACAATTAGTGGTTCTACTAAAGCAAAATTTTGTACTGTACACGATAATCATTTGGTTGTTGCAGGAGACCCTTCAACGCCTAACACAATTTATTTTAGTGGCACAGGAGACATAGATAGTTTTTCTAGTACAGGTTCAGGAAGTATTTTATTAGAAGATAAAATAGTTGGATTAAAAAGTTTCCGTAATGAATTATTTATATTTTGTCAAAACTCTATATTTAAATTACAAAATATAAATGACTCATCTACTATTGCAGTTGTCCCTGTAACTAAAAACGTAGGATGTATAGATGGACAAACAATTCAAGAAATTGCAGGTGACTTAATATTTTTAGCACCTGATGGTTTCAGAACAGTTGCAGGTACGTCAAGAATTGGTGACGTTGAATTAGGAACTATAAGTCAAAACATACAGCCTATAATAAATGATATTGTTCAAAATAAATCACAGTTTCAATTTAGTAGTGTTGTTATTAGAACAAAATCTCAGTACAGAATGTTTTATAGTAAAAGTACAGATTCAACAGCAACATCAAAAGGAATAATAGGAACATTAAGACCTCAAGGATTTGAATGGTCAGAAACATTAGGAATACAAGCACCTGCTATAGTTTCAGGATTTGATAGTAATGGAGAAGAAAAGTTTTATCATGGTGATAGAGATGGGTATATTTATAATCACAACATAGGAAATACTTTTAATCCAGCAGGAGTAGAGACAGCTATAGATGCTGAATATCAATCACCTGATTATGATTATGGAGATTTAGGAACTTTAAAAACATTAGATTATGTTAAATTATCAATAACACCAGAATCTCTAGCTCAACCAACTTTAAGAGTTAGATATGACTATGATAGTTTAGATACACCACAACCAACAGATATACCTTTAACAGCAGTACCAGAACCAGCAATTTTTGGTGCGGCTCTTTTTAATCAACAAACTTTTGGAGCTTCTGAGCAACCTTTAGTTAGACAAGCTTTAACAGGTAGTGGGCATAGTAACTTTTTTAAAATTTTTAGTGCTGACACAAGAGCACCTTACACTATAAATGGTATTTATATAAATTATCGCCCTGCTGGTAGACAATAACGGAGAATAATAATGGCACAAGCATATACAAGACAAAGTTCATTTGCTGATGGTGATACGATAACAGCATCGTTATTTAATAACGAATATAACCAATTAGTAAATGTATTTGCTTATAGCTCAAGCAACGCTACAACAACTGGTCACAGACACGATGGAACTGCTGGTCAAGGCGGTAACATTCCGCAAATAGGGGATTTAGACTTTCTAAATAAAATAGTTGTTGATAGCACTAACAATCGTTGGGGTCTTTTTGTAGAAGTTAGTGGTTCTGCTGTAGAACAAGTACGTTTTCAAGATGGTGCTTTCCTGCCTGTCACAGATAGCGATGTTGATTTNGGTACTAGTTCTTTATATTTTAAAGATGCATTTATAGANAGCATTACAACTACAGGCAATGTAGCTGTAGGCGGTAATCTTACTGTAACAGGTACAACAACATTTAATGGTGGGACATTAACTCTTGGAGATTCAGCTTCTGATAATGTTGTATTTGGTGCAGATGTAAATAGTTCTATTATTCCTAATACAGATGATGCATATGACTTAGGAAGTTCTTCACAGCAATGGCGTAATTTATTCCTTGATGGTACTGCTGAAATAGATACTTTAGCAATCAATGGAACTACAGTTACATCAACTGCGGCAGAGTTAAATATTGTAGACGGTGGTACTTCAGCTACTAGCACTACACTTGCAGATGCAGATAGAGTTGTAGTTAATGANAATGGAACTATGGTTCAAGTTGCATTAACAGACTTTGAAACTTACTTTGAGTCAGCCCTAGATACATTAAGCAATGTTACAACTGTGGGTGCATTAAATGCAGGTAGTATTACATCAGGCTTTGGTGCAATCAATAATGGTTCGTCTGCTATTACAACTACAGGTACTGTAACCTATGGTAGTCTTTCAGATGGCACTATAACAATTACAGCTTTTGTAGATGAAGATGATATGTCTTCAAATTCTGCAACACTAGTTCCAACACAGCAATCTGTTAAAGCTTATGTAGATGCACAAATAACCGCAGAAGACTTAGATTTCCAAGCAGACTCTGGCGGTGCATTATCTATTGATTTAGATTCAGAAACTCTTACATTTACTGGTGGAACTGGTATAGATACTAGTGGNTCTGGTAACGCTGTAACTTTTGCTATTGATAGCACAGTAGCAACACTTACAGGCTCACAAACTCTTACAAACAAATCACTAACTGCTCCTACGCTTACAGGTACAGCTACGGTAGCTTCTTTAGATATTAGTGGTGACATAGACGTAGATGGTACAACTAATCTTGATGTCGTGGACATTGATGGTGCTGTGGATATGGCAAGCACCCTAACTGTTGCAAGTAGTATAACGAGTACATCTTCTAACATAATTGCAGGAACAGGAACTGATGCAGTTCAAATATTCAGGATGGGTTCAGGTAATTCTGGAGCAAATAAAGCATCTATTAATTTTCAAAATAGTGCTTCTAATGAAATTTTCTCAATAGACTTTAATAATTCTACAGGAACATTTGATATTAATGGTGACCTTGGTGGAACTGCTNTGTCTATAGCTCGTNCAGGAGCCGCTACGTTTAATTCAACNGTNACAGCNAATGCAGGTGTTGTGGTTGATAATATAACTATTGACGGGAATGAGATAGATGTAAGCTCTGGTGACCTAACATTAGATGTTGCAGGAAACATTGTCTTAGATGCAGATGGTGGAAGCATTTCTATGCAAGATGGTGGTTCATCCAGATTCCAATATGTTTTGGATTCAACACCTGATTTAAGAATGACAGGTGGTGCTAGTAGTATTACTGTAACGACCAGTGATGCAGATTTTCTGATTAGAGGAAACGATGGTGGTAGCACTATTACAGCTCTTTCTCTTGATATGTCAGCGGCAGGTGCGGCTACTTTTGGTGGCAACCTTACAGTCAGTGGTGCAGATGTAACGATTACATCTAATATTATTCATTCAGGAGATACTGATACATTTTTTGGATTTCATGCAGATAATCAATTTAGAGTGGTAACTGGCGGCTCTGAAAGAATTGAAGTAGCTAATACTGAAATTTTAATCAACGAACCTCAAGAGGATGTCAACTTTCGTGTTGAGTCTACTAGTTCAACTCATATGTTATTTATCGATTCAGGAAATAATCGTATTGGAATAGATAAATCTGCTCCGTCAACTTTATTAGATGTAAACGGTACAATAACTGCCGGAGGTCTCGCGGTTGACAACATCACAATAGATGGCACTGAGATAGATTTAAGTTCAGGTGACTTAACCTTAGATGTAGCCGGTGACATCATCCTTGATGCTGATGGCGCTCAAATTAGATTAAAAGATGCAGGTACGGAATTTGGAGTTTTGTCTCATGAAAGCCCTAACCTAATTATAAAACCACAGGTGCAGGATGGTGATTTAGTAATTAAAGGAGATGATGGTGGCTCAGTAATTACAGCCCTCACCCTCGATATGTCAGATGCAGGTAGTGCTTCTTTCAATAGTCATATTGCTTTAGCAGATTCAAAGCAAGCACAGTTTGGTGCTGATGCGGATTTAATTATATATCACGATGGCTCAAGCAGTTATGTACAAACTCAAAAACAAGACTCAGATTTACTTTTCAGGGGCAATGATGGCGGAANNAANTTNAANGCTCTTCAACTTGANATGTCAGANNCAGGAAAGGCTANNTTTAATNNNGGAGCATCTTTTAGCCANGATGTNACTATTGATGCAGATGGTCGTGCATTACGGATTGGAGCAAGTCAAGACTTAGCTTTGTTTCACAGTTCAGATGATTCTACAATTCGGTCATCAACAGGCGACCTTATATTATCTAACACTGCATCCAACAAAGATATAATATTTAAAGGCAACGATGGTGGCAGTACAATCACAGCCCTCACCCTTGATATGTCAGAAGCAGGTGAAGCTACATTTAACTCAGATGTATTTTTAAAAGATTCTAAAGTTTTACGTTTTGGAGATGACCAAGATTTAAGAATTTTCTTTGATGGAAGTCACGCAACCATACAAAACGTAACCACAGACTCCGACATTATTTTTAAAGGAAAAGACGGATCTTTTAGTATCAACGCGCTCACACTTGATATGTCTAATGCAGGTGCGGCTACGTTTAATGGAAGTGTTACAGCAGACACAGGAGTGATTGTAGACCAATCAACTTTTGAAGCAAATAAAATTACAACAAGTCAAGCAAGCGGACATAGCGGTGATTTTACTATTGATGCCGCAGGTGACATTATCCTTGATGCTGATGGTGAAGATATTATTTTAAAGGATAATGGAACTGAGTTTGGAAGATTTGTACATCACAGTGCAGGTTTGCTTATCAGAGCAAGTGAATCAGACCAAGATTTATTTATACAGGGAACTGATGGCGGTTCAACTATCAACGCACTTACGCTTGATATGTCAGCGGCAGGAGCCGCTACGTTCAATTCCACTATAGCGGCAACATCTGCAACATTTACGACAACTGATAACAGCGACAATCTTACTCTTGTCTCTACCGATGCAGACGCCAGTGCAGGGCCAAACCTTAGAATGTATAGAAACTCTGCATCTCCGGCAGACTCAGATGAATTGGGTAATATCTTATTCCAAGGAAGAAATGACAATTCACAAGATGTCGTATATGCAACCATTGAAACTTTTGCATTAGATGTAAGTGATGGAACTGAAGATGCTGTACTCAACTTTAATGTAATGAAAGGAGGGTCGAGTGTTTCATTCTTTAAAGGAAACAATACTGAAGTTGTAGTCAACGATGATTCAAACGATTTAGACTTCCGCGTTGAATCTAATAGCAACACTCATATGCTGTTTGTGGATAGTGGTAATGACCGAGTCCAAGTAAAAACCGCTACTAATCTTAACTCTGCAACTTTATGTGTTGGCGGCACTATAGCTTTTGACGGACAAACTGCCGGGTCTTTTGTTCATGATTCTGGCTTTATTGATTTTAGTAGTTCTCAGAACCTATTGAGATTGCATTCGGGAGGTAGTACAGGTGAAAGCTCTGCAATACAAATCGGTACACTAATCAGCGGTACTGAATCTGAAGCAATCAGCGTTGAGTCAGGTGGAAGTATTGTAATAAATCAAGAGGGCAATGCATCCCGAGACTTCCGCGTTGAGTCCGATAATAAAACTAATATGTTTTTCCTAGATGCAGGTAATGATAGGATTGGTATCCAAAATTCATCTCCTGCAACAACATTAGATATAGGAGTTGGAGGGGTTATCCGATTTAGACGGTCAGACGATTCTAGATTTGGAGAGTTGTTTCACGATACTAATGGAACTACGTTGCAATGTGCTTCTTCGGGTGACAATTTAAAGTTGACAACTGCGGGCGGTAACATAGCTTTACAAACCCCTGCAAATTACGGTGTTACGATAAATGACGACAGTAATAACGCAGATTTCCGCGTTGAGTCTGATAGTAACAGCACTGCGTTATTTATGGATGCAAGTCTTAGTTACGTAGGCATCAATCGGTCACCTGCTGTCGAACTTGACATTCAAAGGGTGACAAACGCATTTCCATTGCGTATTGGGTCAAGTGGAGGAGAGGCGCGTGGAATAGCTTTTGCTGACATTCAAGGTAGCCCTACTAAATACAATTTTTTTGTGGGTGCACAAAACAATGTTGATAATGGTTTTGAAATAACTCCGTCTACGGTAGTCGGTGGATATACTTTTTCAAATCCGTCTTTAGTCGTCAATGCAACTACCGGTGTAATACTTAACGAAAATAGTGCAGACATTGACTTCCGCGTTGAGTCTAATGCTAATACTCACACCTTATTTGTTGACGGTGGAAATAATGTTGTCTGTTTTGGAACCAGTACGGCAACCTTATTTAGTAATAATTCAGATGTTTATGGTGCTAGTATCGACCATAACGGCTATTTACAAATATCCAGAAATAATGGGTCTATGCTCTATTTGAATCGTCAAAATGCTAATGGCGAGATGATAGACTTGCGAGTGAATGGCGGTCAGATAGGCTCAATAGGTTCTTCTAGTGAAAGTTTATTTATTAAATCCACTTTTGAAGATAGAGATATAATATTCAAAGGTAATGACGGTGGTACAGAAATTAATGCCCTTACCCTTGATATGTCTAATGGAGGTGCGGCTACTCTTCTTGGTACGCTTACAATTCAAACAATGGCCGCAGGAGCAGGAACAAATGCTCTAAGATTTAATACATCAACTGGTGCAGTTACTTTTGATTCATCTTCACAAAGATATAAAAATAATATACGAGATAGTGTTTATGGATTGAGTGATGTTCTCAAATTGAGGTCTACTATGTTTGAATATAAAGACACTGGAAGAACAGATGTAGGTTTAATTGCAGAAGAATTAAATGAAGTTATTCCTGAATTAGTAACAAAAGATAAAGAAAACATCCCAGAATCAGTTTCGTATGATAGATTAGTATCGGTGTTAATAAAATCAATACAAGAATTAGAAGCTAGAGTAGCTGAATTAGAATCTTAAACCAACTCTCATTTAAGGAGAAAAAATATGGCAATAACAACAACTTGGAGCGTCAACGATATGACGCGTGTGGACTCAGACGGAGGAGTAGTGGTCGTGTATTGGTCACTTTTGGCTAAAAGCGATGGCACTCCCTCATACACTGCTCAAGAGGGCGGTAAATTAAGACTTACTTATGATGCTTCTTCATCATCATTTATTAACTATGATGATTTAAAAGAAAGCGATGTATTAGGTTGGGTATACGATAGCTTAATTGAAGGCGAAGAAACTGCTGATGAAGCAAAAAAACGAATCGAAGATGACCGAACTGCAAAAGTTCAAGGTCAAATAGATAGGGCGGCAAGCCAAGCAACAGGATTACCTTGGTAATAATGATGCATAACAAAGGAGCAATAAAATGGCAATAGTGTGGAGCATTACAAATTTAGAATATACAAATGACTCAGANAAAGGTGTGGTTCATGCCGCATGGTCNGCAACAGATACCGATGGTGATTACTCAGGAACTGTGTCTGGTATGGAATCATATACACCTGACCCTAGTTCAGAAACATATGTGGCTTATGATTCATTAGATGAAGCTACAGTTTTATCTTGGGTACAAGACACTCTAGGTTCTGATGAAGTATCAGCAGTTGAAGCAAAAGCTACAGCAAAACTTAACGAAGCAAAAACTCCATCAACAGCTTGGGGTCTTGCTTGGTAATACATAGAGGTATGTGTTATGGAAGAAATAAAAGAAATAACAGATGTAGCGGCCGCAAGTACAGGTGTATTAGCTTTAATTAGTTGGTTGCCGCCTACTGCGTCTTTGTTTACGATTGTTTGG
>FUFK010433136.1_pt1 | contig 34623 bp, 22 predicted proteins | sample 1021851 | NCBI WGS metagenome assembly FUFK01 (sample SAMEA51879418, study PRJEB19060) | metagenome | reverse complement strand
CCGTCTACGAACTGCAGGACAAGCAGCGCCTCGCGGTCGATCCGCAGGACAGCGTGTGGCTGTCGGCCAGCGCGGGGACGGGCAAGACGCAGGTGCTGTCGGCGCGCGTCCTGCGGCTGCTGCTCGAACCGGGTGCCGATCCTTCGCAGGTCCTGTGTCTCACTTTCACCAAGGCGGGCGCGGCTGAAATGGCAGTGCGTGTCAACGCGGTGNTGGCGCGCTGGNTCCGGATGGACGATGCGCAGCTGGCGCGCGAACTGGCGTTTTTGGGCGCGCCCGGCGACCCAGAAACGCGCGCGCGGGCCCGGGCGCTGTTCGCCCGCGTCCTCGATTGCCCCGGCGGCGGATTGCGGATCGATACGATCCACGCCTTCGCCCAATATCTGCTTGCCGCCTTCCCCGGCGAAGCGGGCATGCTGCCCGGATCGCGNCCGATGGAAGACCGCGAGCGNGACCTCCTGAGCCGCGATGTTCTCTCGGNCCTGCTGGCCGAAGGCGACCCGCGCATCGCCGGNGCGATNGCCGAGATGAGCAAGCGCAAGGGNCCCGATGCGGTCCGCGGCTGGCTGATGCGCTGCGCGCGGCACATGGACCTGTGGCAGGGGCNNGGCAGNTGGCAACCGCCGATGCAGCCGCGCGTGTTTCGCTTGCTGGGCCTCCCCGCCGATGCCGATGCCGCATGGGTTGCAGACGCATGTTCGGACGCGGCGTTTCCCTGCGCCAGCCTGCGCGCCTGCCTGGCCGCCAGCCGCGGCTGGTCGGCAAAGACGGGCCAGACTTGCGCCGATTTTCTCGAAAGCTGGCTGGCGANNGATACGGAGGCCCGGCTTGCCGCGATCGACGGGTTTTCCANGACACTGCTCAAGNCCGATGGCACCCNGCGCAAGATGGCCGGGGCGGAAAAAGTCGATCCGGACTTTCCGGCCAACCAGGAACGGGTGGCCGAAGCCGTGGCCAAGGTGCGCGAACGCGCGGCATTGCTCGAACTGGCGGCATTCCTCGGCCCGCAGCTCGAAGCGGGACGCGCCTTCGCGCTTGCCTGGCACAGGGCGAAGGAACGCGAAGGGCTGGTCGATTTCGACGATCTCATCGCCCGCGCAGCCACGCTCCTGTCCGACAGCGCGATGGCCGACTGGATCCGTTACAAGCTCGACCGCAGCTTCGATCACATCCTCGTCGATGAAGCGCAGGATACCAACGCGGCGCAATGGGCGATCGTGAAGGCACTAACCGACGATTATTTCGACGGTTCGGGCGCGCGCGGCGAGGCGGTGCGCACGATCTTTGCCGTGGGCGATTACAAGCAGGCTATCTTCGGCTTCCAGGGGACCAGCCCGGAGAACTTCCGGCAGGCGCGCGATTTCTTCCGCGACAAGATGAATGCCGCCGCTGATGCAGCCCGCGATACGCGCGGTGCGCCCGATATTCGCGGACTGGAGGAATACGGCCTCGGCCGGAGCTATCGCACCAACCAGCAGGTACTCGATTTTGTGGATCGGGCGATCGATGCGATCGGCCATGAGGGGTTCGGGCTCGATCAACGCAGCGATCCGCACACGGGCAGNGGCGAACCCGGACTGGTGGGTCTGTGGCAGGTCGTTCGTGTCGCCGAGGAAGAAGACGACGGCGGTGAGCGCGAAGGCTGGCTGGCGCGGCACGACCGCTTGCTGGCCGACAGGATCGCGCGGCAGGTGGCCGAATGGCTCGACCCTGCCGGCGATGGCTTTACGTTGTCGCGCGGGATCAAGCGCCGCGCCAGCGCAGGCGATATCATGGTGCTGGTCCAGAAACGGCGCGACCTGGCTTCGCTCATCGTCGCGCGGCTGTACCGCCACGGTGTCCCGGTGGCCGGGGTCGACCGGCTGCGCCTCGGCAATCCGCTGGCAGTGAAGGACCTGATGGCCGCCTTGCGCTTTGCCGCGCAGCCGCTTGACGATCTCACGCTGGCCAGCCTGCTGGTTTCGCCCTTGCTGGGCTGGAGCCAGGAGGANCTGCTGGCNCACGGCTACCGGCCGAAAGGCGTGCGCCTGTGGGAGCACCTGCGGGGCAGCAGCGATGCGTTCGTTCGCGGCACGGTCGATGCGCTGCGCGAGATACTGCGGCGGGCCGATTACGACAGCCCGCAGCAATTGCTGCACTGGATATTGCTTGGCGCGCTCGACGGGCGGCGCAAGCTGGTCGCGCGGNTGGGCCGAGAAGCGAACGATCCGATCGACGAATTGCTCAATGCCGCCAATGCCTACGCCAGCGCGCATACCGCGAGCCTGCAGGGGTTCATCCGCTGGTTCGATGCTGGCGATGGCGAACTGAAGCGCGAAGCCGGGGAGGGCGGCGACCAGGTCCGGGTGATGACCGTCCACGGGTCGAAAGGGCTCGAAGCGCCCATCGTCATCCTCGCCGATGCCGCTATCCGGCCCGATGGCGCGGGCGATCTGGTNCTGGANGAAGAGNTGCCGGGNTCGGCGACGCCGCGCNCCGTTCCGCTGCCGGGTCTGACCAAGGAAGAAAAGGTCGGCCCTGTNGCCGAGGCTGACGCNGCGGAAGCNGCCAAGGCGATNCAGGAACATTGGCGGCTGCTCTATGTCGCNCTGACGCGCGCGCAGGAGGCGCTGTTCATTACCGGCTCGCTCGGCCCGCGCGATGCGAAAAACGGCCCGCATGACGATAGCTGGTATGCGCGGCTCGCGGCACTGTTCGATCAAGACGAGGCGCTGGCGGATCCCATCTGGGGTGCCCGCTGGGAATTGGGCGAATACGCTGCCCCGGTTGCGCCGTCCGCGCCCGATACGGATGGTGACGGCATGCCGCTTTTGCCCGACTGGGCCACCACGCCGGTCGGGCCGGAGCCCCGGCCGCCGCGCCCGCTCGCCCCGTCGGGGCTAGGCGAGACCGAGGGCAGCGATCCCCCGCTGCCACCTGCCAGTGTCGGCGCGGCCGCGCGGCGCGGGACGTTGATACACGCGTTGCTCGAGCGCTTGCCGCAGATCGCTGGGAAAGACCGCGAAGGCAAGGCGCGCGCATGGCTGGAACGGCAGGCGGGTGACCTGGCGCCGGCGGAGCGTGAGGAAATGCTTGCGCGGGCAACGCAGGTCCTGGCCGAACCGGCGTTTGCGGAAGTGTTCGGACCCCGCGCATTGGCCGAAGTGCCCTTGGCCGCGACGGTCGAGGGGCAAGTGGTCATGGGAACCGCNGATCGCCTGCTGGTCACGGCCGACACGGTGACAGTGGTCGACTTCAAGACCGCCCGGCGTCCGCCCCTGTCTCNCGAGGCCATTCCCGACGCCACGCTCAAGCAGATGGCCGCCTATGTCGCGGCGCTCGAGACGATCTATCCCGGGCGCAGGGTCGAGGCGGCGGTGCTCTATACCCAGACGCCGCAGTTGTTCGCCTTGCCGGCCGCGCGGCTGGCTGCCTACAAGACCGCGTTTGCGGCGCCGCAGGAAAGTTTTGCCCTGCCGCCCGTTGAGTAACCGCCTTGGCCGCCCACATCATGGGCCACACGCTTTACAGGAGATTCCCATGGCCACCACCGCCGTTACCGACGCCAGCTTCCAGTCCGACGTGCTCGAAAGCGACAAGCCCGTGCTGGTCGATTTCTGGGCCGACTGGTGCGGCCCGTGCAAGATGATCGCACCCGCACTNGAAGAACTGAGCGAAGAGCTGGGCGACAAGGTGACCATCGCCAAGATGGACATCATGGAAAATCCCGATGTGCCNGGTTCGATGGGCGTCCAGTCGATCCCCTATCTGGTGCTGTTCAAGAATGGCGAACAGGCNGCGCAGATGCGCGGTGCAGCACCGAAAGGCCAGCTCAAGCAGTGGCTTGAAGGCGAACTTTAATCCATTTTCGCATATAGATCGGCAAGCTCGTCCCANAGGGCCGGGCTTGCNGCACCCAGCAGGCCCGTGCGGCCCACCTCGTCGACGCGATAGGGTGAGCCGTCGGGCCGCGCTGCTTTNCCCCCNGCTTCATTGAGCCACAACACGCCTGCCGCATGGTCCCAGGCGAGCGTGCGTTCGAAGATNGAAACNTCGTTCGNGCCCAGCGCCAGCCGCGGATATTGCTCCGCCGCGCAATAGGGNATGTCGACGAGNTCGTACGCCGGGGCGATATGACGGCGCGTGGCGTCGCGGCGCTGCTNNTCCATGAAGATCAGNGAAATCGCCGCAATCGGTGGTGACTGTCCTGTGGGACGCGATGCCACCCGCTCGCCGTCGATCATGGCGCCGGCACCGCGGTGGGCGCTGCAGAAGCGGCCCGTCAGGCAATCGTAGATCCAGCCAGACTGGGCGACGCCGCCATCCGCGCGGGCGATGATGATGCCGAAGGGCGGTTTGCCGGCAGCGAAATTGCGCGTGCCATCGACGGGATCGACAATCCAGCAGGGCCGGTCGAGCCGCTCGAGGATCGCCGGGTCCGCATGCGCGGTCTCTTCNCCNACGAACGCGAGCGAGGCATCGATCGCGGCCAGGCCTTCGCGCAGCAGCGCCTCGCTGTCCTTGTCGGCAATCGTCACCGGGTCGTTGCCGCCCTTGTCCTCGACTTCGCCCGCNGCGAGATTGCGATAGCGCGGCAGGATGGCGCGTTCGGAAACCCGGCGCATGAGATCGAGGATCTGGTCGTCGAGCGCGGTCACGAGCGATAGTCCGCATTGATCGAGATGTAGCCATGCGTCAGGTCGCAGGTCCACACGGTCGCGCGCCCGTCGCCGACGCCGAGATCGACATCCATGCGAATGTCCTCGCCTGCCAGATGGGCGGCCACGGGAGCTTCGTCATACTCGGCCAGCGGCTGTCCGTCGCGCGCGGCCCAGATACCGCCGAAGCCGATCGACAGACGGTCGCGGTCTGCCGGTTCGCCGGCCTTGCCNACCGCCATGACCACGCGGCCCCANTTGGCATCGCCGCCCGCNATCGCNGTNTTGACCAGCGGCGAATTGGCAATGGCAAGCCCGACNCGCCGGGCGCTGTCGTCGCTTGCCGCACCGGCAANCGCTATTTCGATGAATTTCTGCGCACCTTCACCATCGCGGACCACCAATTGCGCGAGGTCGCGGCACACCTGGAGAAGCGCGGCGTANAAGGCGTCCGCCCCCGCATCGCTCCACGACGCAAGCGGGGTATTGCCGGCCTTGCCGGTGGCGAACAACAGCACGGTGTCGCTGGTCGACGTGTCGCCGTCGANGGTGATGCACGAATAGGTTGCCGCATTCGCCCGGCCGAGCATTTCCTGCAGGAATTCGGGCGCCACCGCCGCATCGGTAAANACATAGCCGAGCATCGTNGCCATGTCGGGGGCGATCATNCCGCTGCCCTTNACGATCCCCGCCAGCGCGGNGCGGGTGTCGCCCAGCATCGCATGCGCGCCCGCGCCCTTGGTAAAGGTATCGGTCGTCCCGATCGCGCGTGCGGCGTCTTCCCAGCTGCATGGCTCGGCGGAGAGAACGGCCTCGACGCCCGCGCGTGCCCGGTCCTTCGGCAGTGGCACGCCGATGACGCCGGTGGAGGATACGAACACGGTTTCGGCGGAGCAGCCCAGCGCTGCGGAGACCTGCTGCACGATCTGATCGACCGCCTCGCGGCCGCGGTAGCCGGTGAAGGCGTTCGAATTGCCGGCATTGACGATCAATGCGCGCGCATGACCCTGGCGCACCTGCTCGCGGCCCAACTCGACCTCGCTCGAGGCGCAGGAGGATTGGGTGAAGACGCCGGCTACGGTGGTCCCTTCGGCCAGTTCGGCGAAGGTCAGATCGGCGCGGTCCCACTCCTTGTACCGGGCGCAGGCGACGCGCAGCGTGACGCCGCCGATCCGCGGCAGTTCGGGAAAGGGGCGGGCGAGGGGCGAGCGGGCAAGATCCATTGGCGCTCGTTAGGCGCAGAGCGGGGCGGGGTAAACGGTCAAGCGGGGTGGACGCGCATAGCCACACGCCCTATCTGACCGCTGCAATGCTTCGTCGCATCCTTACCCTGCTTGCGCTTCTTACCGGCCTCGCCGCCGCGGGCGCACCTGCGCATGCACAGGCCTATGACGGGGTTTCCGGAGTCGAACTGACCGCCGGTACCGACCGCTGCATCCAGCACGAGGCCCGCGAAGGCGCACCGATCGCCGGCCAGGCGCGTGTCCTGCGGCCCGCCGCGCAGCCGGCCGAGTGCGTCCCGACCGTCGCGGTGANGNTCCCCGCGGTCCACATCGGTATCGACCGCTCCTACGAATAGGCGCCCCGCGCCCGTTTGTTGCCGTATTCCTGCCCGCCGCGCACCGCGCGTGCGGGCCTCCCATCCATAAGTTCACGCGGAAGGCTCGAAGGCCCCAACATGTTCAACTCCATCATGAAATCCGTCTTTGGCTCGGCCAACGACCGCTANGTCAAATCGCTCGGCAAGATTGTCGATCGNATCAANGCGCTGGAGCCGCAGATGCAGGCGCTCAGCGACGCCGAACTCGCCGCGCAGACCGACAAGTTCCGGGCGCTCCTGGCCGAGGGCAAGACGCTCGACGACATCCTTCCCGAAGCCTTCGCCACGGTGCGGGAGGCATCGGTCCGCGTGCTCGGCATGCGCCATTTCGATGTCCAGATGGTCGGCGGCATCGTCCTGCACCGCGGCGAAATCGCCGAGATGCGTACGGGCGAGGGCAAGACGCTGGTCGCCACACTGGCGACCTATCTCAATGCGATCGAGGGCAAGGGCGTGCACGTCGTCACGGTGAACGACTACCTCGCCGCGCGCGACTCCGAATGGATGGGCCGNCTGCACAAGTTCCTCGGCCTGACGGTTGGGGTGATCGTGCCCAACATCAGCGAGCAGCAGCGGCGCGATGCGTATAATTCGGATATCACCTATTCGACCAACAACGAGCTCGGCTTCGATTACCTGCGCGACAACATGAAGCACGAACGCGGGCAAATGGTGCAGCGGCCGTTCAATTTCGCGATCGTCGATGAAGTCGATTCGATCCTGATCGACGAGGCGCGTACCCCGCTGATCATTTCGGGACCGACTGAGGACAAGTCGGACCTCTACCTTTCGATCGACGAGGTGGTGAAGACCTTCCCCGAGGACTGGTACGAAAAGGACGAAAAGCAGCGCAACATCCAGCTGACCGAGGATGGCACCGAACAGCTCGAGAAGNTGCTGATCGAACGCGGCCTGCTCGAGACCGAGAACCTCTACGACGTCGAGAACACGCAGGTGGTTCACCACGTCGACCAGGCGCTGCGCGCGGTGCACATGTTCAAGCGTGATACCGATTACATCGTGAAGGACGACAAGGTCGTCATCATCGATGAGTTCACCGGCCGCATGATGGAAGGCCGGCGCTGGTCGAACGGCCTGCACCAGGCGGTCGAGGCCAAAGAAGGCGTGAAGATCGAGCCGGAGAACCAGACGCTGGCGTCGATCACCTTCCAGAACTATTTCCGCATGTATCCCAAGCTGTCGGGCATGACCGGCACCGCGGCGACCGAAGCGGCTGAATTCTGGGACATCTACAAGATGAACGTGGTCGAGATCCCGACCAACGTCCCCGTTTCGCGCATCGACGAGGATGACGAGTTCTACAAGAACACGCAGGACAAGTTCAAAGCCATCGCCAAGGCGATTGCCGAGAAGAACGCCATCGGCCAGCCGGTCCTGGTCGGCACGGTGTCGATCGAAAAGTCGGAAATGCTCAGCGAATTCCTCCGACAGGAAGGCGTCGAGCACGAGGTCCTCAATGCACGCCAGCACGAACGCGAAGCGCATATCGTGGCGCAGGCGGGGCGCATCGGCGCGGTGACCATCGCCACCAACATGGCGGGCCGCGGGACCGACATCCAGCTCGGCGGCAATGTCGATTTCCGGATCGACGACGAACTGAGCGAACTGGAGGACGGGCCCAAGAAGGACCTCGAAATCGATCGGATCAAGGCCGAGGTCGCTGCCGAGCGGCAGCAGGTGCTCGAGGCAGGCGGATTGTTCGTGCTGGGCACCGAACGCCATGAAAGCCGTCGGATCGACAACCAGCTGCGCGGCCGTTCGGGCCGTCAGGGCGACCCCGGGCTTAGCCGGTTCTACCTGTGCCTCGAAGACGACCTGCTGCGCATCTTTGGCCCGGATACGTTGTTCTCCAAGATGATGAATTCGAATCTCGAAGACGGCGAAGCGATCGGTTCGAAATGGCTGTCGAAGGCGATCGAGACCGCACAGAAGAAGGTCGAGGCGCGCAATTACGAGATCCGCAAGCAGGTGGTGCAGTATGACGATGTCATGAACGATCAGCGCAAGGTGATCTATGAACAGCGCGCGGAGATCATGGACAGCGAGGCGGTCGACGATGTGGTCGTCGACATGCGCCAGGATGCAGTCAATGCGATCGTGACCGAAGCCTGCCCGCCGGGCTCCTATCCCGAACAATGGGATATCGAAGGGCTCAAGACGCGCGTCCACGACGTCCTCGCCATCGATGCGCCGATCGAACAATGGGTCGAGGAAGACCAGGTCGAGCCCGAGATGATCGAGGAACGGCTGGTGGCGGAAGCCGACCGGATCATGGAAAACAAGATCGCTGCGGCCGACCCTGCGCTGTGGCGGCGGATCGAGAAGAGCGTGCTGCTGCAGGAACTCGACGGGCAGTGGAAGGATCACCTCGCCACGCTCGACGCGCTGCGGCAGGTCGTCGGCNTGCGCGCNCATGCGCAGAAGCAGCCGCTGAACGAATACAAGCAGGANGCGTTCAGCCTGTTCGAATCCATGCTCGAGAAACTGCGCGAGACGGTGACCAACAAGCTCATCCGCCTCGAACTGGCCGAGCCCNCGCCGATGCCGGCAGTCANTCTTCCCGACCTGCCCGATTTNCTCACCGGNCATATCGACCCGCTGACCGGGCTCGACGACTCGAACGATGGTGACGGGTCGGCTGGGCGCGAAGCCTTGTTCGGCGCGCTGGCNGGCAGTTCACGNGCNGCCGTNGGGCCGGGCGGCTCGGCGGGCGAAAATCCCTATGCCGACATGGAAATCAGCCGCAATGCGCCTTGCCCCTGCGGTTCGGGCAACAAGTACAAGCATTGCCACGGTGCCATCGGCACCGGTGCGAGGGCGTGAACCTGTNGCCCCGNTGCTAGCTGCGGCGGGGCTGACGNACCATCGNCACCAGCGGGGGAGAACCCGGCTCGGGGTGGATCGGATCGCCGAGCGGCGCAAACCCGCAGGCGGAATAGAACCCGGTGTTTGCCGGGTTCGAATTCTCGAGATANGCGGGCAGGCCCTGCCGGTCGCACGCGTCGAGCACGGGTTGGATGAGCGTGCGCCCCAACCCCTTGCCGCGCGCCGTCTCGCGCACGCCGATGCTGAAGAGATAGGCGTGCGGGAAATCGGGATGNCGGCTATCCATCGCGGCCCCGGTCCGGANCCCGCGCCGNACCGCCCGCGGACCGCAATGCCATAGCGTGGGGAAGACGAAGGCGGCGTAATCGGGCAGCGAAAACCCGGCATCGCCGCCCGGCAGCATCCACATGCATGCNCCTTCGTNGCCCGCCGTGTAGCAATAGCCGCGCGGGACGTAGATCCGCCGCGCCTGCAGATGAAACAGATTGGCGATCCCGGCGAACGCGCCGAACAGCCAAAGATTGAACGGATCGTAGCGGAAGGCATCGGCGGTGATCGCACCGACCCGCTGCGCGTCGCCCGCCCGGGCGCGTTCAAGCCCGCCCGTCAGCGTGATGTCGTCCGGTCGCATAGTGGCCTGTTCCCTCCGCCTCGACGCTAGCCCGGGCGGCACCCAGCGTCTAGGCGGAGGCATGGCCGCGCTCGCACTTGCCTTCTTCGTTACCGCCCTGTTGTACGCCAGCGTCGGGTTCGGCGGCGGATCGACCTATACCGCGCTGCTGGCCTTGGCCGAGGTCGATTACCGGTTGCTGCCGCTGCTGTCCCTCGCGTGCAATCTGGTGGTGGTGGTGGGCAGCTCGGTACGNTTCGGCCGGGCGGGCGTCACTCCCTGGCGCGGCGCGATCCTGCTGACCGGGCTGGCCGCACCGGCCGCCTTCATCGGCGGCCTGACCCCTATCGGCGAGGCCGGCTTTCTCGCCTTGCTCGGGGGGAGTCTTGTTTTTACCGCGCTCTCGATGTTGCTGCCTGTCNCTGGCGGCGATCCCNCCCGGCCGACGCGATTTGCNCGGTNGATGCCGCTGGTGGCCGTTCCGCTNGGCTATCTGGCAGGGCTGGTGGGCATCGGCGGGGGCATTTTCCTCGCTCCGTTGCTGCATCTGGTGCGCTGGAACGACGCGCGCGCCATCGCCGCAACCGCGAGCCTGTTCATTCTCGTCAATTCGCTGTTNGGGCTGGCGGGNCAGGTCGTCAAGAACGGTNCAGGGCGTCTGGGCGCAGCGGTGGAGCTGGGATTGCCCCTNCTCGTCGCGGTCGCCGTNGCNGGTCAGGTCGGCAGCCTGCTGGCGCTCAAATACCTTCCGCAGCGNTGGATCCGCTGGGGCACAGCTGCGCTCACCGCCTGGGTGGGCGGGCGCTTGCTGTTGAATTTGTGAGAAAAGTGGCTCCCCGAGTTGGATTCGAACCAACGACCAAGTGATTAACAGTCACCTACTCTACCGCTGAGCTATCGGGGAGCAGCCCGCTGGGCAGGGGTGCGCCTATATGGGTGCGATTCCGGTTTGGCAAGCGGGCATTTTGCAAAACTTTCACGCAGCCGCACGGGCGGGTGCATCAGACCACGAATTGCTCGGCCACNATGCGTTCGTCGAGCGCGTGGCCNGGGTCGAACAGCAGCGTCAATTCGCTGTCGCGNGCGATTTCGAGCCCNACCGACGAGACGTGACGCAGTTCGCGCTGGTCGGCNACGACGGACACCGGGCGCTTTTCCTGTTCGAGCACGCGNAGCGAGATGCGGCTGCGATCGGGCAGGATCGCCCCATGCCANCGGCGCGGGCGGAACGGGCTGATCGGTGTCAGCGCCAACAGGTTCGAATCGAGNGGCAGGATCGGCCCGTCGGCGGACAGGTTGTATGCGGTCGAACCTGCCGGCGTCGCCACCAGCACCCCGTCGCAAACCAGTTCGGCGATGCGCACCTTGTCGTCGACCGTGACTTCCAGCTTGGCGGTCTGACGCGTCTCGCGCAGCAGGCTGACCTCGTTGATGGCGCAGAACGTGTGGACCGCGCCATCCTGCGTCTCGGCCTGCATCCTGAGCGGTGCGATGTGATGCGGCTTGGCCTTCCCGATCCGCTTGATCAGCGTCTCGGGATTGCGGTTGCGGTTCATCAGGAACCCGACTGTGCCCAGGTTGAGCCCATAGGCAGGAATGATGCGGCCGGTGTCGAGCATGGCATGCAGCGTCTGCAGCATGAAGCCGTCGCCGCCGAGAACCACGACGGCATCGGCTTCTTCGAGCGGGACCCAGTCCGTAACGGAGCGAAATTCCCGCTCTGCCGCTTCCTGTGCCCGCGGGGCGTCGGAAACGACCAAGGCCAGGCGGTTGTATTCGGACATGCTTTCCGTTGACCCTCCCGTTCAGGACAAGACCCGCTTCCCGGTACCCGCGCGGTCCCTATGAAGCTACGTCCCATTTGGCAACACGTCCGAAATACTGATAACGGTGCCATTACGCGCGGATAAGGACTGGGAAATGGCCACGAACCCGAAAGAACCGATAAGGAAAACGCGCGACGCACTTACCGGTCTGGCCGATCAGCCTTCCGCGCGTGAGACGATCGCGCGCTGGCAGCGCGAATGGCCTTCGGACACCATCGCCTGCCCGATCCAGGCGATGCTCATAACGCTCGGCCGGATCGATAATGTGAACGTGGCTTTCGGGGAACTGGCCGGTGACGGTGCGCTGGTCGAAGTGGCGCAGCGGATCAAGCACTTCGCCGCCGATGAGCTCGAAAGCAGCAATGCCTGGGTTGCGGCACGGCTGAACGGTGGCACGTTCCTGCTGCTCGCGCGGCAGGAATGCAGCCGCGAACGCTGGCAATGGCTTGCCGAAGCACTGGCCGACGCCATCGCCCTGCCTATCGCCAGCCCCGAGGGCGGGGGAAGCAGCCTGCGTCTATGGCCGCGCATCGCACTCATGCGGGTAACCGAGAAGGACGATCCCGAAAGCGTGCTGGAACGCCTGGCGGCGGTGGCCGAGGGAATGCGCGAGAGCAACCGTCGGCGGATCGACTGGTCGACGGGGGAAGCGGCGCATGCCGGGCGTTCAAACCGCCAGTTCGAAGCCGATCTGCTTGCCGCGATCGACCGCAACGAGATCCAGATCCTCTTCCAGCCCCAATATTCGCTGGAAGACGACCGCATAATCGGCGCCGAAGCGCTTGCGCGCTGGGATCACCCGGTTGTCGGCCGTATCGGGGGCGGGGCGCTGTTCCAGATTGCCGAGCGGGCGGATCATATCGCGCATCTNTCGCGCCATATCGTCGCGCGCGCGCTGGAAGAGGCCCTTGCCTGGCCCCACCACCTGCAGCTTTCGATCAATATCACCCCGGTCGATCTGGCGGTCGAAAACTTCGCAATCGATTTCGCGCAGATGGCCGAGCGGATCGGCTTTCCGTTGGGGCGGATCACACTCGAACTCGTCGAACAGGTCCTGCTCGCCGATCTCGACCGGGTGAGCCGCGTGCTCGACCAGTTGAAACTGTTCGGCGTGCAGATCGCGCTGGATGATTTCGGCGCCGGCTTCTGCAATTTCCGCTATCTCAAGGTGCTGCCGATCGATTGCATCAAGCTCGATCGCTCGATGCTTGATGGTGTGCTCGAGGACGAACGCGACAAGGCAGTCGTCCACGCCATCGTCGCCATGGCGGCGGCGCTTGATCTCACCGTGGTTGTCGAGGGTGTCGAGCAGGAGGCGCAGCGCGAATTCATGCAGGCGGCGGGCTGCAAGGCCTATCAGGGATTCCTGCGCGCCAAGCCGATGACGGCGCAGGAATTCCTCAAGCTCGCCAACAGCTAGGCGGCCGCCTTCTTCCCGTTTTTCTGGGCCTTGCGGACCACTCCGGACAAGCCCTTGGTCAGCTGGAACAGACCGTTGAGGCGGCTTTCGGGCGATCCCCATGCGCGGCTGATGACCAGCTTCATGTCGGGCCGCAGCTTGGCGGTGCCCTTCAACCGGTCGACATAGGCCAGCAGGCCCACCGGATCGGGGAAATCGTCCTGGTGGAAGGTCACCAGCGTACCCTGTGCACCGACATCGATCTTGGCGATGTTGGCTTCGATCGCCTGATGCTTGATCTCGATCAGCCGGACGAGGTTCGCAGTGGCGGCGGGCAAATCGCCGAAGCGATCGATCATTTCCGCGGCAAGCGCTTCGATCTCGGCCTTGTCCGCAGCATCGTTGAGGCGGCGATACAGCGCCATGCGTACCGCCAGATCGGGCACATAGTCTTCCGGGATCATGATCGGCGCATCGACGGTGATCTGCGGGCTGACCCGTTCGGGCTTCGCCTCGAGTCCCATGTCGCCGGCCTTGGCGGCGAGGATAGCGTCCTCGAGCATCGATTGGTAGAGTTCGAACCCGACTTCGCGGATATGGCCCGACTGTTCGTCGCCGAGCAGATTGCCTGCCCCGCGAATGTCGAGGTCGTGGCTGGCGAGCTGGAAACCGGCGCCGAGACTGTCGAGATCGCCGAGCACCTTGAGCCGTTTCTCCGCGACTTCGGACAGCTGCGTATCCTTGGCATAGGTGAGATAGGCATAGGCGCGCAGCTTGGCCCGCCCGACGCGCCCGCGCAGCTGGTACAGCTGGGCAAGGCCGAAGATATCCGCGCGGTGGATGATGATCGTGTTCGCGCTGGGCAGGTCGAGCCCGCTTTCGACGATCGTCGTGGCGAGCAGGACCTCGTACTTGCCTTCGTAGAACGCACTCATGCGCTCTTCGATCTCGCCTGGCGACATCTGGCCATGCGCGGCGACGAACTTCACTTCGGGGATGTTCTCATGCAGCCAGTCGGACAATTCCTCCATGTCCGAAATCCGCGGGACGACGATGAAACTCTGCCCACCGCGATGGTGCTCGCGCAGCAGTGCTTCGCGCATCACCATGTCGTCCCATTCCATCACATATGTGCGGACCGCGAGCCGGTCGACGGGCGGGGTCTGAATGGTCGAAAGCTCGCGCAGGCCGGTCATGGCCATCTGAAGGGTGCGCGGGATCGGCGTTGCGGTCAGCGTCAGCATGTGCACATCCGCGCGCAGCTGCTTGAGCTTTTCCTTATGCGTCACGCCGAAGCGCTGTTCCTCGTCGACGATGACCAGACCAAGGTTCTTGAAACTGGTCTGCTTCGACAGGATGGCATGGGTCCCGATCACGATGTCCACGTCGCCGGCGGACAGCCCTTCGCGGGTCTCCTTCATCTCCTTGGCGGATACGAGCCGTGAAAGGCGACCGACTTTCAGCGGAAAACCGCTGAAGCGATTGGAAAAATTCTCGAAATGCTGGCGGGCGAGCAGGGTGGTGGGGGCGACCACGGCGACCTGCTGGCCATTCATCGCCGCAACAAAGGCGGCGCGCAGCGCGACTTCCGTCTTGCCGAAGCCAACGTCGCCGCAGACCAGGCGGTCCATCGGCTTGCCGCTCTCGAGATCGCTCAGCACATCGGCGATCGCGCGCTCCTGATCGTCCGTTTCTTCCCACGGGAAGCGATCGAGGAACTGGTTGTAGGTGCCATCCTCGACCTCGATGACCGGGGCCTTCTTGAGCGCTCGCTGCGCAGCGACCTGCATCAATTCGCCCGCGATCTCGCGGATGCGCTCCTTCAGCCGTGCACGGCGTTTCTGCCATGCCTCGCCGCCCAGCCGATCGAGCATGACCGCTTCCTCGCTGCTGCCGTAGCGACTGAGCACGTCGATATTCTCGACTGGGATGAAGAGCTTGTCGCCGCCCTTGTATTCGAGCTGCACGCAGTCGTGCTTCGATTTGCCCACCGCGATCGGTTCGAGGCCGAGATATTTGCCGATCCCGTGCTCGGTGTGGACGATGAGATCGCCCACGCTGAGCGCCTGCAGTTCGGCCAGGAAGGCATCGGCGCTCTTGCGCTTCTTCTTGCGCCGCACCAGCCGGTCGCCGAGAATGTCCTGCTCGGTCAGCAGCTCCATCTCGTCATTGGCGAAGCTGGCTTCGATCGGCAGGATCATGGCTGCAGGCTTGCCCTTGGCCGACAGGCCGAGCGCATCCTGCCAGCTCTCCGCCATCTGCACGGGCGTGCCGGCTTCCTCGAGGATCGAGGCAATGCGCGAACGGCTGCCCTTCGAATAGGCCGCCAGGAGCGGGCGCTTGCCGGCCTTGGACAGTGCTTTGAGATGATCGGCAAGCACCGGATAGACATTGTCGCCGCGCGCGCGTTCGGGGGCGAAATCGCGGCCCGACCGAAAGCCGAAGCCGACCACGCCGTCGCTTTCCGGCTCGTCGAACGGCGTCGCACGATGTGCGGGTGCAGCGGCCAGTGCATCCTTCAGTTCATCGGCCGACATATACAGCGCATCGGGCTGCAGCGGGCGATAATTGCCCTTCGCCTGACCGGTGATCGCGGTGCGCTGGTCGAAATAGTCGCGCACATCCTTCACGCGCTCGTCCGCGGCGGCGAGCGCCGCCTGGTCGATCACCACCAGATCGTCCTTGCCGAGATGGTCGAACAAGGTCGCCAGCTTGTCCTCGAACAGCGGCAACCAGTGTTCCATGCCGGCCAGCCGGCGGCCTTCGCTGACCGCCTCGTACAGTGGATCCTGCGTCGCATTGGCGCCGAACATCTCGCGGTAGCGGCTGCGGAAGCGCTTGATGCTGTCTTCGTCCAGCAGCGCTTCGCTTGCCGGGAGCAGGAGATGGCTATCCAGTCGGCCGGTGCTCATCTGCGTATTGGGATCGAAACTGCGCAGGCTTTCCAGCTCGTCGCCGAAGAAGTCGAGCCGCAGCGCTTCGTCCATGCCGCTGGGGAAGATGTCGACGATCGAACCGCGGACTGCATATTCGCCCTTGTCGATCACCGTGTCGGTGCGGCTGTAGCCCTGCCGTTGCAACAGGGCGGACAGGCTTTCGCGGCCGATTTCGACACCCGGTTTGAATTCGCGTACGCTTTCGCGGATCCGGAACGGGGTAAGGACGCGCTGGAGGACCGCATTCGCCGTCGTCACGATCAGTTGTGCCCTGGCCTTGCCGGCCTGAAGCCGGTGCAGCGCGGCAAGCCGCCGGGCGCTGATCGCCAGCGCGGGGCTGGCGCGGTCGTAGGGCAGGGAATCCCACGCCGGGAATTCGATCACTTCGAGCTCGGGCGCGAAGAAGGCGGCGGCATCCACCACGCTGCGCATCGCGGCATCATCCGGTGCGATGAACACCGCGCGGCCGGTGCTGGCGCGGGCGAGATCGGCCATCACCAGCGGCTGCGCGCCGCGCGCAACCTGCGCCAGCGTGAGCGGCTGGCGGGCTTTCAGGATACGGGAAAGGTCGGGCATGGTGTTCCTAGCGTTCAAGAGCGCGCGGCGTTCCGCACACGCTGCTTCGCCCCCTGCCCGATCGGGAAGGGGGTGCGCGGCGTATCGGAAGGGAGATAGGCGCTAGCGCCGGGTCGTCAACGCGGAATATCCACGTAATCGAGCCGCTGCATCGCCGCCATCAGTTCGCCCTGGAAGCGGGGCGGGGTGGGTGCTGTCTTAAGCGCCCAGGCCATCACGTCGACGTCGTCTTCCTCGAGCAGCGCCTCGAACCAGGCCAGTTCGTTTTCGCTCCAATCGGCGTTGTACCGATCGTAGAAGCCGCCCATCATGTAGTCGGCCTCGCGCGTGCCGCGATGCCAGGCACGGAACTTGGCGCGTTGCTTGCGGCCGTCGAATGTCAGGAGATCGGGCATGCGAAGCGCCTATCGCGCGTGCCCGCGCAGCGCAAGTTGGGATCGCTATCCACAAGCGCGGCTTCGGGCGATGCGCTTGCCGCTTTCGCCAGCTTGGCGTTGATGGCTATGTGCGGCCATGCGCCCTGATATCCTCAATCCGCTGTTCGCCGAGACCGAGACGCTCGAAGGGGTGGGCCCCAAGCTGAAGAAGCCGCTCGACAAGCTCGGCCTGACGCGGGTGCGCGATATCGCCTACCACCTGCCCGAACGGTTCGTGACGCGGCGTGCGATCGACAATATCGACGATGGCGGCGAGGGCGAGCAGATCGTCGTGAAACTGACGATCGGCGAACATCGCAGCAGCCGCAACCCGCGTGCGCCCTACCGCGTGCTGGCGCAGGATGCGGCGGGCAACGTGGTGGCGCTCACCTATTTCGGGCGCGCGTCCTATACCGCGAAGAAGCAATTGCCCGAAGGCGAAACGCGCTGGGTTGCGGGCAAGCTGGAACGGTTCGGCGACATGCTCCAGATCGTCCATCCCGATCATGTGGTCGAGGAGGGCGGCGAGACGCTGCAGCGGCTGTGCGAGCCTGTCTACCGCCTTTCCGAAGGGCTGACCCAGCCGCGGGTGGCGGGTCTGGTCGAACAAGCCTTGGCGCGCGCGCCCGAACTGCCCGAATGGATCGAAGGAACACAGCGCGACAAGGCGGACTGGCCGGCCTGGCGCGATGCGCTGGTGCTGGCACACAAGGGCGAACATGGCGCCGCGCGCGACCGCCTCGCCTATGACGAGCTGCTGGCCAACAGCCTGGCGTTGATGCTGGTGCGTGCGGACAATCGCAAGCGCAAGGGCCAGCCTTTGCGGGGAGACGGCAGCTATCGGGGCAAGCTCGACCTGCCGTTCCCGTTGACCGGGGCGCANACCCGATCGATCGCGGAGATAGAAGGCGATATGGCGCAGGAAGCGNCGATGCTNCGGCTGTTGCAGGGCGATGTCGGTGCCGGCAAGACNGTGGTCGCGCTCGAAGCGATGCTGATCGCGGTGGAGGCCGGGGCACAGGCGGCGCTGCTGGCGCCGACCGAAATCCTCGCCCGGCAGCATTATGAAAGCCTGCGCCGCATGGCAGAACCGACGGGCGCNCGCGTTGCGCTGCTCACCGGCCGCGACAAGGGCCGGGCACGCGAGGCAACGCTGATGGGGCTGCTCGACGGCAGCATCGACATCGTCGTGGGCACACATGCGATTTTCCAGGACAAGGTCGCCTATCGCAACCTGGCGATGGTGGTCATCGACGAGCAGCACCGCTTCGGGGTCGGGCAGCGGCTGATGCTGGCCAGCAAGGGCAAGCGCGCACCGCATGTCCTCGCGATGACCGCGACACCGATCCCGCGCACGCTGACGCTGGCGCAATATGGCGAACTCGACGTCAGCAAGCTCGACGAACTGCCACCCGGACGGCAGGCAATCGATACGGTGGTGATGGGGCAGGAGAAGCTGGCGGCGCTGGTCGACCGGCTGGCCGCGCAGATGGCAGAGGGGCGGCAAGCCTATTGGGTGTGCCCGATGGTGCGCGAAATGGATGGTCCCGAAGATATCGCCGCCGCCGAAGCGCGCTATGCAGCGCTGAAGGAGCGCTTCGGTGACGACGTGGTCATGGTCCATGGACAGATGCCGGGTGAAGCGAAAGACACCGCAATGGAGCGGTTCGCGCGCGGTGAAGCGAAATTGCTGGTGGCGACGACCGTGATCGAAGTGGGCGTCGATGTCCCCAATGCCACGTTGATGGTAATCGAGCAGGCGGAACGTTTCGGGCTGGCCCAGCTACACCAGCTGCGTGGCCGGGTGGGNCGCGGCNNTCAGAAATCCTTCTGCGTGCTGCTTCATGGCGAGGCGCTGTCCGAAACCGCGCAGGAAAGNCTNAAGTTGATGCGCCAGACGCAGGACGGTTTCCTGCTTGCGGAGGAGGATTTGCGCCTGCGCGGCGGCGGCGAACTTCTCGGCACGCGGCAGTCAGGCGACACGCCGTTCACGATTGCGACGCTGGATCAGATCACCGAACTTCTGCCNAAGGCCTATGACGATGCGCGCCTGCTGATGGACCGCGACGGCGGGCTCGAAGGTCGNCGCGGAGAAGCGGCACGCGTGCTGCTGTATCTGTTCGAACGCGATTTCGGCGTGAAGACGCTACGCGGCGGTTAGCAGCCGAGCAGTGCGAGGTCTCTCTCGGCCGGGGCACAATAGCTCTGCCCGAACAGCCGGACATGGATCAACCACATCCACAGCCGGTAAGCAGGCAGACGCGCGCGCCAGCCGGCAGCCAGTTCGAGCCGGTCGAAGAACTCTTCGGGCGGGCTGTCGAAGATGGTCAGTGCGGCGGCATCGACTTCGCGGTCGCCATGATAGGCGCATGGATCGATCAGCGTCAGTGCTGCGCCGTTCCAGACGATATTGCCGCCCCACAGGTCNCCGTGGAGTAGCGCGGGAGGCGGATGGCTGGGCAACAGGTCGGGCAGCCTTGNGGCCAGANTCTCCACGCGCTGCGCCAATGGTGCAGGCAGGTGTGGAACATGGCANAGCAGGCGCTGGTCGCGCCAGAATTCGACCCAGTCCGTGCGCTGCGCATTGTGAACCGCAACGTGGCGAAAGGCATGGTCCTCGCTCCATCCGTAAGGCTCGGCTTTCGCGGCTGCGTGCAGGATGTCGAGAGCGTCGGCGAGCGAATGCCAGGCCGCTTCGTCCAACGGGCATGCGGCACCCGCGTCGGTCATCACGAGCCAGTCATCCTGCATGCCGACCACCTCGGGGACTGGCGCACCCAGCGCATGCATCGCACNGAGCATGCGGGCTTCCCGCGCAGTCGTGGGACCGTGCTTGGCGATAAGCGTCCGTCCGTCGGCCAGCGCTAGACGGCTGGCGCCCGAGGTATCGCCGCCCGCGAGGGTCTCGGCCCCGATGACCTTGGCGCCGCAGAGCGGCTCGAGGACGGCGTCAGCGTGTCTCATCGAGCAGGACGGCGACCAGCGCGCGGGCTCCCGCGTCGACTTCGTTCCATGTCGCGCCGAAGCCGTCGGCCCCGCCGTAATAGGGATCGGCCACTTCGCGCCCTTCCTGCCCGGGGACGATATCGAGCAACATGGCGACCCGCGCCCTGCCATCGCCCGGATCGACGCGGGCGATATTGGCCATGTTCGAACGGTCCATGCCGAAGATGTAGTCGAAGTCGTGGAAATCCTGTGCGGCAAGCTGCCGTCCGCGATAGCCGGTAACGTCCACCCCGCGTTGACGGGCTTCGGCGATGGTCCGCGGATCGGGTGCTTCGCCGACATGGTATCCCGCGGTGCCTGCGCTGGCGACATGGACCTCGAGCCCGGCCTCGTCGGCAGCTTTGCGGAAGGCCGCTTCGGCGAGNGGCGANCGACAGATGTTGCCGAGGCAGACGAACAGGATGCTGGGCGTGGACATGGTGCGACCTAAACGGGCGACTGGCGTCGGCNCAACCCTCACGCAGTGGTGCGGACCTGGTTNCTGCCGCTGGTCTTGGCATCGTAAAGCGCGGCATCGGCGCGCGTCATCAGATGGTCGATATCATCCTCTGCCTGGAACTGGGCGATCCCCACGCTGACGGTAAAGGCGATGATCGCATCATCGCGCACCACCGGTGTCCCGGCGATGGTTTCGCGCAATCGGCCGCACACCGCNCGCGCGCTGGCGAGATCGGCGCGCGGCAGGATCACGCCGAACTCCTCGCCGCCGATACGCCCGACGATATCGTTCTCGCGCAGGGCCGATTTCGCCCGTTTGGCAACTTCTTCGATAACCGCGTCCCCGGCCGGGTGACCGAAGCGGTCGTTNATNCGCTTGAAATGATCGATGTCGAAGATTGCGAGGCTCAACCTCGGGGTCTGTTCGGCCTGCGATGCCGCGATCTCCCGGCTGAGATCGCTCATGAACGAGCGACGGTTGGGNAGGGCGGTCAGCGCATCGGTCATNGCGAAGACTTCGAGCTCGCGCCGGGCGGCATCTTCGCGCGCCAGCGCCTTGCGGACGTAGTTCGTGGTGACGATCGACAGGCCCAGCAGCAACAGACCGATCCCGGCCAGCAGATATTGGTAGAGNTCGTTGGCGACAGCGCTTCTCTGCGCTGCACGCGAGGACGCCGCCAGCGCTTCGCGCTCGCTNGCCTGGATCGCATCNAGAGTGCGGGTAATNGCCTCGATTGCATCGCGGTCGCTNCCGCTTCGCATGATCCGCATCGCGTCGCTCTGACGGNCTTCGTCGGCCAGCTTGATCATCGCNTCNATGACCATGTTCAGATGCGCCAGATCGATTNCCANTGCGCGGGTCCGCAGCAACTGGTCGCGATTGTCGCCGATCAGCGCAGTCAGTCGTTCGTGCGCCGTAGCNGCGGCCTGGCGACCCTCGTTGAAAGGCTCGAGAAAGGNAGGCCTCCCGGTCAGCAGATAGCCGCGACCGCCGCGCACCTGCTGCAGCGCTGCCGAGCGCAGGTGGTCGGTTTCGAGCAGGACCTGNAANGTNTGATCCTGACGCTGTTCTGCCGCGGTGCGCTCGATCGAGGATTGCCGGGCGCTCCAGCTGGCGCCCGCCANCAGCAGGGCCAGCACGGCGACGCAGCCGATCAGGAAATAACCNCGCCAGTCCGAACCCTGCGTNCGCGCCGCAACGTGCTTTACCAACCACATGATGCAAGGCCCGCTTCCATGAGCGATTTATGCGCCCCGGCTGGTTAATCGTGCGATAACGCTACATGCGGGGGAACCACACGCGGCNNCGCATTCAGCGGTTCCGGCGGCCTTCGACAAGCGCATCGACCACGCCGGGGTCGGCCAGCGTCGANGTGTCGCCCAGCGCCCCGTGATCGTTCTCGGCAATCTTGCGCAGGATCCGCCGCATNATCTTGCCGCTGCGGGTCTTGGGCAGGCCGGGAGTGAAGTGGAGATGGTCGGGTGTCGCGATCGGACCGATTTCCTTGCGCACATGCGCGCGCAGTTCGGCGGTCAGGTCTTCGCTCTCCGCNACANCGGCATTGAGCGTGACGTAGCAATANATTCCCTGACCCTTGATGTCGTGCGGGAAGCCGACCACCGCGGCTTCGGAGACGTTGGGATGGAGGACCAGCGCGCTCTCGACTTCCGCCGTGCCCATGCGGTGCCCCGACACGTTGATCACATCGTCCACGCGGCCGGTGATCCAGTAATAGCCATCTTCGTCGCGGCGGCAGCCATCGCCGGTGAAATATTTGCCGGAATAGGTGCTGAAATAGGTCTGNACGAAGCGGTCGTGGTCACCGTATACCGTGCGCGCCTGTCCCGGCCAGCTGCGGGTGATGCACAGATTTCCCTCCGCCGCGCCGTCGAGCACCTCGCCCTCGGCATCGACCAGCTGCGGGCATATGCCGAAGAAGGGGCGTCCGGCGCTGCCCGGCTTCATGTCATGCGCGCCGGGCAGGGTGGTGATCATCACGCCNCCGGTTTCGGTCTGCCACCAGGTATCGACGATCGGCAGTTCGCCCTTGCCGACGGTGTCGTGGTACCAGCGCCAGGCTTCCGGATTGATCGGCTCGCCCACGCTGCCCAGNAGGCGCAGCGACGACAGGTCGTGNTTNGTCACGTGCCCTTCGCCCTCGCGCATCAGNGCGCGAATGGCCGTGGGCGCGGTGTAGAAGATATTGACCTGGTGCTTGTCGCAGACCTGCCAGAAACGGTCGTGATCGGGGTNATTGGGCACCCCTTCGAACATCAGCGCGGTCGCGCGATTGAGCAGCGGACCGTAGACGATATAGCTGTGCCCGGTGACCCAGCCGATATCTGCGGTGCACCAGAAAACCTCGCCTTCGCGGTAATCGAAGACNTGACGGAAGGTGGTCTCGGTCCAGACCGCATAGCCGCCCGTCGTGTGCAGCACGCCCTTGGGCTTGCCGGTCGANCCCGAGGTGTAGAGGATNAACAGCGGGTCTTCCGCTTGCATCGGTTCGCAGGGGCAATCGGCTGCGATGTCGGCAGAAAGTTCGTGGTACCAGTGGTCGCGGCCGGGGGTCATGGCCACCTCGCCCCCGGTATGGCGCAGCACCAGCACCGCCTTGACCGAAACCTTGTCGAGCGCGGCATCGACATTGCCCTTCAGCGGAATGCGCTTACCCCCGCGCAGCCCCTCGTCGGCGGTCACGATCCAGTCACTGCGGCAGTCCTCGACCCGCCCCGCGATCGCTTCGGGGCTGAAGCCGCCGAAAATGACCGAATGGATCGCCCCGATCCGCGCGCAGGCGAGCATGGCGAAGGCGCCTTCCGGAACCATCGGCATGTAGATCGTCACCCGGTCACCCTTCGCCACGCCCATCTTGCGCAGGGTGTTGGCCATGCGGATCACTTCGGCCTGCAATTNGGCATAGGTGATCCGGCGCACNTCACCTGCCGGATCGTCGGGCTCGAAGATCAGCGCGGTGCTGGCCCCNTGGCCCGCCGCGACATGGCGATCGACCGCATTGTGGCAGATGTTGAGCACGCCGTCCTCGAACCAATTGATCGATACCGGATCGTAGGACCAGTTGGCGATCACGGTCGGGTCCTCGATCCAGTCGAGCCGATCGGCCTGGCCNGCCCAGAACGTATCGCTGTCCTCGATGCTGCGCGCGTANAGCGCCTGGTAATCTTCCAGCGTACAACCGGTACCCTCGATGGCNGCCNTGGGACGCTTGACCCAGCCCGAACGATCCTCTGCCTCAGTCATGCCGCATTTCTCCCTCTTGTGTGTGTATCTCTAGGCATTCGGCGCGATGCTGCAAACGGTTAGTCGGGCCTCGCAATTCGGCGTTCCACCGGTTACGGCGCACCCCCATGACCCTGTTTCGCAGCTTGATGGCCGGTACCGGCCTGTCGTTGGCGCTGTGCGCCGCTACCCCAGCATTCGCCCAGGATGATCCTGTGATCGTCGTGACCGGCAGCGGTTTGGAGGAGACACCCGCTGCGCCGGCCTACGATACCCAGGTCATCGACCGTGACCAGCTGGTGTCGGTACCCTCGGGCCGGATCGAGGATGCGCTGAGCGCGGTCGCAGGTTTCCAGCAATTCCGCCGTTCGGACAGCCGTTCTGCCAATGCTTCGGCGCAGGGCGCGACGCTGCGCGCGCTGGGCGGCAATGCGACCAGCCGAGCGCTGGTGCTGCTCGACGGTGTGCCGATGAGCGATCCGTTCTTCGGTTATATCCCCTTCAGTGCAATCGCGCCCGAGCGCCTGGCGCAGGTGCGCGTAACGCGGGGCGGGGGATCCGGGCCCTTCGGTGCGGGCGCGCTGGCAGGGACGATCGAGCTGGAGAGCGCCGGCATCGACACCTTGGGCGGTTTCACCGGACAAGCGCTTGCCAACGACCGCGGCGAAACCGAACTGTCGGCCCACACCGGCGCGCAGCTGGGCAGCGGTTTCGTCGTGGCGTCAGGGCGCTGGGACCGCGGAAAGGGATTCTTCACCACGCCCGAGGCGGNCCGCGTTCCGCTCAGCGCGCGCGCCGCATTCGACGGCTGGTCGGCCCAGGTTCGCGGCGTGGCCCCGGTGTCGGGCGATGTGGAACTGCAGGTCCGGGGGCTGGCCTACCGTGACGAACGCACGCTGCGGTTCGAAGGGGCCGACAGCACGATCGAGGGACAGGATGCCAGCGTGCGACTGGTNGGCCGCGGCGCCTGGGCCTTCGATGCNCTTGCTTATATCCAGGCACGCAACTTCACCAATATCGTCGTCAGCTCGAGCCGCTTCGTCCCCGTGCTCGACCAGCGCAACACGCCTGCGACGGGNCTGGGGGGCAAGTTCGAACTGCGGCCCCCGGTGGGCGATGCGCATGTGCTGCGGCTGGGGGTGGACTATCGCAATGCGCAGGGCGAATTGTTCGAAACCGCTATCAGCGCCTTTTCGGGTAACGTCACTGCGCGCCGGCAGGCGGGCGGGACCAACACCGATCTCGGTTTCTTCATCGAGGATGACTGGACCCTGGGGGCAATGGTGCTGACCGCGGGCGCGCGGCTCGATCGCTGGACCATCCGTGACGGGTTCTACCGTGAGCGCGACGCTGCGGGCACGCTGCAGATCGATGCCGGCTATCCGGACCGGTCGGGCTGGGATGCCTCGTTCCGTGGAGGATTGCTGTACCGGGCGAACCCGCTGATCGCCCTTCGTGCNGCAGCCTATTCGGGCTTGCGGCTGCCGACACTGAACGAATTGTACCGCCCCTTNGTGGTTTTCCCCGTCGTCACGCAAGCGAATGCCGCCCTCGAGAACGAGCGTCTCGAAGGGTTCGAGGCGGGTGTCGATCTCACGCCGTCATCGGGCGTCAAACTGTCGCTGACCGCCTTCGACAACCGGGTGAAGAATGCGGTGGCCAACGTCACGCTGGGCACCAATCTGCGTCAGCGCCGCAATATCGACGCGATCCGTGCGCGCGGCCTCGAAGCCGCCGCATCCGCGAATGTCGGGCGGCTCTCCTTCGATGCTTCGGCTTCATGGACGGATGCCGAAGCGCGCGGTTCGGGATTTGCTGCAGTGCTCGACGGAAACCGTCCGTCGCAGACGCCGCGTTTTGTCGGCGGGGCATCGCTTGCCTGGCGCCCGGCAGAAGCCTGGCTGCTTTCGGCCACGATCCGTCATGTCGGTGCGCAGTTCGAGGACGATCGCGAAACCAACATCCTTCCAGCCGCGACCACGCTGGATGCCTACGCGCAGATACCCCTGCTTCGAGATGTCGCGCTGGTGCTTCGCGGCGAGAATCTGACCGACGAGACCATCATCACCCGCAACCAGAGCGGATCGATCGATCTCGGCGTCCCGCGGACTGTCTGGGCGGGGGTGAAGATCGGCCTCTGACCGGCGACCTTCACCTCACCTGCAGGTCAGACGACNGCGAGATGCCGATTGCTCAGCGTGCCGCTGTAATTTTTCTTCAGTCGCACCTTCCGTTCGAGATCATCGATGATCGCGCCGCTGAAATCGACTCCGCTGAGGTCTTCCATATAGCTGAGCGCACCAGGGCTATCGACATTCACTTCGATCATCCGGTCTCCGACGATATCGAGCCCGGCCAGATACATGCCATCGTCGATCAGCTTGGGCGCGCACATCTCGGCCGCGCGCATCGCCGCCTCGTCGGGCTGCTCGAGATCGGCCTTGCCGCCCGCCGACAGGTTCGAGCGGTGATCTTCGGTCGTGCTCGAGCGGCGCAGCGAGGCGAAGGTGCCGTCGACTTGNANCGGNCGCCCNTTGAGCGTGATGACGCGAAGGTCGCCCTCGGCTGCAGCAGGNAGGTACTCCTGCACGATCGCATAGCCATCGCGAGTGATCGATTCGATGATCTGGTTGAGGTTCTGGCGGTTCTTCTTGTCGACAATGAAGACTCCTTGTCCGCCCGAACCTTGCAATGGCTTGAGCACACCCTTGCCGTCATGTTCTTCCAGAAACGCGCTGACTTCGTCGGCGTGGCGCGTGATGCAGGTGGCNGGGCGCACTTCCTCGGGAAAATGCTGGAAATAGGTCTTGTTCTGCGCGTCGGTCAGATGGCTCGGATCGTTGAGCACGATCGTGCCGTGCGCGGCCGCAAGCTGCGCGAACAGCAGCGACGACGGCGGCGCCCACGGCCGCGTGGTCAGTTCGTCGGCCGGGTCGCTGCGTAGCATGACGATGTCGNAATCCTCGACCACGATACGCTTTTCCGGAGCGTCGTTCTGGAGGTGGTCGAGATAGGCGGCGTCATCAGCATAGTCTCCCGGCTTGGGCACGCTCGCCATCGCGCAGATCCGNCCCGAGGATTCGTAGATGAAATCCGCCAGCCCGAAGAAGGCCAGTTCGTGCCCGCGGGCGGCGGCCTTCCGAGCGAGGCGGATGGTGGTGTAATCGGCCTGTTCGGTCTCGATCCGATTGACGACAAATGCGAGTTTCATGCTGCAGTGCTTTCCGTGTAGAATTGTTCGACGCGCATTTGCCGAATTGGGGAAATGGGGTCTTTGGCTGGCGGTGCCGCAAATTCATCGGGCACGATTGCGGGCGGTTGCAGGAAGCCATCGTCGAGAAGCCGTTCCAGCAGTGCGCGCTGTTTAAGCGCGAACTTGCCGATGAAGAGGAATTCCGTCGATCCGCCGCCTGCCAGATAGGCGAGCAGGTCGACCAGCCCGTGCAGGTACAACGCGTCCTTGGTCATGCCGCCACCGCGCAATGCGCGGACGGTGGTGTCGAATGCGGTTTCGCTACGCAGGTGATACTCTTCGCGCATCTTTGCGAATATCTCGCTTGCAGGACGGCCGTCGATTGCCATGCGGGCAGCCACCACGCGCGCTGCCAGGACCCGCAGGCGTGACGGCGGCATGTCGCCAGCGAGGTATTCTGCCAGAACGGCGATGCCTTCCTGCAATGCATCATAATCGGCAAGCCCGCATTCGAGCACGCTGAGCGGTTGGCAGCGACCGTTGAACCGCGTCACCGTATGGGTGCCGACTTCATGGCGGATCAGCGGTTCGACGCGGTTGCGCGGACAAGTATAGTCGAAGGCGACATGCAGATTGCCCGCCGCTGTGAAGATGTGGGTGCCCGGCGTGGTTTCCTCCACCACTTCGAAATCGAAGCGCGGATCTTTCGCACGGTAGCTGTCCATCGCCTCGCGTGCGGCTGCCATGAAGGCCTGCGCATCGACGCGCTGGGCGGTTGGCCGGTCGCGGATCGGCACCTCTTCAAGCACTTTCTCGGCTACCGCCAACAGGGCCGCATCGACATCGCCGAACAGGTCGATCGATGCCATGGTGAAGCCGTCGCGGCCGCGCAAGCGGACCAGTTCGATCTGCCGGTCGAGTTCGCGCTGCTTTTCGATCAGCAGCGCCTCGATATCGAGATTGCCAAGCTGTCGCATCGGCAGGTCGAGCAGTTGCGAGCGCAACGCCCCGAGATCGTCGGGGATCGGCGGGTATTCCAGTTCGGGCAGCACCTTGTACCCGCTGTCGCGAAAACCTTCGGCGACCGCGTCGAGGNTCGTCGGCGTGAGATAGGACAGCCAGTCGATCCGGCCGTCGATCCGTGCCAGCGCCCGGTCCGTTTCGCGGGCCGTTGCGGTAAATTCGATGTCATCGCTCATCGGTTGAGCTTGGCCAGTTCCGTGCGGGCCACGCCGAGCGCATGCATCAGCCCGGTNCGCAGATCCTGCGCCGCGCCNATGTCGAGCGTGCCNGTCCATTCGTCCATGAATATCTTCTTGTATTCAAGGGTGATGACGCAGGTGCGCTTGCCATAGGTTTCGAACAGCCATTCGGGGAAGTTCCCGCCATCGGGATAGCGGACATTTTCGCCGATCTGCAGCGCATTGCCGCGCATCGTGTGTCGCCCGAGCTCCTCGGTGAAGCGCCCCAGAAGATCGCCGAATACCCCGCGGTCGAGCGTTGTTGCTCCGATATCGATATCGGGGTTTTCCTCGACCGGCGCCGCTTCGGCCTCTGCCCCGTCGCGGCGGTGGTTGTAGCTGTGAAGATCGAGCACCAGAAGCNGNCCGTGCTGGTCGAGNAAACGGTCGAACAGCGTCCGCATCTCGGCATAGAAGCGATCGTGCAATTGGCGCGAAGTCTCGATCTGGCCTTCGGGAAGCCCATCCTGCCAGATCTTCAGGCCCCAGGTATCTGCCGGATCGGGGCTGATGCAGCCCGTGCGGGGCCGGTTCATGTCGCATTCGAAGCGTGAGCGGTTCACGCGGACGAGGTTGTCGCTCAGTGACAGGAAATAGTCGGTAAGCGGGTCTTCCTCGCGCCGGCGGTCTTCGGGATCGATCGCGAGATAAGGCGCCAGCTCGTCACGGACGACATGCCCGGCGTGGATGGCAGTGGCCACGACCGGGCCCCCGTTGGTGATGATATTCCAGGGCGGCCCATCGTTGTGGGAGGCGGTTTGTTGTGCTTGCATGGTAGGACAATGCCTCGCCGCGGGGAGGGGTCCGAGAAATTGTCTCCCACGGCTTTTGGCCGCTGCGCGGATGCCGCAGGGCGCCGCTCACGGGACTACGATACCGCGAGGCCAGCGGATTTGCCGAATCCGGGCTGCATGCCCCGGCCGTGGGTGGTTCGAACCGGTCCTCAGGCCGCCCATGGCCCGGTGACGGCCAGGGTGCGGGTGGGCGAATAGGCGTTGACGAAGAACCATCTGCCATCGGGGGAGAAGCATCCGCCGGCAAGTTCGGTCTGCATCCGCAGGCGTCCAAAGGGATAGGCGCGCCCATCCGGGGTGATGCCGCGCAAATGGTTGTCGACCACGTCGGTGTACTGGTCCTCGCAGACGATCAGATGGCCATTGGGGCCGACGGTCAGGTTGTCGCCATAGTTGAACTGGTCCTCGCGCTCGCTTTCGAAGAACAGTTCGATCGTATCCGCGGTTGTTCCCCGGCCCGGAACAAGCCGGAAAATCTGGCCCAGCTTGCGCTGCCCGCCATTGGTCGAGCAGACGAACAATGCGTCGGTCCCCATGTGAATGCCTTCGCCGCGTGCGACCAGCGCCGCGCCTCGCGCCGCCGCGCGGTGACGCAGATCGTCCTGCGGTGCCTCGACATTCTCGCAGTCGATCCAGCGCACCGCATGGCGCGTGCCAACGGCCATGGNCGGGCCTGCCCAGTTNCGCGTATCGGCCAAGCCTTCGACCACCATGGCCTGCAGGNGTCCGCCTGCGCGCAGANTGCCCGGAACTGCCGGGAGGAAACGATACAGTACGCTGTCGCCGCGNTCCTCGGTCAGATAGACGATNCCGGTCACGGGATCNACGCAAGCCGCCTCGTGGTTGAACCGGCCCATTGCGGTGAGCGGCACCGGCTCGACAAGNCCGGTTGCCGAAGCGGGAACTTCGAACACCCAGCCATGACTTTGCGCGAGGCCCTTGCCGGGTCCCACGGGGGCTTCCTCGCAGGTCAGCCAGCTTCCCCATGGNGTGATCCCGCCAGAACAATTGCGGATGGTCCCCGCCAGTGTGCGAAACTCGCGTTTGACNTCCAGCGTANGCGCATCGAGCACGATATTGGTCGTGCCCCCCGGCACGATCGCTCCNTCATNGGTGCCGTAACCTGCGGCCGGCGTGCCGCCCGCTTCGTCGCTCGGTACGAGCTCGTGATTGCGGATGAGCACCAGCTCGTCGCGCCCCAAGGGCAGGCAGCCCATGCCATCGGCCTTGTCGGGCACGGTNCNGCCNTCGNCCATCGGCGTGCCGAGCTGCGACAGCAGGCGGTAGGAAAAGCCGCGCGGCAGGTCGAGCATCCCTGCGGGATCGGGGATCAGCGAGCCATAGTCGGTAAAGCCGCTTCCCGAAGCGGCCAACGGAGATGCCTGTCTCGTGCAGCCGTTCAGCAGCAGTCCCGCAAAGGCTGTGCCCGTTGCGCCGAGAAAGTTTCGTCGGTCGATATGCATGGTATCTCGGTCCTCGATCCTGCTCTTGCTCGGGCGCGATTTTGCTGCGCGGCCAATTTTTTCCGCATCTCGCTCACTCTGCGCCGGTGACGCAGGCGAGGCAACCGGGTCTAACTGTCGAAGATGACACATTGACTGCGCTCCGCCGCGAGGCGACAGATCGGTCGAACCGCGAGCGAGAGGATTGACGAGATGGCGATAGGCAGGCTGGCGACGGGGATCGCATTGCTGGTAATACCGATGGGCAGCGTCTTGGCACAGCAAGCCGAACCCGCGCCGCATGACGCACCGGCACGAAGTGTCGAAAACCAGCGCGCGGCGCCCATGACGGGTGCGGCAATGGGCAGCGACCGCACCGGGCCCGAACGCCGTTTCACCGGCGCCGATCTGTTCGACATCGCGATTGCGGCCGACCCGCAGATCAGCCCTGATGGCCGCCATATCGCCTATGTTCGCCGGACGAACGACATCATGTCCGACCGCGCCGTCAGCTCGATCTGGTTGATCGACACCCGCACCGGACGCGAAACGCCGCTCGCCGGGCGCAATGGCGATGCCTTCAGCCCGCGCTGGTCGCCCAGCGGCGACCGTCTTGCCTATGCGTCGACCGAAGCGGGCGGGGCGCAGCTGTGGGTGCAATGGCTGGATGGCGGCGAGGCCATACGCCTGACCGGCCTGCCGACGGGCCCGTCGAGCATCGCCTGGGCCCCCGACGGCCGTTCGATTGCCTACACTATGAAGGTCAAGGACGAGGGGCCAAAGCTGGGATCGGCGCCGGCGAACAAGCCGGAAGGCGCCGACTGGGCCGAACCGCTCGAGATCCGCGACCTGCTGACCTATCGCGCCGACGGGCAGGGGTATGTCGAGCCCGGTTTCCAGAAGATATTCCTCGTTCCGGCAACCGGGGGTGCGCCGCGGCAGCTGACCTACGGGCGGTATCACGACGGCGGCCCGCTCAGCTGGTCGCCCGATGGATCGACGATCTATTTCGGTGCCAACCGGCGCGCGGACTGGGAAGAGGATCCCGTCGAGGGCGAGATCTACGCGCTCGATGTGGCGAGTGGCAGCGTGACCCAGCTGACCGATCGGGACGGCCCCGATCATAGCCCGGTTGCATCGCCCGATGGCCGGCTGGTGGCCTATCTCGGCTTCGACGATGCCCTGCGCGCCTATGAGGATGACGACCTCTATGTCATGGACCGCAGTGGCGGAAGCGTCCGCAATCTGACCGCCGAATGGGGATACAGCCCTGCAGGTATCCGGTGGGATGCCGACGGCCGCGCGATCTACGCGCAATATGATATCAGCGGGGAAACCCGCGTCGCGCGTATCGGTCTCGATGGCTCGGTGCGCGATGTGGTCGAGGGCGTCTCGGGCGGGGGGCTCGATCGGCCCTATACCGGGGGGAGCTTCTCAGTTTCGGACAACGACGCGATTGCCTTTACGGCGGGAACGGCCACGCGCCCGGCGGAAGTCGGCCTGCAACGCGGCGGCGACCCTCGGATACTGACCGATCTCAACCGCTCGCTTCGCGCGGTGAAAACGCTGGGCGAAGTGCGCCGGATCTCGGTACCGTCGAGCCATGACGGGCTCGAGATCGAGGGGTGGCTGACCTTGCCGCCGGGCTATACCGAAGGCCAGCGTGTGCCGCTGATCCTCGAAATCCATGGCGGACCCTTCGCCGCCTACGGCCCGCATTTCTCNNCCGACAACCAGCTTTATGCCGCTGCCGGCTATGCNGTTCTGTCGGCCAATCCGCGCGGTTCGACCAGCTANGGNGAAGACTTCGCCAACGAGATNGACAAGGCCTATCCGGGCAATGACTATTTCGATCTCATGTCGATCGTCGACCGTGCGATTGCGCTGGGAATTGNCGATCCCGACCAGTTGTTCGTTACCGGAGGATCGGGCGGCGGCGTGCTGACCAGCTGGATCGTCGGCAAGACCGACCGGTTCAAGGCTGCCGCCACGCAGAAGCCCGTGATCAACTGGACCACGCAGGCGNTGACCGCCGACGGTCCCGCGTTTTTCGGCCGTTACTGGATCGGCGCACAGCCCTGGGAAGACCCCGAGACCTACTGGCGTCTNTCGCCGCTTTCGCTCGTTGGCGANGTGGAAACGCCCACGCTGGTGGTGGTCGGCAGCGAGGACTACCGCACGCCGGTCAGCGAATCCGAGCANTATTACACCGCATTGCGGCTGCGCGGCGTGCCTACCGCTCTGGTCAAGGTGCCCGGCGCCAGCCACGGCAGCATTGCGGCNAGGCCGTCGCAATCGGCCGCCAAGGCTGCGGCGATTCTCGCCTGGTTCGACCGCTACCGTTCCGGGTGGACCCGGACCGCATCACCGGCCGAGTAAGGCGGGGCAGGCCGGTCTGGCGCGCGANGTGAGCGCGTGNNTCATCTCGGGCACCGGTTTGCGCGCCTAGAACCAGGCGCGCAAACCAACCGCTATTTTCAGGCCATCGGGGTCTTCTCCCGCAAGGCGCGCGATGTCAGCGGTTTCGCCCGTTTTCGCTTCGTATTCGAGACCGATGTAGGGCGCGAATTCGGGAACGATCTCGTAGCGTAGCCTGAGCCCGGGTTCGATCTTGGTGATCCCTGCGCCGATCTCGCGTGCAGGAATGTCCTGCGCGGCGAACTCGGCCTCGATNCGGGGCTGAAGAATGAGCCGCTGCGTGATTTTCTGGTCGTATTCGGCCTCGATCCGCGCAGTCAGCTTGCCCCGGTCGGACAGGAACAGCGCTCCGTCGACATGGAACATGTAGGGCGCAAGACCCGCCACGCCGACNACCAGATGCGTGCGCGCCTCGGGTTCGGGATCGAAGCGGACGCCCGCTTGCAGATCGAAGAAGGGGCCGATAGCGCGGCTGTAGAGCGCCTGGATCTCCGCATCCTCCAGCGCGNCGCCGATCTCGCCTTCGCCTTCGGTCTTGAGCACGAAGCGATTGATGTCGCCGCCATACCAGGCCTGGGCATCCCAGACATAGCCGTCCTCCGCGCCATCGGTCGCAAGCCGGGCTTCGAGCCGTTCGACGAAGATTTTGCCCGTGACCATGCCGCCGTTCTCGCGCGCAAGCTGGCGGCGGGCGGGCGCCATGGCCGCACTGCCCCAGATCGCGTCAGCGGCATGCTGCGGCCCTTCAAGCGCACGCCGAGGCAGGGCATCTTCGGGCGCCGCGCCGGGAGCCGGTTTTTCCGCCATGCCCCGGTGCGCGCCATGATCCATCCCCGCCATCGGGTCGTCCATGGTCTCCGCCGGCGGGTCGCCTTCTTTCGGTGAACACTGTTCGGGCGGCAGGTGTCCCATTGCGCAGTGGTCCATTTGCGGCTGCGCCCCGGCGTCGTTCCCGTGCCCCGCATGGTCCTGCGCGGCGAGCGGCGCGGCCATCAGCATGGCCCCGGCTAGCAGTGCGGCGCGCCTCATGCTTCCGCTCCTTCGGGGAACGGCCGCACGGTCACCACCTGCATCATGCCCGCATGCATGTGGTAGAGAAGGTGGCAGTGAAAGGCCCAGTCGCCCGGTTCGTTGGCGGTGAGGTCGAACGTGGCGGTTCCGCCGGGTTGCACCACAACGGTATGCTTGAGCGGCTGGTGCATGTGGTCAGCACCGTTGACGAGTTCAAAAAAGTGCCCGTGCAAGTGGATCGGATGCGCCATCATCGTCTGGTTGACCAGCTTCACGCGAACCCGTTCATCATAGCCGAAACGGATCGGATCGTCGGTGACCGCGGTGAACTTCCGGCCGTCGAACGACCACATGTAGCGTTCCATATTGCCGGTAAGATGGATTTCCATTTCGCGGTCGATTTCGCGGTGGGGGTTCATCCGGCGGGCCCTGAGATCGGTGTAGCGCAGCACGCGGTGGCTGACCGTATCCAGCCCGAGCCCGGGGAAGTCCATCCGGTCCATCGGCATGGGGGCGACCATGTCCACGCCGGGCCCCGCTCCGACATCGGCGGGCAGCGCCGATGTGTCGCGCATCGAATGGTCCATGCCCTCCATGCTCGCCATTCCGCTTCCGGAATGCGCGGAATGGTCCATCATCCCCATGTCCGCCATGGTCAGCGTGGGGATCTGGCGCAGGGGGGGCGGGGTGGCGATATGCCCCTTGTGACTGGTCAGGCTGGCGATGCCCATACCGCTGCGGTCCATAGCCTCGGCAACGATGGCATGGCTGCCGGCGGGCGGACTGACGATGACGTCGTATGTCTCGGCTACACCGATCTGGAATTCATCGACTTCGACTTCGTCCACGTCCTGGCCGTCGGCCTGGATCACCGTCATCGGAACGCCGGGAATACGCAGATTGAAGAAGGTCATGGCCGACCCGTTGATGACCCGCAGACGCACGCGCTCACCCGGAACGAACGCGAACTGCAGATCGTCCTGCGGCCCGTG